>Ga0182024_10005061_pt1 | contig 29796 bp, 25 predicted proteins | sample P32metaG_FD_120480 | JGI IMG/M metagenome (GOLD analysis project Ga0182024, IMG submission 120480) | Permafrost microbial communities from Stordalen Mire, Sweden - P3-2 metaG (Illumina Assembly) | ecosystem: Environmental > Terrestrial > Soil > Wetlands > Permafrost | place: Sweden: Stordalen...
CGGCCCGCGCGACAGAATACTTCCTACCGGAGAATAGCTGCCGATTTCTTCCAGGCTGGCGTTAACGGGAAGTACCACCGAGAGAACTTTGAGTTCACGGATGCGGCGCGCGATTAACTGCGAATATTGCGCGCCGAAGTCTAGGACTACGATGGATTGAGTTTCCACGAATGAGTTTCTCAGATTTGATTCAGAAGTGCAAAGCATGTCGCTGCCAGTGGCTAGTGTCAGGTTATGTAAATCTTCTCCGGGGCTCATCGAGTCTTGGCTACGCGTTTTAACTAATTCTGTAACTTTGCTCCATGGTGGAGCATCTTTTAGATGTAGAGAAATATTTAACCGGCCGAATACGCACTGGGCACAACGTATCGTGCACGCGTGATGTTCTTAAAGCGCAGTCGGCAATCTATAACCTCAACCATCTAATCTGAGGAGGATTACGATCATGAAATCTCTCGTACGTCTAACTTCGCTGGCTATGCTGACTTTGGCGCTAACTACCGTCACATTCGCTGCCAGCAAGAATCACGGTAACTTCACACTAGCCGACGAGGCTCGAGTCGGCTCAACAAATCTTAGCCCCGGAGACTACAAAGCGGAATGGACGGAAGAAGCCGGCGGCGCTGTCAAAGTCGAGATCCTACAGCACGGCAAAACCGTAGCCACCGCGGAAGGCAAGCTGAAAGATCTGGGAAGTCCTTCGCCCTATGATGCGGTGATCACAGAGCACCGCAGCGACAACTCGAACGCAATCGGCGAAATTGACTTCAGCAATCGGGAACAGGCTCTGGCATTTGGAGAGTAGGCTCCTAGCGCCTCTACTCTCAGCGGGCACGCTTTGTGGAAGCGTGTCCGCACTTTCTTCACACGGTTCGTACCTAAGAACGTTGCTACTTCACGTTGTTACCTCACAACAATATTCACTAATTTGCCCGGTACGACGATCTTTTTGACGATCTGCTTGCCGGCGATGGCGGCTTTTATTTTTTCGTCCGACATGGCGGCCTCCTCAACCTGATCGTTCGTCGCACCGGCAGGTACGACAACTACTCCGCGCAACTTTCCGTTCACCTGAACTGGGATTTCAATTTCATCTTCAGCCGCCAGCGCCGCATCATACTTCGGCCACTGCGCCTTGAGCAGATTGCTTGTCTCCCCGGTCATCTCCCACAATTCATGCGGGAGATAGGGAGCCATTGGGGCCAAGAGAAGCGCGATGTTGCGCTGGACGTCGGCAAGCAGTGAAGACGGAATTGTGCCGCCAGCAATAGCGCCCTCCGCACCATAAACCTCGTTCACCAACTCCATGATCGCGGCGATGCAGGTGTTGAAGTGCCAACGGCCCTGGAAATCATTGCTGACGCGCTTGATGGTCTGGTGGAGCTTGCGCTGAATCGCACGAGCGTCAGGCGATAACGAACGTTTCTCTGGAGGCGGCGCTTGCCCCGTCTCGGCCTTCATCTTCTCAGCGCCGGGAGACACGGCAAGCCGCGTCTCTACCGGATATCGAAGATAGAAGCGAAATACCCGTCCCAGAAAACGCTGAATGCCTTCAATGCCCGATTCCTGCCAATCCAGATCGCGATCCGGAGGCGCCGCGAAGAGGCTGTACATGCGGGTGGCGTCGGCGCCGTAGCGTTCCACCATTTCGTCAGGCGAAACGACGTTGCCCAGGCTCTTCGACATTTTGGCGCCGTCTTTAATCACCATGCCTTGGGTAAAGAGACGGGCAGCGGGCTCGTCATTCTTCACCAGCCCCATGTCGCGCATAAACTTTGTCCAGAAACGCGAGTAAATAAGATGGAGAATCGCGTGCTCCACTCCGCCGATATACTGATCGATCGGAAACCAGTAATCGATTTTCGCCGAATCAAACGGAGCCGAATTATTCTTCGCGTCGGTGTAGCGGTAGAAGTACCATGACGAATCCACGAACGTATCCATCGTGTCCGTCTCGCGACGCGCGGGGCCGCCACACTTCGGGCACGTCGTATTTAAAAACTCCGGCACACTCGCGAGAGGCGATCCTCCGGCCAGCGTAATCGGCACATTGTCCGGTAAGATGACCGGCAAATCTTTTTCCGCGACCGGCACGATTCCGTCCTTCCCGCAATAGATCATCGGAATCGGCGTGCCCCAATAGCGCTGGCGCGAGACGCCCCAGTCTTTCAATCGGTAGGTAACTGTCGCCTTGCCAAAGCCTTTTTCTTCGGCTCGAGCCGTCATCTTCTTGATTGCTTCCGCGCAGCTCAGCCCGCTGAATTCACCGGCGTTCACAACTATCCCGTCCATGGGTGTAAAAGGCAGAGGAGGTTCCACCATGGTTTCTTCCGGGTCACCACCAGCCGGCAACACGACCAACCGGATGGGTAACTTATATTTCTGCGCGAATTCATAATCGCGGTCGTCATGCGCAGGCACGCTCATGATCGCGCCGGTGCCGTAGTCCATCAAAATGTAATTCGCCACCCACACCGGCACCGCTTCGCCGTTAAAAGGATTCTTTGCGTAGCGCCCGGTAAACACTCCATGCTTTTCGATATTGCCGATATCCCCCGCTTCTCTTGCCCGTCGCTGTTCCGCGATCAGTTCTTCTACTTGCGTTCGCAAGTTGGCATCGCGCTCAATCATGTCGCAGATAATCGGATGCTGCGGCGCGAGCTGCACCGAGGTCGCGCCGTATATCGTATCGACGCGCGTGGTGAAAACAGTGATCGTCGAACCCGCCGAACCGACGGTTCCCCCCAGATCGAAATCAACCAGCGTTCCTTCGCTGCGGCCGATCCAGTTCTGTTGCATGATGCGGACTTTTTCCGGCCAGCCTTGCAGCTTCTCTAAATCCCGCAGCAGTTCATCCGCGTATTTCGTGATGCGCAAGAACCACTGTTCCAATTCGCGTTGCTCAACCGGAGTATCCTCATGCCGCCAGCACATGCCGCCGACAACCTGCTCATTCGCCAGCACAGTAGCGCATTGCGGACACCAGTTCACCCGGCTCTTCTTGCGATATGCCAACCCCGCTTCAAAGAGTTTCAAGAAAAACCACTGATTCCAGCGGTAGTAATCGGGCAGGCAAGTCGTGACTTCACGCGACCAGTCGTAGGCGAAGCCAAGGCGGTTCATCTGCACCTTCATGGCCGCGATATTTCCCAGCGTCCACTCTTTTGGCGGAGTGTTGTTCTTGATCGCTGCGTTCTCCGCCGGCAAGCCAAAAGAATCCCAGCCCATGGGATGAAGCACGTTGTAGCCGTTCATCCACATATAACGGGCGAGCGCGTCGCCGATCGCGTAGTTGCGCACGTGGCCCATGTGCAGCGCGCCGGAAGGGTAGGGGAGCATCTCCAGCACGTAATACTTCGGCTTCGTCGGATGAGCCTCGGCCGCGTACAGCGACGGATCGCTTTGCCAGCGCGCAGCCCATTTCTCTTCAACGCGCTTCGGATCGTATCGCTCGTCGCGAGGCGCGGTGGCCGTCTTTTCTTCCTGTTCCATAGATGAGGATGGTGACGTAACGAGTAATCATTAATTTTACAATGCGCGCTCGTCCGTATGCTGGCTCGCGGCCAGGAGTGCATGATGGGCGCCTCTACCAGAACCTGAACTTCAACGCGGATCAAACTATTTGTTGACCAACGCCTTCAGCGCTTCAATATTCCGCAAGTCATCCCCGGGATCATCAACCGGCGTTTCGGCGATAAATGCTGGGTGTTTAAGGCGGCGATCGTTCAACAGCGCTCGAAATACTTCCAGCCCCAATTTTCCGCGCCCTATATGTTCGTGACGATCCAGGCGCGAACCGCGCTCGGCCTTGGCATCGTTGCAATGCCACACGCGCACGTTTTCCAGACCCACCGTTTCCTCCAGATGCCGCAGCGTGAGTTGACGGCCCTCGTCGGTGACGAGGTCGTATCCGGCAACGTGACTGTGGCAGGTATCGATGCATGCGCCGACGGGAACAGTTTCGCGCAACAGCTCCAGCAACTCCGCGACCTGCTCAAAACTGCCGCCCAGCGAGTATTCCGCGCCCGCCGTGTTTTCAATCAAGATCGTCAGGCCGGCGTTCGTCAGCCCGCCTTTCGTCAGATCTAGCCCCTGGCTTGCCTCTCGGATTGCCGAAGCCGTGCACTCCAGCCCTTGTTCGCGGTTGCTCTCGCGAAACGATCCCGGATGCAGCACGAGATAGTCAGCGCACAAAGCCAGCGCGCGCTCGAGTTCGCCTCGAAACGCTGCAATAGATTTTTTCAGAAACGGCGAATTCAGTCCGGCCAGATTGATCAGATAATTCGAATGAATCACCAGCGGCTTGAGGTCATACTTCTTGCGCAATCCGCTCATCACCTCGCATTGGCTGCGGCCCAGAGAGTAAGGTCGCCATTGCCTCGGACTGGAAGAAAATATCTGAAAAGTATTGCAGCCCAGCCGATAGGCCCGCTCCGCCGCATTCTCAACTCCGCCAGCGATTGAAGTGTGAATGCCGATGCGGCGCGCAGTGTGTACCGGTGGTTTCTTCGGCGCTGGCCATTTCAGGGGATCTTTTTCGGAGGGAAGAAACTCGGCCATGTAAGAATTCTAAAGGAGTTGGAAGGGGACGATCGTGTCCGGGGCGCGGGATTACGAACCGCAAGAACTCATGTTGGCCGCAATGCCGTTGCCCTCTTGCACACCTGACGCTAAACTTATTAATTCGAGGTAACCCATGCTGGTAGTCATGCAGGCGCAGGCCACCGAAGACCAAGTCCGCGCCGTTTGCCAAAAAATCGAGGCGCTGGGATACCGTCCCCACTCCATGCCCGGCGCGCAGCGTACCGCCATCGGCATCACCGGCAACAAGGGAGAAGTCGAAGCAGGTTCGCTCGAAGAGATGCCGGGCGTGCAGGAGGTCATCCGCGTCTCCAAGCCGTATAAGTTGGTCAGTCGCGACACCAAGCCCGATAACACCGTCATCAAATTTCCTAACTCGCAAGTCACGATTGGCGGACGCGACCTTGCCATCATCGCCGGCCCGTGTGGCATCGAGACTCGCGACCAGGCGTTTAAGACCGCTGAACGAGTGGCGCGCGCTGGAGCCCAGTTCTTCCGCGGCGGAGCCTATAAGCCGCGCACTTCTCCCTATTCGTTTCAGGGATTGGGCGAAGAAGGCCTGAAGATCATGGCTGAGATTCGCGAACAGTTCGGACTATTGGTCGTCACCGAAGCGGTCGATTACGAATCGCTCGATCTTGTCGATCAATATGCGGACGTGATCCAGATCGGCGCCCGTAACATGCAGAACTTCTCCTTGTTAAAACGCGCCGGAAGGGCCCGCAAGCCGGTCCTGCTGAAGCGCGGCATTTCAGCGACGCTCGAAGAATTTCTCATGGCCGCCGAATACATCATGAGCGAGGGCAATTACAGCGTGATTCTATGCGAGCGCGGAATACGCACCTTCACCGACCACACTCGTAACACGCTCGACCTCAGCATCGTCCCTGCAGTCCAGCGACTGAGCCATCTACCCATTGTTGTCGATCCCAGCCACGGCACCGGCAAGCGCAACAAAGTTACGCCGCTCTCCCGCGCCGCGATTGCGGTGGGAGCCGACGGCCTCATCGTTGAAGTGCATCACGATCCTGATAAGGCTTTGTCCGATGGCATGCAGTCGCTGTTTCCAGACCAGTTCGACGCGCTCATGGTCCAAGTACGGCAGATCGCGGCGGTTCTGGGACGGAACGTTCCAACGGCGAATGGAGTTCCTACCGGAATGACGAGTTCTGCAGATTAATCCGATGAACCGGCAATATCTTGTCGTCCTCGCTCTCGCGTTTGCGTCTCTGCCATCGGTCTCGTTTTGCCAGGACAATCCCTCCGCGACCGAGGCTGGCCAAATATATAAAGTGGGCGGAAGCGTGAAACCGCCCCAAGCGCTTTATTCGCCCTCGCCTGAATATCCAAAAAGCGAGAGGGACAAACATCATCAAGGAGCGGTAGCTCTTCGAATTGTGGTCGGCGTTGACGGCCTTCCCCGCGATATTGCAGTTACGCGCTCGCTCAGTGATGATTTCGACCAGGCAGCCATCGATACTGTGAAGAGATGGAAGTTTTCGCCCGCAACGAAAGACGGCGAACCCGTTGCCGCCTATATCAATGTCGACCTGTCATTCCGCTGAATGGATATACCTATCTCTGATACCCTCATCTGTCTCAGTGAGTGATCGCTCTTGCGTAAAATTCTCTTCATCGCCGTCTCCATTCCGTTACTCCTGGCCGCCGGATGGTATTACTTCCAGGAGCGCGCTCTCCCCGCCTATGGCCCGCTCTACCGCGAATTTGCCTACATCACCAACGGCAAGAGCAACACCGTCACGGTCATCGACCTGCGAAGTTTTCGTCCATATCGCACGCTCCAGGTCGGCATCGATCCTACCGGACTGGCGGCGAATCCGAAGCGCAATGAAGTTTATGTCGTGAACACAGGCTCAGCCAACATCAGCGTGATCGATGCCGAGCAGAACAAAGTTGTGGGGTCGATTGGAGTCCACGGCCGCCCCTACTTCATCGATGTCGCGCCCGACGGACGCCGCGCCTACGTTGCCAATTCCGGCTCCGATAACATCTCGGTTATAGATCTCGATCGCCGCGCCGTGGCGGCCACGCTTCAGGTCGGCGCAAGTCCTGGCTTGGCGCGTGTTTCGCCCGACGGCTCGACGGTTGTCGTCAGCAACCGCGCGGGAAATTCGGTTTCCATTATTGACGCCGACCGCCTTGTAGTTCGCGCGGCCATCAACATCTGCATTCATCCCGAAGATATCGTGATCATGCCCGATTCGAGCAAGGCATTCGTATCCTGCTCTGGATCAGGGCAGATAGCGGTTGTTGCTCTTAAACATGCAGTCAGGCAGGGAAAGCAGCTTCAAACACAAAACGAAAACAATTCCAACGAAGGCGACAAACTGCTGGCTCTTCTGGATGTGGGCAAATCTCCGGTAAGCCTTACGCTCAAACCGGACGGCGGGGAGATGATCGCGTTCAACTTCGATGCCGGCAGCATTTCGATTATCGAGACCACGCCCAACGAAGTAGCGGGCAGTTTTCTCGTGGGCAATCAGCCGGCGCACGGCGTAGTTTCGCGCGACAACTCGCGCTTGTACATCTCTAACTTCGGCTCGAATAATATCGCGGTCTATGACATAGACCTCGGCAAGGTCATTGAATATCTGCCGGTGGGAACTCATCCCGATGCGCTGGCGCTTTCCCAGAATCAGAATTACCTGCTAGTACTCGATTCCGGTTCAGGCGATTTGGCCGTGATTCAAAAGCGCGACCCGAATAAAAAACTGGAGCCTTCGGAATATTCCTTGCTCACCATTATTCCGGTAGGAATGCAGCCGAATCAGATCGTGGTCAAATCGTTTCGAGCGACGAAGCTTGCGGATGGGCGCTAGGGGTTTTGCAGTTACACCACAATGGTGTTCCGATTCGCCAACGACACAGGTCGACGTTCTCGCGCCTGCTCTGTTTTGGAATTTAGCCGCGAGTTACCACGCCCGTAACCATATCCAGGTCGCGGACAATTCGCTCCGGATCGTTGTGGCCGAGGAAGATGTCTCCATTAGATGTTTTTATGTGAACCACTTTATTGCACCAGACATATGCTCGCGTGCGACCTATGCCGCGCACCCCATAGCCGCGAATCAAAGACCAAGATTCAATCGTGTAACTGACGATGATTTCTTTCGGCAGAAAGCGCAGCGGAAATCCGAGCATCCGGATTTCAACGCCATCGCTCCGGAATCGGTATCTGAATCCGCTCCAGGCAACGGCAGCGGCGCCTATGCTAAGGACGCACGGCAACACCATGACGCCAAGAGGCGGGCGTCCAGCGGCCGTCTGGACCAAAAGAAATGCGGCAAACGCCCCCGCTGTCGCCAGCAAAATCGCTACGGCGAACCATCGGCCGGAATGAGTTTCTTCCGCCAGCACCGCACCGGAAAGGGACGCGTGAGTTAGTGTTTCGCCCATAACGCCTCGATCAAATCAATTGAATCACAAGTCAATCGAATCAATGGAGCGCCGGGTCCCCGCCCGGCCCCCACAAATGCTGAGACTAATTACATCGCGCGGGATGGACGGGCGGCGACGCCTGTCGCTCCACTAATGCCGCGCCGCGATTCTACCGCAGCACTCTAGAATCGAATGCAAAAGAAGTCTACCGCAAAAGAAAAAGCCTCCGCCGCAGCGGAGGCTTTTTCATCGGGATTCTAGTTTACGGTTAATGTGATCTGGTACGTGTGAGACGCGCTCGACCCCGCCGATCCGTTGACGGTGATGATATACGTTCCGGCTTGGGTTCCTCCGGTGGTTGTACTCGTGCTGCTCGTTGATCCGCAAGCAGACTGCATCACCACCGCGCCGGCAATCAGACACAGAACGGCACCGATTAACCAGCGTCGCCGTTTTCGACTCATGCCAATTCCAAATCCCGCGAGACTCAGGCCCCCAATCGGAAGCCATGTGGCATAGAACGTCCCGCGCCGGAACAAGCTCCCCGTATTCACCGGCCGCGCTACGGTCGGAATACTCAGCACCGTAGAAGCCTGCCCGCTGCCGGAGAGGGTGACGGTAGTCGGGTTAAAAGTAGGAGCCGTCGCCGTCACCATCGAAGGTGCCGTGGTTTGGCTCGGAGTGATGGTGGCGTTATAGCCGTAAGTGCTGCTGGGAGTAAAAATAATCTGGAATGTGGCGGTATCGCCATTGGTCACAGTTTGCGCAGCGGGAGAGGCGGTAATAGCAAAATCCGTAACCTGCACACCGGGCAACTGTGCAACCAATGCGCCAAATGGTTCCCCGTTGGCGCTGGCTTGGCCCGAGATCGAAAGGGGGTTCGGCACAGTGATGGGGACGGCCGGAGTCATGTCGACTTCCACCGTGGCAGTTGCACTCACCGCGATGGTCGGAATGTTGCAGGAGATGATCTGACCTTCCACGCTACCGCAGCTTCCTGAACCGCTCGTTACTTTAGCGGTCGGCGTCGATGCCAGCCCGCTCGTGGGTATGCCCGTGGCATTGAACACTACAAGATTCGCCACGTCCGGGCCGTTGTTGGTGATGGTAAAGGTGAACGCCACCTGCGTCCCAGCCGCGACTGACGGTTGCGGCGATGGACTTGTGCTGGGAACAGTAACCTTCAAACCATTCGGAGCGCTGTTGTTAAACGTGAACTCGGTGACGAATGCATCCTGGGCTCCGGTCAGTTGACTTTGATAGGGAAGTGGATTGGGAGCAGCGGAGAGGGGAAAGTTTCCCGACTTCGTGGTTCCAGCTACGTAAGTGTTGCCGAAGACGTCCATCGCGACTCCGGTGCCCAGGTCCGTGTCAGATCCGCCAAGGAAGGTTGCGAAATCGCCAGCGCCTTTTCCTGATAACGACGTTGAAATCAGCGCGGCGAAGGCATCGTTATCCCCACCGCCGTATATGGCACCGATCGGAGGTGCATTGATTATCGGGAAAGTCGTACTTGAGCCCAAGTCGGTCGAGCCCACAACCCGCGCGGCTCCCACTGAATCCACAACGATCGCCTCTCCAATTTCATTTCCCGCTCCTCCGATGTAGGTGAAGTAGGTTAGGGGATATATCGACCCGACGATGTTTCCGACCTTGGCAATAAAAGCATCAAAATTCGTGCTTATAGTTGAACTGTTATTGAGCTGAGTTTGAAATCCCGACACGCAACTGGTGGAACATGCCCAGTTAGTGGAATTGGTCGAACCAGTTACATAGGCATTGCCGGATGTGTCTACCGCCACGGCGGTGCCAATTTCATTGAGGCTCCCACCTAAAAACGTCGAATAAACCGGGATAGATCCGGGTTGGTTAGGATCGATCTTGGCGACAAAAGCATCCGTGTTGCCCGAGTAGGCCGAGCAATTGGTGGTCGCGCTGGGATCGTTGAGGCAAGACTGCTGCGCGTTGACGAGCGGGAATCCCGGTTCCTTATTAGGCCCTGCTCCCCCCGGCATGTTGGTGGTGCCTGTGATGTACATATTCACGGCGGTGCCAGCACTATCGACTGCAATACCTCCACCCGTCGCCGTGGCGGTAGCTGGATACCCTCCGCCGAAATAAGTGGAGTAGAGCATGCTCAGCGTACCGCTTCCGTTGGTGTTGATCTTGCTCGCGAAAAACTGCGACCCGCCAGTTGCAAAGTTCGAGGTAGTTTGGAAACCATTCGCATTAGAAGGGAAGCCGTTGCTCGGGCCGTTCGTCGATGTGGTGTCGCCCGTGACAAATGCGTTCTGGCTTGTATCTACGGCGAGCCCAGTTAGATTATCTGTCCCGTTGCCCGCGAGATACGTGACGTACGTCGGAGTATATGTGGAGTTGAGGCCAAGCGAAATTCGGGCTAAAAATCCGTGCGTGCCGGGGCAAGGTAGTAGGGTACAAGGCTGAAAAGCGTTAGCAGTCGTGGGGAAAGAAGCGGAGTTCGTCGAACCCGCCACATAGATGTCTTCATTCTTATCTACCGCGACTCCCCCCAGGCTATCGATTTCTTGGGTCGTGATATCGGTACCGCCCAAAAGTATGGAGTACACCAGCTGCGAGGGTCCTGTGCTCAGCGGTGCGATTTTCGAAATAAATATGTATTGCGAGCCATTGGTGCTGGCGGTGGTGATTGAGGTTCCGCTCTCAACCGGAAACGCTGTCGCCGTGGTTGAGCCCGCGAGATAAATATTCGATGCGCTGTCGACCGCTACTTTTACCAGAGTCTCAGTGTCGCCCGAGCCGGTGCCGCCAAAGTAGGTGGAATAGCCCAGTACCGGATCAATGACCAGTTCGCGGTTGTGATCGTAGGCTCCAACCGTGAATCCAATCTTGTTGTCGGCGAGTTGGCGAAATGCCCCGGGGATCAACTTCTCGTCTTTTCCTGATGGCGAAGGCTGGTAGATATGCGGAGCGTGAAAGCGCACTTCACCCCCATCCGTCGCCAAAATCAGATCACCAGCATTCCCCGAAGTCCCTGTATCGTCAATGCGAGCCGTCGCACCTTTAAAGCTAAACGCGATCTGGTCCGGATCCGCAGCCGGTGCCACTCGAAAGTCATATTCCAGCTGACTCTGATTGCCGTAATAAACCAGGTCGACTCCGGGGTAGACCGCCTGATACTGCACCCGCGCGAACTGGGGGATGTCGCGATGCCATTTCGACGGGTCGTTGCCGATAAAGTAGCTGCTCTTGCCGCCTAGTGGCGAGCTTCCAGAAATCTGAGCGGCGGAGTTCGCCCCCTCCAGATGCATGCGAATCACGGAATCGGGTTCACGCTTGACATCAGACTTGGCCGATTTCGACGCCTTGACCACGCGACTATGCAGTTGCAGCACCGCCTCGTCGGCCGTTAAGAACAAGCCATACCCCGCGCCATGGGCAAGAAACTTAACCTGAGGAGCGGTCTGTCCCTGGTTCGGCTCAAAGAAGAGCGGGAGCGAAAGCGCGGTCTGCCTAGTATTCGAATGAGTATTGGAATTCGACGCCTGCGCGGCGACCGCCTTCGACACAGTGCCTTTGGCAGCGCGAACCGCGGTAGAAAAATAAAATGCCGATCCGGCAGTAGAAAGGATTGCTACCGCTAGAATTGCCGCCTTCATTATTCTCGTTGACGCTCGCTGTTGCGTCGAGCGTTGAGCAGAAAGCTGAGCCGCAAGTTGAGCCGAACGCGTAACCGAATCATTCGCCGCTGTTCCCACCGAACCTCCTACCGACCCAGGGTAATTCCGATTCACTAAGCTCCTCCGATTTCCCAATTCCGCGGGGTGAGAACACGAACGGCACACTAACCCGCTGGGGCTCGACGCCCTTAGGCAGCGGATTCGTACCTGTCACCAAGAATACTGGGATTGAACCAAACAAATACTTTTACATCCAACAGATACGCTGTCAAGCCGGACAGACGATATGCACCGTAATGGTGAGAAGCGGAGCGCAGTGGAAATGGTTGCTCACCAGCAAGATTACACTGCGCCGGAGTCAGGGTTGGCACGAAAGTAGAGGCGATTTATTTTTATTGGGACGTGACGCTTAGCCTGGCGCGAACGAATTCTATGACTTGTTGCGTTACATAGCTCGGTGGATGAATTGGAAAAATCGGACGATTGAGAACGGGCTTAAGCGAGACACGCTCCCAGGCGGCGTCTTCCGAGCTTGTTGCAGTCTTTGCCTCAGGATCTTCCCCGCCATTCTGGTTTGAGTGCAGAAGTACCGCATCGGCGCGATCCAGAAAAGTTTGCGCAGAAGCCTTGAAGTCCGCAGTCCGCGGATCGAGCACCGTCAAATAAACATCGGGCTTCAGGAAGCGCAGAATACTGTTCGATTCGATAATCACATTTTGCGAAGATGCCAGAATCTTGCGGATGCGGGGCATGGCTTCGGCGAGTTCCCCTTGCTGGGTGCGCACCCACCAAGAGTGATCGGCTCCGGCAAGCAGAAAGCGCGAAGTATCGGAGTCTCCGGATCGGTCTCTTTCCTCCGACACAGCTAAAGAATGATCGGCGGTAACGCAATCGCACGCTTCGCCATTGGCCGAGCAGACGCCGTGTCCATATTGCGTAATCTTCAGCGCAGTCCAGTGAAAATCCGGCAGCGCAGAGATGATTCCGGCGACAACGCTGGTCTTGCCAACGCTGCGAGTGTGTCCGCCGATGACGACAATGGGCATGGGGTGAAAAGGTTCGCTCGGAACTATTCGTCTTGGTGCGTTAAGTTGTGGCGCTCGCTGAGACGCGGCTAGCCGCGTCTCTACAGCAGGTGTCTGCTGATACTTAGCGTTGCTTTTTCGCCGACCGCGACACGAACGCCAACTCTTTAAGATACTCTTTCACCGGACGCGCCGGCGTCCCCCAAAAGACCACGCCTTTGCCGCGCAAGACTTTTTTCGGCAGAATGCCGCATTGTCCGCCTAGCATTGCTCCGGCTTCGACTCGGGCGTGGTCGCCGATACCGACCTGTCCGCCCATGATCACGTTGTCTTCAATGATGACGCTGCCGGAGAGTCCGGTCTGGGCGGCGATCACCACGTTCTCTCCGATTTGCACGTTGTGGCCGATGTGGACCAGGTTGTCGATCTTCGCGCCGCGGCGGATGCGCGTCTCGTCGAGTGCTCCGCGATCGATAGTGGAGTTCGCGCCAATTTCTACGTCGTCTTCGATGACCAGGTGTCCGATTTGCGGCGAGCGTTCGTAGCGGCCAGTCTCCGAATCTTTTACGTAGCCAAAGCCCGCACTGCCGAGAACGGCGCCAGCTTGCACGACGACGCGGTTGCCGAGAATCGTCCCCGGGTAGATGGTGACGTGGGCATCGATGGAGCAATGGCTGCCGATCACAACGCCGCCTCCCGCGGCGGTTCCGGTATTGTCTCCGATAACGCAACCCGAGCCGATTGTGGTTTCGTCGCCAATCCTGGCGCGTTCGCCGATGATCGCCCCCGCTCCAATCGCCACCTTCTTGCCCACCTTCGCCGAAGCGGCCACGATAGCGGAGGGATGTACCACGCGATGGTTCTCGGCGGATCCGAGTAGCCGCTCTGCACGAGCAAATGCAAGGCGCGGCTGCGGGGAGATCAATAATGGTTTCGCGGCGACGCTACTAGCTGAATCCGACGTGGCGAATTCCCCCGCGATGATTGCAGCGGCGGGTGAGGCCAGTGCCGTCTTTAGGTGCTGCTCATTCTCCACAAAAACGAGGCTCTCTTTATTTGCGGATTGTAGGCTCGAAACAGCGGTCACTTTGATAGAGCCGCTTCCGATAAGACGGCAGCCGAGCTTGTCGGCGAGGCTGCGGAGGGTTTGTTTCATGGCGGTCTATTGTCGCTTTTCAAACGACGATTGCACAACTTCAAATGAGCCTGTGTGGGGACGGGCGCCCTCGCCCGTCCGAGCCGAGCAAAGCTCGGCCCCTCCGCCGCCTGCAGCGTCCCCGACTCACGCTTAATCTTCGCCTTGCTTGATCCGGCTTGCGGAGTTCGGCCACCACACAAGCTAGTACAGCGGCGGTTCGCCCAGGGGTCTTGTCTTCCAGCGTCGATGCACCCAGAGCCACTGGTCGGGATAGCGTCGGATGACATCTTCGATGACGTGGGAGAACTTTGCCGTGTTGGCTACGATGTCGGCTTCATTGTCGCCCGTCCGAATTAACTCAACCGCAGGATCAAAGCGCAATATATATTTTCGCAGCTTCGCATCCCACACCGTAAAGCCGGGAACCACGGCGGCATCGGTGCGAAGAGCAATACGGGCGAGGCCGCTGGCCGTGCAGGCCGGAATCCCAAAGAAATCTACGAACACTCCTTGCGGCGGAGTCATGTTCGTATCCATGAGGATGCCGACGGTTTCGCCAGCGCGCATGGCCGACAGCAGGCCGCGAACGAAGTCATCTTTATCCACGGTGCGATTGCCATGCATGGTGCGATAGCGTTGCAGCAGGCCGTCGACATAGGGATTGTCGAGCGAGCGCATGACGATCGACAGCGGATGACCTTGCAGAGAATGCGCGAAGGCGGAGAGTTCCCACGCTCCGATGTGCCCCGTGAGAAATAGAACGCCTTTGCCTCGGGCGTACGCGCGCTCGAAGTTTTCAAATCCTTCATAGACGACGATGCGGGAAACATTTTCGCGGGTGTAGCGAGGGAAGAGGCACACTTCGGCAAGCTGGCGTCCGAGAGAGATGAATTCTCCGCGAACGATGCGGCCCCGCTCACGCGCAGGCATTTGAGGGTAAGCAAGAGCGAGGTTGCGCAGGCCAACGCGACGCAACCGTCCATGCACAAAATAAATGGTGAGGCCGAATGAGATTCCAATGGCACGCGCCAATGGACGAGGAAGCATTCCCAGGAACTTTACCCAGGGCCAGACCAGAGCGTATTCAAGGCGTTCGCGCAATTTGTGTGGAGAGTGCGGTCGATCCACTTCCCGAGGCAATCAAATTTAAAATATTGCCATCCCGAGCGAAGCGAGGGATCTGCATTTAGGGGCGAGCTGCAGATTACTCGCTTCGCTCGGGATGACAATCTAATTTAAAACCTATCCAAATCTATTTCGCCGCTTGCTGCGCCCACTTCGCCAGCACGCTTAAGAAAGGATACGCGGCCTTCGGCGGTTCGACTGCTCCGGTTAGGGACGCTTTGAACGGCACCATGTGTCCGTAGAAGTCGCGGGTGCTATTTCTATCCTGCTTGACTACGGCTCCCGAAAGCTCGAGCCCCGCGAAGAGGCCGCGGGAACGCGAGTAGGTCAAGACCTGGGCACGCATCTTCCAGTCGGTGTCGGCAGCGGCATGGCGTCCTACAGGCCCGGCGGCGGCGCTGGCGTCGGCGCCGAGTTTGAACTGACTCGATAGCAGGCTATCCATGCCGCCCTTATTCATGATGAGCATGATGAGGTCACTGGCCTGGCCGCCGATCTGCAATCCGAAACTGCCGCCGCTAATCGTAAAAAATGCGGGAGCGCTCCAGCCTTGCGGAGTTCGGCAACTGGCCACGCCTTTGCCATACCGTCCGCCGAACATGAAGCCGCCGTTGAGGAGCGATGGCACCACGGCCACGCATTCCGCGTTGCCTAGAACTTCTTCGGGGATGCGCAGGTCGGGCGCGCTCTGAATGTCGGAAAGCACTCTTCCAGCGGCCTCAATGCGTCCAGCCGCCTTGGTGTCGTTGTCCGCATCTCTATCTTTATCTTTGGCATCCTGGGCGAAAAGAATCGATGTTTGCAAACACGTCAGCGAGCAAACGAGCAGAAGCAGAACGAAGGGTCGTCGCATTTTTACCTCTTCAATAAATTTTGGATTCCGTTGTCTCTGATTCTATTCGATGCGGGGTAAAGAGGGAGAGTGAGGGCAGTGATCAGCGAGAGTCTGTTTCGCGCAGGCTTGCGGGGCAAAATCTTTACCATAGGGGGCACTGGGGAACAGGGGAGCACAGGGGAATATGAGACGGCGAAGAGGTAACGCGATGGAGAGCCGGGCGTCTCGCCCGGCTCTCCACTACACAAAGACGATGAAGAGTTTATAAATGACTTGCGGGAGGCTGAAAGAAATGTTTGGGGCAAAAAAATGCGGGGCTGAAATCGGCGACCCTAATCTCCGGCTCCAACCCCGTCTCCCAGGTTCTGTGGTAGGTGAAGCGAGTATGCGGCAGGTCGAAAAAGCCGACAAGATTACCAGGGTCACTGTACGAAAGTAACTGGGGGATGGGTTGATCGCTATCGGTTGTTGGTGTAAGCGCGATTTTACGTCAACAGTCGGCATAGTTTCCAATTTGCCGACCACTCGTCCAGAATCATCAATCCCGGCGCCATGGAGGAGTGAGGAACATCACATCTTCTGGTGCGATTTCTGTGGGACCGCGTGCCAAATGCTAAGCTTTCGAATCAGGGATACAGAGCGTGCATACGCAGGCCACGATTCACTCGGCATCTCGGAGAGACGAACGGGAGGTGCGCGAAGCGCTTTTCGCTATGCGTCTCTCCTTGATTGTTGGTTTGGTAATGCTGATCGGCAAGACCACTGTCTATCTCATTACTCATTCCACCGCCATTTTTTCCGACGCGGCTGAGTCAGTTGTTCACGTGATTGCTGTCGGGTTTGCTTGGTTCAGTCTTCGGCTCAGCACAAGGTCAGCTTCCCCGCAATTCCTGTACGGTTACGAGCGGATTACTTTCTTCTCCGCCGGCTTTGAAGGCGCAATGATCGTGGTGGCCGCCATCGCGATTCTCTATGAATCGATACGGAAGTGGATGGCCGGGCTACAGTTGGAGCACGTGGGAGCAGGCGCAGCGCTGATCCTACTAGCTGGGATGCTCAATGCGGGTCTCGGCTATTACCTCCTGCGGGTCGGCCGGCGGACCAATTCACTGATCCTCGAAGCCGATGGCAAACACGTCTTGACTGATAGCTGGACCAGCTTTGGTGTTGTGGGAGGATTAGGGCTGGTGCTGTTGACTCACTGGAAACCCTTTGATCCGCTGGTGGCCATCGCGGTCGCCGCAAATATCCTCTGGTCTGGTGGACACCTGGTATGGCATTCGGCTGTCGGGTTGCTTGATTATTCTGATCCGAAAGCCGGCCGGAAAATTCGCGAGAAGCTGGATGTACTGTGCTCCGAACTGGCCATCCAATACCACGGTGTACGCTTCCGAACTACCGGGTATCGCCAGATCATCGAAGTACATTTGTTGTTCCCACGCCTGACATCGGTCAGTGCGGCGCATCGCCAGGCAACAATTCTGGAAGAACGCCTCACCGCCGAGTTGGGGATGCCGGCTGAAGTCACAACTCACCTGGAGTGCCTGGAAGACCATGCCGATGTCCACCGCGAACAATACTACACAGGCAAACCTGATTAGACTCTGAGTAATGTGCGAGTTTCGTCTCTGGCGATTCTCTCGATCGAGTGACGGGCTAACCCGGAAGTAACTGTTGTTAACAGGCGATTTCACTAATTAAAAATTGCGACGCGGGTGGTTAGTGAAATGGCGATTTTTCGCCAACTACGAACGCTGGACGGGATTTGCCGCAGGACGGGCGCTTGGCCGCCATGCGAGGACCAACAATCCTCCGATTGCGATGAGAGTATAGGCGATTGACGCGGGGCCGCCCACTGGCGCGGAGGAATCCAGAAGGGATTGCCCAAAGTCCCAACGCAATCACGACCCACTGAAATCTGGTGATTTCGGTTCCGGTGCGGGAGACCTTCATGGCAACTCGGACGCAGGTAAGCACCGTGAGTATGCAGAAACATCTGCACAGCACGAAACTGGCGCTCACTCGTTAGCATAAGTTCTATTTTAGTTTTGATCGAGCAATGGATTGCAGATAACTATTGTAATCAGGCATTGCACTAGTTGAGAATCGCGCCACCGTAATTAGTGCAATCGCGTCGAACACATACCAACGCCCAGCGATTGCAAATAAACTCCATTTTTTGCGGCCGTAGTAGAGCTGGACAGGATTATTAAATGAGACAAGGATTCTGTACCGCAATCGTTGTAGTCACCTTCTTGAGCACGGCCGCGTTTGCGCAGAAAGACTCCGTGTCGGCGGGCCTCGCGCTTACACCGCCAATGGGGTTCAACACTTGGAATAAGTTCGGTTGCAATGTCAGTGATGAACTTGTTCGATCCATGGCCGACGCGATGGTGAAATCGGGCATGAAGGATGCCGGTTATGAATACATCGTGATCGACGATTGCTGGCAGGTGTCGCGCGACGAGAAAGGAAACATCGTTGCCGATGCCAAGCGGTTTCCGGCAGGTATCAAGGCAGTGGCGGATTATGTTCATTCGCTCGGGCTGAAATTCGGAATTTACTCCGATGCGGGTTTAAAGACGTGCGAGGGCAGGCCAGGCGGACTCGGACACGAATTTCAAGATGGCCTTCGATACGCGGCGTGGGGCGTCGATTATCTAAAATATGACTGGTGCAACACCACGACACAGGAAGCTCAGGCATCTTATGCGCTGATTCGCGAGGCGCTCGATGCGAGTGGCCGCCCGATCGTGCTTAGCATTTGCGAATGGGGAAAAGCGAAACCGTGGTTATGGGGAAGGAAAGTCGGCGGAAATCTGTGGCGCACGACCGAAGATATTACAGACAAGTGGAATGACAAGGTGAAATGGCCGGATGGAAGCTGTTGCGCTTTCGGAGTGCTGGGCATCTTGGATCAGCAAGTTGGGCTGGAGTCTTATGCCGGGCCGGGACATTGGAATGATCCCGACATGCTGGAAGTTGGAAATGGCGGGATGAGCGCAACTGAGTATCGCTCGCATTTTAGTTTGTGGGCGATACTCGCGGCACCCCTGATGGCGGGGAATGATTTGCGCGACATGACATCAGAAACTCGCGACATCCTAACTAATAGAGAAGTGATTGGAGTCGATCAGGATGCAATGGGGCGCGAGGGTGAGCGCGTCTGGAAAGCCGGCGATTTGGAAATCTGGGCGAAGCAACAGCGGGACGGAAGCCGAGCAGTGGTGTTGTTGAATCGCGCGAATACCGAACAGCAGATTGCTTTAAAGTGGGAGCAGATCGGATACCCGAGCCACATCCCCGCCACGCTGCGCGATCTTTGGGCGCATAGGGAACTGGGAAAGTTTGTGGGCGAATTTGCAACGCCTGTAGCTCCGCATGGTGTAGTGATGGTCACAGTGCGCCCGTAAACAGAGGGAACTCTTATTCAATCAGCGGATCCATTGCGCCTCGTTGTTGGTGCAATGGCGATTTATCGCCAGTTGACGCCTCGTCACTTTGGGCTAGTCCAAATGTCCGATGTGTGCCGACACAGGATCGCGTGACCCACGTCACTGACAGGACGCGCTCATTTGTACTCACATTAATTGTGTTCCGCCTCTCCGAAGAGCAGTTCCCAGTTGCGATGCAGCACCCCTGAGGCGGGAGCTTTGAATGTCGGCCCCTTTAGCAATTTGCTTGTCAGTGACGAATCGCATTTTCGGCCTGGCAGATCGAGATCGGAACGCGGGTAGCTGCTCGTAGCTGAGTGATCGACCGCTAACGATCAACGTCGGCCATGGTCCCTGCTTCCGTCCGTGAAGGAGGTCTCCTATGACGCGCAAGCTCACTCGTAATTATTCTCTCAGTGTTCGAGCGAAAAGTCTTTTGAACATCTTCGATGTCGGGCCGAGATTCGGCGCGACGAAACTGGCAGCGGGTGCCCCACACATTCGCGCTTTGTGCGAATGTGTGGGAGTGTGCGCTCTCCGCGGCGCTCTGACACTAGCTGTGGTTTGTACGCTGTTGCTGATTGCCGCTCGCCCAGCGCAGGCCCAAACTGAGACTGTGCTCTACAACTTCACAGGCGGCAGCGATGGCTCTCGTCCGCAGTCCAGCCTCATCGCTGACGGTGCTGGCAACTTATATGGGACGACAGCGTTGGGGGGGACATGCCCGGGGTGGAACCAATATGGATGTGGAGTCGTATTTGAAATTTCGCCGAACGGCAGCGGAGGCTGGAAACAAACCGTGCTCCACACTTTCGCCGCGCCACCGGATGGGGCGAATCCATTGTTCTCTCCCGTCATATTCGACAAATCGGGAAACCTTTACGGCACGACGCAATGGGGCGGCGCGTCTAATGTGGGCACGGTGTTCGAACTTAGTCCCGCAGGAGCAAGCTGGACGGCAACTATCCTGTACAGCTTTACCGGCGGGGCGGACGGTGGACATCCGGCTGCCGGTCTGGTCATGGATCCGGCAGGCAATCTCTATGGCACCGGCCAGACTGGCGGCGCGAACGGCCAGGGCACAGTGTTCAAGTTATCTCCAAGTGGCGCCGAGACGTTGCTCTACACCTTCGGGAGCCAATCTGGAGACGGGTCCTACCCTTTCGCGGGTTTGGTCCTCGATGAGACGGGCAATCTCTATGGCACCACGTTGAGTGGCGGCGCGAACGGTGGCGGGACGGTGTTCAAGCTGGCTCCGACCGGCACCGAGACGGTGCTCTACAGCTTCGGGAGCCGGTCCGGAGACGGGTCCAACCCTTATGCAGGTTTGGTCTTCGATAACAATGGCAACCTCTATGGCGCCACGTATAGTGGCGGCGCGAACGGTGGCGGGACGGTGTTCAAGCTGGCTCCGACCGGCACCGAGACGGTGCTCTACAGCTTCGGGAGCCGATCCGGAGACGGGTCTAACCCTGACGGGGGTTTCTTGATCTTCGATAACAATGGCAATCTCTATGGCACCACGTTGAGTGGCGGCGCGAACGGTGGCGGGACGGTGTTCAAGCTGGCTCCGACCGGCACCGAGACGGTGCTCTACAGCTTCGGGAGCCGATCCGGAGACGCGTCCAACCCTTGGTCGGGACTGGTCTTCGATGAGAAGGGTAACCTCTATGGTACTACCCATGCTGGCGGTGCGCACGGTGCCGGCGCTGTGTTCGAAGTGAACCCGTCGGCGGTGACCACAACTACGCTGACGTCTTCGCTGAACCCGTCCGTCTATGGACAGGCCGTTACGTTTACCGCCGTAGTGAGCGCGGCTTTGGGAACGCCAACCGGAACGGTCATTTTCTTCGCTGGCTCAACCGCACTCGGTAGCGCGACGCTGGCAAACGGGAGCGCGTCGCTATCCACGTCATCGCTGTCGGCAGGCTCGCACTCGATTACTGCCGCATATCAGGGCTCCGGCGCCTTCGAGCCGAGTACGTCATCGCCACTGAAGCAGGTTGTGAACGTCTCCACGACGAAAACGGCGGTGACCACATCGGGATCGCCTTCGTTCGTCGGACAGCCAGTGACGTTCAGCGCTACGGTGACGGATATCTACGGCGCGATTCCGGATGGCGAACTCGTGACTTTCTATGATGACGGCACGGCGATCGGCACGGGCACCACGGCCGGCGGCGTAGCGACCTTCACGACCTCCTCGCTGACGGCGAAGACGCACACCGTCAAAGCGACCTACGCCGGGGATGGGGTATTCAAGCCAAGCAGCGGGACGGTTGTGCAGGTAGTGGATAAGTACCCGACAACGACGGCCCTGAGTTCGAGTCTCAATCCCTCGAACTACGGGCAGGCAGTGACCTTCACCGCGACAGTGACACCGACCGGGCCTTACCCGCTGACAGGCAAAGTTGTGTTCAAGGATGGAACGACCTGGATTGGAGCGGCGACCCTGAGCAGTGGCGTAGCGACTCTTACCAAGTCCCAGCTCGCCGTGGGGACACGCTCGATTACAGCGACCTACAACGGGGATGCGTCGAACGGCAATAGTGTGCCGGCAGCGATCACGCAGACAGTGAGTCAGGCTTCACTCACTATGGTGCTGACCTCAACTCCAAATCCGTCGACTTTCGGCACATCAGTCAAGTTCACGGCCACGTTGACCAGCAATGGCAGCCTGCCGGCTGGGCAGCCCGTCACCTTCAGCTACAACGGCGCGACCCTGGGAACGGCTAACGTCAACAAGGGCGTGGCGACGTTCTTTACGAAAACGCTGCCGCGCGGATCGGACCTCGTCACAGCTGCTTACGCGGGCAGCGTGGACTACAGTTCGGCATCGGCGACCGTGACGCAGGTGGTGAACTGAAAACGGACGGGGCTGAAGAGGTTCACCGATTTTCAATCTGAGCCGCTCGATGTCTGGGCGGCTTTTCTTTTGGATCACGCGGAAGGTGGAAGCACGATGACTGACGAAATCAGGCGTTAGCACTAACTGAGAATCATCGGCTTGAGAGGATCGCACCGCGAACTGCGGTGATTGTTCAACCTGTACGGGCGGTGAAGGAACGTTAGGTAGGTCAGACACTACAACCCACTGTGGAAAAAAGACAGATGTTGCAGCGTAAATAGCTGCGCCACCCAAAAGCAACAGACAGTCCCAAAAGCAATCGCCATCCAAAGTGGAAATTCGGATGGCGAAGGCAGTGTTACTTATTGTATCGAGAGCTACTTCGCCGTCACCAGCGAATGCGTAATGGCATGCACCGATAGCGCAATTCGGTTCTGCACGCCGACTTTGCGCATTAATTTTGCTACGTGCGCCTTTACTGTGCGCTCTTCAATGCCAAGCGCCGAGCCGATTTCTTTGTTGGAGCGGCCAGCCACCAGCATCTCCAGAACTTCTTTTTCGCGGTCGGTGAAAGTGATGCGGCCGGCGGGGAAGATACGTCCTGGCGAGGCGCTGACGCGTTCGATGAAGGTCGAGAGCACGCGGCGCGGAGCCCACACTGAGCCTTGATGTACGATGCGCAGAGCCTGAATAAATTCGGCGGCGGAAGCTGCCTCATCAACGTAGCCCTTGGCGCCGGCTGCGATGGCTTTTAGAATGCTTTCTTCGTCCATGCCAGAGCCGGTTACAATAATGCGCAGGTCGGGGCGAATAGCTTTCATACTCGCCATAATGTCGTAAAGGTTCTTGCCGCCGCGATTGCCGAGCAGCACCAGATCAATGCCCTGCAACTGGCTCAGGTCGGCCAGTGAGGCGGAGACTAATTCGAGATCGGCTTCGGTATCAAAAAGGGCCCGAAATCCTACAAAACGCAGCGGATCACTCTCAACTACAGCGACTCGTATCAACGGCTTTCTGGCGACGGCAGCTTTCATTCGGGTTTCCCTGTTAGGATTGCATCCTGTTCCACTTTGCCTGATGCAAGCAGGAATTGGAACTATTGCTGACTCAAACAAATTACGGGGGTAACCCCCTAAAAGATCGAGAGTTATAGGAGGTTGCAGTGAATCGAAGGCGAATTCAGTCATCTTTCCGCTTTGCTGGCTGCTGTGCTGGGATTCTGGCGGCCTTTATGGCGGCTGCGCTTGGATGGGCGCAAGCTCCTGCCTCAACTTCCGGCGCTGACTCAACTCCCGCTCCTGCTTCCACTCCGTACCAACCTAAGTTCCAAGGTGACCCGGCCCACTCCGATTCCGAGGCACAGGCGCTGGGTTACATGCGCGTGGTGCTCCGTGCCCAACGCGAATACAAGAAACGGCACGACAAATATGCCACTTCTCTTGAGGCCCTAGCCGGCACCGGATCGTTCACTAAGCGCATGGCTCATTCCACCAACCGGGGCGATTACACTGTCAGCTTCACTCCCCGCCATGAAAGCGCGCGCCACGCTGGAGGCAAAAGCGCTGGGGGCAAGAATGACGACGATGGGTTCATCCTGACCATGACACCCAACCACATGGACGCCGACCATCGCTCCTTCTACGCCGAAGACGATGGCATCATTCACGCCGACGATCAAAAGGCCGCCGATCAGGATTCGCCGAAAATCAAATAGGCTTTTCGCTCTAAAACCATGAACCTATTCGGCAACAGAAAGCGTGCTCCACAGCTGGTGACCACCGGCCGATTTGAACTGGAGCGCGAGGGCCAGGTCGCATACCTGCAATACAACATAACTGGCCACGTGCTGGAGCTTCTTCACACCGAGATTCCGGATTCCATGCGCGGCGGTGGAGTAGCCTCCACTCTATCCAAGACTGCGCTCGATTGGGCGCGAGCCAATAATATGAAGATCGACGTCGTTTGCCCGTTCGTCGATGGATACCTGCAAAGCCACCCCGAATATTCTGATTTGGTGCTGCGTTAAAACAGAGTTACAAGGTTAGCAATGCTTACTGCGGTTCTGACGGATCTTCGATCGACATCGGATCGGTCTGCTTTGTAGTTTTTTTCTTGGCGGCCTTTGGTTTGTGGATGCTTCCGGCGCTGTTATGCCTCGTCTTCTCGACATCGTAATCCGTCGGCACGCGAGGGATTACCACGTAAGCGCTTTCGCCAAGCTGCTGGGTGCGGCGCAACACGATCTGCGCACGGCCGTCATAATCCTGAATCGTTCCCTTAATTTCTATCTGCCGCCCCTCAAGCTGGCGAATATCGCCCATTTTTTTTATGTCGGTCGGGAAGACAACCACGGTGAAGGGGCAGGCTTTCGCCTCTTTGCAGAACGTCAGGAAGGTGGCACCCTTGCTGCCATGTTCCACATGCAGCACGGTGCCGCTGACGCACTGTGCCGTGCCCATGTACTTGCTGGCATCGGAGAATGCGACGCAGTTAGAGGATGAGTTTTTTGAGGAGAGGGTTTTGCGCGCAGGGCAAATTCCACTGAACGCAACCAGGAACGCAACAAAAGTTGTAACGCCTGAAACTGTTGCCGGAAACCGCATGATGGCTGAGGCTCTGCAAAGTGCATCCTCAGTTTTTATTGTAGGAGTGGGGAGGGAAATCCAAACTCGAAGACGCGGGAATTTTTTCTAGAGCGTACCAAAAGGGAACTTGCAGCCGGGGCGCGGCCCCGGCATGCCTCAAGTTCCAGCGATCGAACGCAGTTACTTACTGAAAGATTTTACCGCGACTGCTTCGTCATCTTTAACGTCGAACACGGTATAGAGTTTGGTGATCTGGAGAAGATCGTGAACTTTCTTCGTAAGCTTGAGCAGCTTCAGTTCGCCGCCCTGGTTCTTGGCAGTGGTGTAGGCGCTAACCAGTTCGCCGATGCCTGAGCTGTCGATGTAGTTCACATCGCCCAGGTTCAGAAGAATTTTTTTCTGGCCTTTGGAAAGTAAGTCGCGGACGGTTTCGCGCAGCACGACGCTGCCTTCGCCGAGGGTGATTCGGCCGCTAAGGTCGACGATCGTGACGCCATCCACCTGACGTGTACTGGACTTCATGCTCACTGTAGAGCCTCCTTGGAGTCCGCGGGATTGCCGTGGACATGCTTGATCATTTTAAGTTCGGTGCCAGTCTGGGACGGATGAATCTCCACCACGTCCATAAACGAGCGTATCAGGAAAATGCCTCGCCCCGAGGTCTTCATCAGATTGTCCGGGGCCAATGGATCCGGAATCTTGCTTTCGTCAAGCCCTTTGCCTTGATCTCGAACAACAATTACGAGGTCGTCAGCGGTGCGCTCAAACGCGAGCGTAACTTTCTTGTTCGGGTCGTATGCGTTGCCGTGCAAAACTGCGTTTACCGCTGCTTCGCGAACCGCCATCGAGATCTTCATGATCTCGTCTTCATCAAAACCCGCTTCGGCGGCCATGCGGCTGGCCGTTTCTTCGGCATTATTCACCGTATCCAGCGTCGAATCGAGTGTGTAAGAAACCCGGTCTACAGACATAGAACGAGTGTTCCTAAGTCGGCCTTCGCCTTGCGTGCGACATGTTTTTCGTACTGCCCCATTGCGGTTCACGCGCGAATTGAGAGTTTGCCTGTAGCCCCGGCAAAAGTCAACGTTGATACCTCGACCATGTCCGAATGTAAGACTCCAAGCTTGAGAAAGGTGAGATTTCAAACTATTGTGAAGATCTGCGACGGCCAATCCAGAGAGCGCGATGTTGTACCGCTCCAAGCTGATGAGACTGCCTTAGCTATCATTTGCGAAAAGTGAGATGAAAAACCTGTCGACAATCTTTCGGTTCCTGATCTTTCTACTTCTCATTGCAACGGGCGCAAAGGCTCACGCTACAACGATTGTAATCGGATATTCAAAAGACAAAATCGTTGTAGCTGCTGAGAGTAGGAGGGGCGATGAGGGGAAGTCTTATGTAGATGACGCCTGCAAGATAACGGCTCTGAATGATCGATTTCTGTTTACTATTTCGGGAAGAATTGACGACACCACGGGCCGCGTTTTCGGATGGGATGCGAGTGAGCAAGCAAAAGCCGCATTCGCGAGAGTTTCGAAACTCCCTCTAGAATTCACTCCTGTATTGGACGTAGCTTCTGTTTGGGAGGAGTCACTTCTTCAAAATATCAACGATCATATCCGACCCTCCGAACTTGCTAACCTTAGACCAGGCCAAACCTATGTTGATGGGTGGTTTTTAGGGCTGAGCCCCATGGGAAACATTCAAGCCGCGTACGCATTAATTCGAACTCTCCCCGAAGCTTATCCAGTTCGCTTCTACGCACCGCCGGTCGTCGATGGTGGAGTACCTGACGCAATGAAGTACCAGTTGCAAGCCGGTGATCGACGGCTGTTTGAAGAGTTTTCTAAAGCTTCGAGTGCTCGCGCAAAGGCCGAACGTTTGAAAACTGCGGAGCTTTTCAAGACTTGGACGTCGGAAGAATCTGAAGTGAGGTTGGCGATACGAATGCTCGAACTCCTTATTAAATATACGGAGAGCCCTCAAGATGTGGGCGGCCCGATCGACGCAGTCGAGCTGAAAAGAGGCGGAACGGTACATTGGATTCAGCGCAAGCAGACTTGCAAGGATTAAGCTCAGATGACGACCCCGTGCACGCCGCATCACTTAAATTTTTTAAGGGCAGGCCTTATAAACGCAAAAATTGAACTCCGCACTTCGAAATGCTTCTTTCAGAAATTCAGTGGAAGAAAGCAACTTCTCTTCCTCCTCGGTCGCGGCCACGTACGCGATATAGACCGGGCGCGGCGCAGCACGCAGCGACTCGCCTATTTTGTCCATCACCTTTGCCAGCATCCTCGCTTTACACGGATGGAAGAAAAACAGCACTGACGGATCCGGTGGCATCGCATAATCCAAAAAATCGATATTTACCGAGCGTATATCACGACATTTCTGAGAGTCGGAAACGTCGGAAACGGGAGGCCGGTAGCGCGCAATATTTTCTTCTGCGTTCCGGTGCAGTTCTGGCGAGAACTCCAGGCCGATGATTCGCTTGAAGGGAAATTCCGAGGCCAGAAGCAGCGCTCGGCCTTTTCCGGAGCCGAAATCGATGAACGTATAGTCGTGAAAAGCAATCTGAAGGCTCGCTAACACCTTTCGGAATCGTGCGGGCTCTATGGCGGCGTAATCGTTGCCGTCAAACCAGTTTGAACTCGGAATATCGAGATCGCTTAAATATGTCCAGCCTTCGAATTTGCCCTCCGTGTCGACGCCATGCTCCTGGTCAAACTCACTGATGAATGAATCCAGCCGGCGCGCCTTGGCTGCGCGATACTCCTTGAATAAATGAACTGGCAAAAGAACGCTTCGTAAAACGCTGGTGGCGAGTCCGCGATCCCGCAGAGATTGCTTAATCCGGGGAATGATCGTTTTACCAATCCGCGGCATCGTTGCGCCTCTGCTCCGATCAGTCTTGCTACTTTGGGAGTGTCGTTCCAACGCCTGCGATCGCGGAGAAAAATCCCCGCAGCTTAATCGCATCCAGCCTACCATCGGTGCGCACGCCAGAGCACACGTCCAGTCCGAATGGACCTACTGCCTCGATGGCCTTTGCTACGTTCTCTGGCGCGAGGCCTCCCGCCAGAAACATCGGAACACTGATACCCTCACGGATGATGCGCTCCCGGATCGTCCGGCTCAAGCTCCAATCGTGGGTTCGGCCGGTCCCTCCCAATTCTTTAACCGCGAGTTTCTGATTGCCAGAATCGAGCAGGATCGCGTCCACGTGGGGGGCGATTTTCACGGCCTCGTCAATAGATTCGCGACCGGTCATGTGGACGACCTGCACGACAGAAATTCCCGGCAAAGCATCCTTCAGTTCGCGGTGCGTGCCGCGAGTGAGGTGATCGCAAATTTGAATGGTGTTGGTGCGACAGAACCGCTGCTGGTCGACGATGTCAGCCACGCTTTGCCGGCATGTCAGTAAAAATGTGCCGATCGCGGGAGGAACGGTCGCCGCAATTTCGGCAATTAGCTCATCGTCGATCACGCCCGGTCCGCTGGGCATGTGCGAAACCAGGCCCAGGGCTGAGGCTCCGCATGCCACTGCGAGCGCGGCTTCTTCAACGCTGGCAATACAGCAGATTTTTACTCGAGGAGTGGAGGATTGACTGGAGGTAGGACTCATGAGTTCTTCTTGACTCTACTGTAGAGACGCGGCTTGCCGCGTCTCCCACCACTGGGCGAGACTGTACGTAAGCCAGAAGCTGCCTACTCGCCGTACGGAACCCAGATGTTCTTCACTTGCGTGGCGTGCTCCAGAAACCAGCGCCCCTCAGCCCGTTTGGGATTAAACCAGTCGATGGCTCGGCCTTCGTTTGTCCAAACTTGCTTTAGATTGCCAATCGACATAGCCTTGGCCGCGGCAGCGCTCGACTCGTCGCCGAAGCACCACAAGGCATCGACATCATCATGTTCAGCGAGCGTCTTCAGAAGTTGTGACACATACCCGGTCACAATATTTACGGCGCCGCCGGGTAGATCACTGGTGTCGAATAGCTGGTAGAGATCGCTCGTGATCAGGGGATATGCATCCGAGGGAATCGCGATCACGGTGTTGCCCATAGCAAGCGCCGGCATCGCGAGCGAAAGAAAGCCAAGGAGGGGAGCTTCGCGTGGACAGATGATACCGACCGTTCCAATCGCTTCATTCATGGCGAGAGCAACATTTCGAAATGGCGGATTGTGCACCGCGCCATCAAACTTGTCGGCCCAGGCCGCATAGGAGAAGATGCGCTCGATGCTGAGATCCAATTCAGCAGCAGCTTGCTTGTCGCCAACCACGGCAGCCAGTCGGCGCGCGATTTCGTCACGGCGCTGCGAAAGATTTTCTGCGCAGTAGTAAAGAACCTGCGCCCGGTTGTGCGCGGTTGCCTTTCCCCAAGCTGAAGCTTTGCGCGCCGCTTCGACCGCGTTACGAATATCCTTGCGATTGCCGAGTGGAGCTTCGCCGAGCAATCGCCCATCGGTCGCGTGGACTTCAAAACTGTAGCCGGAATCGGGCCGAGCCTGCTTGCCGCCGATGTAAAGTTTCACGGTGCGGTCGATTGCGGGTGAATTACCGTCGCCACCCTGAGCGTCCGCGGAAGAGCTGGAATTTTTTTCTTCCAATTCCGTGTGCGGGAGTTGTGACTTCTTTTCCGGCGGAAGCATGGGCGCATTCTTGAACCACGCCGGCTCCATGTATTCGAGCAACCCTTCGCGTCCGCCCTCTCGCCCGAATCCACTTTCGCGATAGCCACCGAATCCGCAAGATGCGTCAAATAAGTTGGTGCAGTTGATCCAGACCACTCCCGCTTTAATTTGCGCGGCAACATGCAGTGCCACGTTGATGCTCTCGCTCCACACGCAAGCTGCCAACCCGTAAGCCGTGTTGTTCGCCAGTTCCACGGCTTCGGTCGGCGTGCGGAATGTCATCGCTGCCAGCACCGGCCCAAAAATTTCCTGCTGCGCGACGATCGAAGTTGGATGCACGTTGCTCAGAAGCGTTGGAGGATAATAAAAGCCGCGCGCTGGAAGTGTCATCTGCGGCTGCCAGCAGGTCGCGCCGTCGGCTACGCCTTGGTCAACTAATTTACGGATGCGATCGAGTTGTACTTGCGCCACGATGGCGCCGATATCTATTGCTTTGTCGAGCGGCGCGCCCATGCGCAGAGTGCTCATGCGA
>Ga0182024_10005062_pt1 | contig 29796 bp, 21 predicted proteins | sample P32metaG_FD_120480 | JGI IMG/M metagenome (GOLD analysis project Ga0182024, IMG submission 120480) | Permafrost microbial communities from Stordalen Mire, Sweden - P3-2 metaG (Illumina Assembly) | ecosystem: Environmental > Terrestrial > Soil > Wetlands > Permafrost | place: Sweden: Stordalen...
CAGGGGAAAGACGTGGCCGGGGCGGGCGAGGTCGTTGGCGGCGGAGCGGGGATCGATGGCAACGCGGACGGTGTGGGCGCGGTCGGCGGCCGAGATGCCGGTGGTCACGCCTTCGCGGGCTTCGATGGTCTCGGTAAAGGCAGTGCCGAAGCGCGAGGTGTTCTCCTGGGTCATGGGCGCGAGGCGGAGATAGTCGGCGCGCTCCTCGGTGAGGGTGAGGCAGATGAGGCCGCGGCCGAAGCGGGCCATAAAGTTGATCGCCTCGGGCGTGACGAACTCGGCTGCGAGGGTGAGGTCGCCCTCGTTCTCGCGGTCTTCATCGTCGACGACGACGATCATGCGGCCGGCGCGCACCTCTGCGATCGCCTCTTCAACCGAAGCAAAGATCGGGGTGGGTGGTTCCTGAGGCATGGCCTACTCCTCCATCTCGCTGGGCGGAATCAGCCGCGTAAAGCCCGCGGCAATCAACTCATACAGGCCAAACGCGATGGCGGCGAGGATTATGCCCGCGATCAGCATGGTGGCGCTGGAGTGGTAGGCCGAGACGTTGTCAAACCAGCGGCCCTGCGCGGTGAGAAAGGCGTCGCGCCCGCGACCCAGCCAGCGCATCTGGCGGAAGTGGAGGTAGATGCCGCCGATGACGCCGATGAACAGCGCGGCCAGCACTCGTCCTGTCCCCGAGGTCTTCATAGTTGAATGATACGCGGCGGCATATGTTCCCCCGGCGGCGTGGAACATGGTTGCAAAACAGAAGCGCCGCCCATTGGATCGGGGCGGCGCCTGCTTGGATTGCCTCGAACTTACAGCGTCGACTCGATCTCGAATCCCCAGGCTTCCAGCAGCGCCTCCGGGATGTACTTCGAGTTCTTGTTGCGACGCGCCCACTCGCGCAGACGGGTGGAGCGGATGTACTGATCGGGGGTGAGTTTGTACTCCTTCACCACCTGCTCAAAAGAAGTTACGGTGGGAACGACCGGGCCGATCGGCTCCGGTTTGCCCCAGTTTGGATTGCCACGACGCTTTGCCATCAGTTGTGTGTCCCTTGTGGTTGTGTCAGGTCCCCTACATACAGGCCGAAGTATTGCGGCGAGAAGAACCTGCGTGGCGCGTCCGGAAGAATCGGATCGCACAAAGACGCGCAGGATTCATTCTAGGGCATTTAGACGTAAAAAGCAAGCCCTTTCCTGTTATAAACCGACCATTTTGTCTCACTTAGGGGTCCCTCTGGTTAATCGGTAGCCGGCCTGACCGAGGCGGGGGCGACGACGCCATAACGGCCGTCCTGAGTGCGCGTCAGAGTCGGGGCATAGGCGCCCAACTCCTGGCGGGTCCACCAGACACCCTGAGTGCGCTTCTCGTCGGGGGTCGAGAACCAGTACTGCCAGAGCACGGCGCGGACGTACTTCGGCGGCGCGTTGGGGAAGGGATTGCCGGCGAAGAGGCCGAGCACGTCAGGGTCGTTTTCCAGCAGCAACTCCTCGGTGCGCGGGACGAATGGGTACTCCAGCCAGGAACCGAGTGAGGCGAACCACAGGTTCCAGTCGAAGCGCGGCTGGTAGGGCGCGTAGATGCGCGGGCGCTCGCGCACGTCCTGGGGCTTGTAGCGGAAGGGATAGGCGGTCCAAGTCTGGCCGTCGTTGGAGCCCTGGAACTCGATCTCATAGCGATGCGGCGTCATGACGGCGAAGAGGCCGTACTGGTTCGCGATGCGGAATGGCTCGAGCATGGCCACAGGGGATACGGGCAGCGGCGGATCGCGCCAGACGATGCCGATCATCTCGACCGTGGTGGCGTAGAAGATCCAGGTGAGCGCGACGGCACGGAAGGCAACGACGGACGAGCGCCACAGGCCCGGCCAGCGGAAACTGCGGATCTCGCCGTCTTCGACCGGATGTGACGACGGTGCGGTGAAGAGGGTGAGCGGCGCATCGGTTTCCGGCAGCGGACGGGCTGCAATCTCCGTGGGTGCCTCAATCGCGACCCCAGCACGCCAGCGCGCGGGAACGAAGCGGCGCAGGAAGCCGTCGTCCAGCAACAGAACTGCGAGGACCAGGACGAGGTAGTTGAGAAAGGCATAGTTTGCAGTAGCGATGACGGCGATCTGCCACGCAGTGACGAGGAAGAAGCAGACGATGCGCCAGCGCCGCGGCAGGAAGGCCATCCAGACCAGCGCCAGTTCCATAAAGAGGGTCGCGCCGGCCACGCCGCGCTGGAACCAGTGCGGCAGCTGCTCGGCGTACCAGCCGATCCAGGTGGGCAGCGGGCCGTTCTGGTAGTACTCGTACATCGCGGTGAGGTTGCGCCAGGTGGGATCGCCCGAGGCCAGCTTGACCACGCCGGATTCGAAGTAGATGCGGAACCACTCCCACAGCAGAAGGAGAATGGCCGCGCGGGCGGGCGGATTCTTCGCGCCCAATCCCGGCCAGAGGCCCGGCGGCGCGAGGAAGAGCGAGAGAAAGCCTGCCTCCAGCAGCATGCCGTCGGACTGGTAGCTGGAGAAGTCCTGCGCGGCGGTGACGAAGGAGAGGAAGCAGAGAAAGCAGGCGAGCAGCATCGCGCGCGGACAGAGGTTGGCGACCAGAAGGATCGACGCGATCAGGCCAATCCACATCAGCGCCATCAGCATGTGGTCGCTGCTCGATAACCAGAGCAGCGAGGGGACGTACCAGAAACGCAGCGGGCCGGCGCGGCGCGCGTCGGCGAGGAGTTCGACGGCGGGCAGGATACCGTGTGCGCCGATCAGGCCCTTCACCTGGAAGAGCAGCGCGAAGAAGGCCGAGAAGTAGATGAGCCCAAGAGAGCGCAGAAAGAGCCAGCGTGCGATCAGGCGGCCGCGTGCGCCGTGCTGCGGATCGAAGAGGTACAGGTAGATCCGTCTGGCCTTGTCCATAGCCTCTGCCTGCCAGAGTTTGGATGCGTCGCTTCCCTGTCGCTGCCAGTCGCAGGGAACAGGTAAAGAGTTTACGCCGGGCGCGCAAAGCGGACTAACCTTGCAATAGATTCGCGGGCGCTCAACTTTCGCGCTGCGGTCGGAGAGCGATGCCTCATGCCTCAATCCTCATCCTCGGCAACCCGGCGCGGCGGCAAGGCCTGCGTCATCGGCGCGGGACCGAATGGGCTCGCCGCGGCCATTGTGCTGGCGCAGGCGGGGATGGAGGTCGAGGTCTTCGAAGCCGAGCCGACCATCGGCGGCGCGGCGCGCACCATGGAGTTGACGCTGCCCGGCTTCCACCACGACTTCGGCTCGGCGGTGCATCCGATGGCGGTGGGTTCCCCTTTCTTCGCTTCCCTGCCCTTGCAGGACTTCGGTCTCGAATGGATCCATTCGCCGGCGCCGCTGGCCCATCCGCTGAACGACGGCACTGCGGTTGTGCTGGAGCGAGACTTTGCTGCTGCGGAGGCCGCGCTGGGCGAAGACGGCCGCGCGTGGCGCGGGCTGATGGAGCCGTTCGCGAGCCGTTGGGCTGAACTCGCAAAGGACATCCTGCAGCCGATGTTGCATTGGCCGAGGCATCCGCTGCTGCTGGCGCGCTTCGGCATGAACGCGCTGCTGCCAGCGACGACGATCGCGCGGCGCTTCCGCACTGCGCCAGCGCGGGCGCTCTTCGCTGGGCTGGCCGCGCATTCTTTTTTGGCGCTGGATCGGCCGCTGAGCGCGTCGTTCGGCCTGGTGCTGGGAGCGACGGCGCACGCGGTGGGTTGGCCGATCCCGCGCGGCGGCGCACAGGCCCTGGCCGATGCGCTGGCGGCTTATCTCGCGCATCTCGGTGGGCGCATTACCACGTCGACTCGCGTCGATAGGCTGCACGATCTTCCCTCTTGCGACGTGATCCTGTGCGACGTGACGCCGCGGCAATTGCTTGCGCTGACGGAGGGTGGGACCGCAAGGAACGGAGACGATCTGGCGGCGGAGCCGGCCGCAGACGGTCTCTCCGGCGGATATCGGCGGCAGTTGGGCGCTTACAAGTACGGCCCGGGGGCGTTCAAGGTGGACTATGCGCTTTCGCGGCCCATCCCGTGGAACGCGCCCAAGTGCCTGCGCGCGGCGACGGTACATCTGGGTGGCAATTTGGACAAGATCGCAGCATCGGAGGCGGCGATGGCGCGTGGCGAGACGGCGCAGCAGCCGTTTGTTCTGCTGGCGCAGCCGACACTGTTCGATTCCACGCGCGCGCCGGAGGGCAAGCACATTGCGTGGGCCTACTGCCATGTGCCGAACGGGACTGGCTCAGAGATGCGTGAGGACGTGTTGCAGCGGATCGAGAACCAGATCGAACGTTTCGCGACGGGTTTTCGCGACACGATTCTGGCGCGGCATGTCTCGCCGCCTGCCTATCTCGAAGCGCGCGACGCCAACCTGATCGGCGGCGACATCATGGGCGGAGCGATGAACCCGATGCAGCTTGCCTTCCGGCCGACGCGGCGCGGCTATCGGACTTCCGCGCCGAATATCTATCTTTGCTCGGCCTCAACTTCGCCGGGCGGTGGCGTGCATGGGATGTGCGGCTATAACGCGGCGCGGGCGGCGCTGCGCGACCTGGGGCACCCCCCTCCCCCCCGTACTTAGGTCCTAAAGTATCCCGGATAAAAGGGTTAAGTCTGGACCAAGTCTGACGGAAGTCCGAAGTCGCGATGCAAAGTCTTGAAAACACGGGAATGCAGTCCTAAAGTCTTGAAAACTATGAGGGACTGGAACCCATCGAAAAAGCAAAAAAAGCAAAAGCCCAGCCGGATGCCGGGCTTCTTTCTCTCACTGTCACTGCTTCTATTGTAGCGCGCAGAGCAAAACTGTTATGCCAACTATTTTTTCGATTTAACTCTCGCCGGAAGAATGAGTTCTGCGGATTTTTGCACAGGGAGGGGCTTGACAGGCGTTTAGCGGCTCCGGCGGCCTAGCGTCAGCTCGCTGGACAAGCCCTGTTGGACGCTGCAAACTTCCACAGTGAGCCCAGAGCTTGTCCATAATCTGAAGTTCAAGTTTTGAGAGTTTAGGCGTAATCATTTGACAACTGCACAACAAGCGTTGTAGCATATGCAACACATATTTGAGTGCGTCAAGGAAGTCAGGAATTCAGCCGTATTTCAGTTTGGCCCGCAGGACAAAGCCGCTCGGCGGTGTGAGACCGCCAAGCGGATCCAGGAGGTACCGTATGAAGCTTCCCCATCGTCGTTTGCGTGCTGTTCCAGTTCTGGTCCTTTTGCTGCCGTGCCTCTGCTTTGCGGAGTCTCCTGCGGCAGCGAATGCGCCTGGTTCCACGTATACATCTCGGCCCCAGGCGGCCGGCCAGAACACAGCTGCGAATGCTCCCGTCATCAAAGTGCAGTCCAATCTTGTTCTGGTGGATGTGGTCGTCACGAAGAACGGTGCGCCGGTCAAAGGGCTGACCAGCGACAAGTTTCGTGTCCTGGAGAATGGGAAGGAGCAGGAGCTCAAGGTCTTCGAGGTTCACTCCCAGCAGCAATCCGCTACGGAGCAGCAGCCCGCAACGGCGGGCAACGCACCTGCCGCCAAAGCGCCGGAGCTGGCGCCAAACAATTACACCGACTTTAGCCCATACCCTCCTTCGAGCGCGGTCAACGTCCTGCTGCTCGACTCCCTGAACACTCAGTCTGCGGACCAGGGCTACGTCCGGGCGCAGGTGCTTGCATATATGAAGAAGATCCCTCCGGGAACGCGGATGGCGGTCTTTACTTTGTCTTCACAGCTGCGCCTGATCCAGGGCTTCACGGCCGACCCGAGCCTGCTCGCCAAGGCCGTCTCCTACAAGGACGACATCAAGAAGTCGACCCCGGAGGACACGAAGAGCGCGGACGCAGTGTTGGAGGACGAACAGAACCTCGTGGGACTTGCCGCAAGTCATCACGGTGGTCAGGCGGCTGCGGCTAACGTCGGTCAAATCGCAGAGAACAGAGCCGACCTCAAGTCGTTCAGCACCGATGACCAGGAACGCATGACGCTGGCTGCGCTCAGGCAGATTGCGCATTATCTCAGCGCCATTCCCGGCCGCAAGAACCTGATCTGGTTCTCGGGATCGTTTCCCGTGTTTATCGATCGGGGCCAGCTCACGGCAAGGAGCAACTACGTCAAGGATGTGCGGGAGACGGACAGGCTGCTTGCGGCCGCACGGATCGCGGTCTATCCCGTCGACGCACGCGGTCTGCTCCGGCCGGAGGGTGCAGTCGATAATGCATCGGTGAGTCCGTTTTCGGTTTACGGCTTTGGGCAAGGGGGCGCGACAGGTAAGCTGCTCGGCGCCAATAGAGTGGCCGTACAGGATATCGACCTCGCAGATCTGACCATCCAGCAGATCGCCGCCGACACCGGCGGCAAGGCATTTGTGAACACCAATGGATTCCAGGAGGCCATCCAACAAGCCCTCGCCGACGGATCCAACTACTACACCCTCGGCTACATGCCCCAACTGAAGGACGACGGCAGTTTCCGCCGCATCAAGGTCAACGTCGATGGCGGCTACCAGCTTGCGTATCGTGACGGCTATTATGCCGACAGTCGAGGGCGTGGGACAGATAGCTCGGCGGGCACGATGAAGGAGGCGCTCCAGTTCGGCGCGCCGCCGCCGTCCGACATCCTGTTCAAGGTCCGCGTCATACCGGCGAGCAACCCCGCCGCCAAAGGCTTTACGCCGGCGCCCGGGCCGGCGGGCGCGGATGCCAAGGCGCTTAAGGCTCCGCTCACGCGCTATCTCATCGACTACATGGTCGACGCCCATCGCTTCACCTTCCGAAGGACGCCGGATGGAGTGGCCCACACGCGCCTGGAGTTCGCCGTGCTGGCCTACGATGCCGAGGGCAAGCTCATCAACTTCACCGAGCACGCCTTCGGGCTCGATCTGACGTCGGAAGACTATGCGAAGGTCATGTCCGGCGGCCTTCCCCAGCACCAGGAGATCGATCTGCCCGTGGGCCAGTTCTCTCTGCGCATCGTGGTGCGAGACCTCGACAGCCCCAGGGCCGGCGCTACGGAAGTTCCCTTGACGGTGGCGAAGAATTAGGCCGGAGCGCCAAGAGCCGTGCCCTTAAGTATGGCAAATACGGAGATTCTGGACGCGCGCGACGAAACAGTGCGTGAATGGGGCACCCGCATTTTCTCGAGCTATAAGCTCAAAGCCATTCAGCTAAGAGCTCCGATTCCACTCTTCAATTCGCTGCGGGGAGGACGGTGACGTCTTTGGCGCGCGACTGCGGGCTGACGGTCATGTGGACCAGCTTGCCGTTCTCGACGCGGCCTTCGACGGTGGTGGACATGGGCGCGTGGAGTTTGAACTCCGCGGACCACTCCTTCGGCCATGCGGGCAGGAGATAGATGTGTTTGCCGTCGGTCTGCATGAGCATCTCCTGAAGCGTGATCATGCCGGAGCCGCCGTTGTCGAGATCGGGAATATAGTCGTGCCCCGCCTTCCAGAACCACTGGAAGCGCTGGTTGCCGTAGTCGGTGAATTCGGCGATGGCGGCCTTTTGCGCGACGGCGGTGAGGCCGAGATCGGCTGCCTGTGTTCCGTCCTGGCCCCAGCAGGTGTTCTGCGGGAAGCGGCGGGCGTTGAAGGTGTCGACCGCGAGCTTGAGGTCGGGCTTGCCGACGCCATAGAGGCGATAGGGAAAGGCGACGTACAGCTCGGGGTTCTCGCTGTTTTCCGTGCGGCCGTATGTTTCAGCGGGGAGGATGATTTTCGTGCCGCTGGGATCGCCCTGGCCGTTGGGCGGGGTCTTGCCGTTCGCGGCGGTTGTGCCCATGGGAAGTTCCGGCAGATCGTGCAGAGTGCGCGACCATGCGCTGCGCTGGGCGGCGGTGATGAGGCCCGGCGGAAGAGCGAGCAGCCGGGGAATGACGGAGCGAAGGCCGGCGATGTCCGGCGTGGGATTGACGACGGTGAGCTGGTAGGTTTCGAGCGACTGTGTGGGCGTCATGCGAATTTTGCCGTCGGCGCCGCGCGGCCAGTGCAGGTCGTAGAAGGTGACGAGCGCATCGCCGAACGGGACGAGCGAGGACTTGGCGAACTGGGTGTCGCCGGTGACATCGTATTCGTCGAGCATTTCGGCGAGCACTTCCAGCGAGCCCTGAATGTGATATCGCTGCCAATGGCTTTCGATGTCGTTGGTGGGGTTGTTCCAGCCAAAGTCATTCAGATTGGGCACTCCCCAGAAGAGCATCGTCTCCGGGTAAGACGCGCCGGCGTGGTGGTAGTAGAGCTCGGCGCGGTCTTTCTCGAATGGGAGCGCAGCGAGGTAGAGGTGGAACCAGGGCTTGAGCAGATCGAAGTCGCCGGTGGCGACCAGCGGCCAGTAGAGAAGGCGGATGTTCTGGTTCCAGTAGGAGTTGCCCCAGGCGCGATAGTCCGGATTGTGGTCCGCGTTGGGGTTGCGCGTGGGCCCGGTGACATCGTGGCCCACGGTGAAGAGGCCGCCGTTGAACTTTACGGGCAGCTCACCGCGCGAGGAGGCGGCCATCATATAGCGCTGCATGGCGTAGCCCTCGGTGACCTTGCGCGCGTCAGCGTCTCCAGAGACCGAGATCCAGCTGCGGTCCCAGAAGCTGTGCCACCACTGAACGTGTGCCGCCCATGCGCTCGAAAGACTGGCAGGGTTTGCGGTTGTGGCGGCGGCGCTGAGGCGCTTGACGAAGTCGTCAGGCGAGGAGACGGATTTGTCGGCGAGGGCGATGATGTCCAGCCGGGAGTCGGTGCGCGCGCCGGATTCGAGAGTGCGGGATTCTGAAGATGATGGCGCTGCTGAGTGGAGGCCGGGGCCGGTGATTCGCGCGCCGAAGCAGCGATGCAGAAGCGGATCGGGATACTTCGCGAGCAGCGTCTGTAGATGCTCCTGCTCCATAACCGTGGGATAGATGCTGCTTTGGTTGAAGTGATACCAGGTGATCGCGTTCTTCTCGCCGGGGACGATGGTGTCGGCTTTGAAGTCGACGGGAAACTTGGCGCTTCCCAGCTCGAACATTCCGGCGCTGTCGGCCGGGTCGGCGGACATTGGGCTGTCTTTGCGCCAGGTTTCCAGTGTGGCGTGCAGAGTGGTGGGATGCTCCGTCTGCATCTCGACGTGGAGGGCCGGATGGTTGGCGTCGATCCAGATTCGGACCTTGTTGGCGCCAGACTGAATCTCGATGGCCCCGTCTTCCAGATGAAGTGCCTGGTGAAAGCCTGCCGGGTTGGCAAAGGGATTTGGCGTGGCGGCGATGCGGACGCGTCCGAGCTTGACCAGCTTGCCAGTCTCGGTCAATGCGTCCGATGAGGAGAGCAGGAGGACAATGTCGCCATTCTGCTCGGTCCAGACATTGGCGGCGAAGGAGCCGTTGCCGATGGGCATGGAATCGTTCTCATTCGTTCCGGGAGAATCCCAGGTGACGTCGTTGGCCGCAATCAGTTTGCTTCCCGATTGAGCGGGCTGCGCCCGGACTGAGGTTGCCAGAGCGAGAGATGCACATGCTGCCAAAAGCCATGAAGCTGCTTGCCATTTTTTCGACATTGAGAGTCTGCCTCGCACTTTAGAAAAGTATGCGCTGCCAGTGTAGCCGCAAGCCGCGCTGCGGGTGAAACAATGGGCCGCCGCTTGCCCGCGACGGCCCATTGTCCTGTTCGTGCTTGCTGACTACATACCGCTCTGGCTACCGTCGGCCGGATGCAGCACGCGGAAGCTGTCGTTCCCCTTGGACCAGACCAGCAGGAGGATGTCCTTACCGGCTGGGTTTGCGTGAACTGCGGTGGCAAACTGCTCAGCCGAGGTGACCGGCTTGCGATTCACTTCCACAACAACGTCACCGGGTTGCAGGCCGGCGTCGTCCGCGGGAGAGCCGGGACGAACGTTGGCGATGGCCGCACCGTTCACATTGGCCGGGATCTGCAGTTGCTGGCGCGCGTCCTGATTGAGGTCGTCCACCGCGAGGCCCAGTTTGCCGGTGTTGTCCTGACCGGAGGCGGAGCCGTTGTCGGCGACCTCGGTGCCCGGCTTGTGATACTCGCCGACGTTCACGCTGACCTGCATCGGCGTGCCGTTGCGGATGATGCCCAGCTGAATCGTCTGCCCAGGCTGGTCCTCGCTGACCGCGACCTGCAGCGAGCTGCCGTCGACGATCTTGCGCCCGTTCAGCTCGTTGATGACATCGCCGCCCTTCAAGCCTGCTTTCGATGCCGGCGAATCGGGTGTGACCTGCGCGACGATCGCGCCGCTTGCGTCCTTCAGATTGAAGAAGCTTGCGTTGGCGGGCGTCACATCGTTCATGCTGATGCCGAGGTAGCCGTGATGCACCGTGCCGTGCGCAATCAACTCATCCGCCACGTTCTTGGCGATCTGCGACGGAATGGCAAAGCCGGCGCCGGCGAACGAACCCGTGTCGGAGATGATGAAGGTGTTGATGCCCACCAGATCGCCATGTGCGTTGACCAGCGCGCCGCCGGAGTTGCCGGGATTGATGGCCGCGTCAGTCTGGATGAAGCCGCCCGGCTTGCGCGCATCGTCGCTATAGGGGTTCTGCCGGTTGACCGCGCTGACGATGCCGCGGGTGACGGTGTCCTGGAAGTACATGCCGAACGGGCTGCCGAAGGCGAGCACAGTCTGGCTGGGCTTGAGGGTCGATGAATCGCCCCACTGCACGTACGGCAGATTGTGGCCGTCGATCTTGATGACCGCGAGATCGGTGAGCTTGTCGGTCCCGATCACCTTGGCGTCCATCACGCGGCGGTCATCGAGTGTGACTTTGACGCTGACTGCGCCGTCGACGACGTGGTTGTTGGTGACGATGTAGCCGTCCGGCGAGATGATGACGCCGCTGCCCACACCGCGCTCCAGCGGTTGCTGCTGCTGGGAGCGCCCCTGGCCCTGCCCAGACTGATCGTTGCCAGAACCGCTAAACGGTCCGTTGGGTCCGAAGAACTGCGCGAAGCCGGGAGGCAGTTGTTGCTGCTGCTGACTGTCCTGCGAAGTATCTTCCGCGGACCCGCGCGAGGTGACCTGCACGTTGACCACGGCGGGCTGGACGTGCGCGGTGACCGATTCCATGGCGTGATCGAGCGCGGTAAGGGCGGCGACGCTGTTGTCGTCAATGGGCGACGGGACGGCCGCGGCGTGCACCGCGCTCTCATGGAACACCAGGCTGAGGGCGAGGGCCCCGGTGAGCAAAGCTCCGGCCGAAAAGCTCAGCCGCTTCTTGCCGGCTGCCTTCACCTTGTCTACTAAATGATTAGTTACTTCGGACATAACAACACCCCTTTGAATGAGTTGAACTACATACTTAAAGTTGGAATATCAGCCATCCGCCCGGTACGGGCACGGCGGCGTACGGAGAAGCTTCCTGCGTGAAATCGGTTGAATGCTGGCGTCTGGACTGCTGAGGAGCGGCGGCTGAATTTGAAATCTCCGCGCTGGTCTGCACCATGCGCGAGCCGTCGGAGCTCTGCCAGGTGGTGACCACCCAGCGGGTAACGACGTACCCGGCATCGGGCGATGCTTCGCGCGCAACATGCGCGCGGACCTCGACGACGGCTGGCGTGGCCGGAGAGACGGATAGGGCTCGGGCGGTCACACTTCGGTTGTAGCGTTCAGCGGCAGCGCTATTTTCGCCGCCGGCGGCGGGTGTCTTCGCGGCCGTCATCATCTGAATCTGAGGCGCGGCGTCTGCGACAGTCTTCTCTCCGACTGCCTTCCAAGTCTGCGCGCGCTCGGCAGGCAGGCGGAGCGAAACGTTGACTGCCTGCGACCGTGGCGCTCTTGGCGAAGCGAACGCTGCCTGGGCTACTGCCTGGGCACTGATGGCCGTCTGCGGAGAGGCGAATGCCACAAGGCGGGGGCAGTGTTCGAGGCCGGTGGCCGCGACAAGCAGGCCGAGCATCGCGCCGCCCATCACCAGGCGCGCATGCAGCGGCCGCATCTGTGCCGCGGGCCGCAGAATCCTTCCCACGCGGCGGCCCAACTCGGACTCGCGGCCGAGCGCACCGAGAGCAAGGGCGAGGTTACGGACCGCTTCTCGAACGACGCGGCCGCGCCGCTCGAGGCGGTACTCGGCGAGCGTGGCGAGGCAGGACGCATAGCCCGTGGTCGCGCTCGCCCGCTCTCGCAGCGCGTGCAGGACGCGTTCGTCGCAGGCGAGTTCGCGCTCAAAGCAGAGCCGCCGCTCCACCCAGGCGAGCGCGGGATTGAGCGGGAAGACGACCAGCGCGATCTTCTGCAGCAGATTCATCCAGTCGTCGGCGCGGCCCAGATGCCCGGCCTCATGCAGGACGACTTGCTCCAGTTCGGCGGGCGTCAGCTTTTCGAGCAGCCAGGTGGGGATGAGAATCTTCGGCGAGAAGAAGCCGATCACAGTGGGACGGTCGACGTCGTTCGATGTGCAGACCTGCGCGTGGCGTGAGCCGGCAGCGGGAGCGGCGTCCTGAAGCGGCGTTGCGCGCCGCCAGAGTGTGCGCACGCGAACTGCAGCGGCGATCAGCGTTCCGGTGCGGACGAGCGAGGCCAGAGCCCAGACGGCGACGATGGCCAGAGTCCAGCGCGCGTCGACAGTGAACCACGCGGCGTGTGAGCCTGCCTGCGCTGCGGCTGCAGCGTGGGCGTTGAGCGAGACGAAGGGCAACGCAGCGACGAGCAGGAAGACCGCGAACCAGACGGCGAAGCGGACGGCGGCAGGCGTTCTGGGGAGGAGATGGAGGGCAAGTGCGGCGAGGCCGGCGAGCAGGACGCCCTGCCAGATGGCGGCGACCAGGCCGCCGGAGGCTGCGCGGGAGAGATCGGCAATGAGCGTTGGGACTGGGACTAGGGTAACGAGGGCGGCGAGGCTCATGGCTGTGCCTCCTCGCGGCGCCTGGCTTCATGGTTCCTGGAGCGGCCTCTCGGCAGTGCTGCCCCGTTCTCGGCAGCAGCAGCGGCGATGCGGACCGGGTCTGTCTCCTCCGCGGCACGCGCGATCGCCTCTTTCAGGCGGCGCAGCTCGTCGGGGTCAATCTCCTCGTCGCCCAGAAGCGACAGCAGCAGCCGCTCGCGCGAGTTGCCGAAGAAGCGCTGCATCATGTGGCGGATCTCGGAGCGGCTGGCTTCGTGCTCGGCCACGCAGGGGCTGTAGAGGAAGGCGCGGCCCTCCTGGCGGTGGCGGACATAGCCCTTCTGCTCGAGGATGCGGACGGTGGTCAGCACGGAGGTGTAGGCCAGCGCCTCGCCCTCGGGAATGGCGGCGACCAGATCGCTGACGGCCGACTCGCCGCGCAGCCAGAGCAGCTTCATCAGCCTCAACTCGGCTTCGGTCAGCGTGTTGGACTTCCTGGGTGGCATGCGCTTTGCTCGTTTGCTCCTGTGTTCCCCGCTGAAATCTCCGCTGCCCTATCGAACTGCTGGAACGGCCTCTGCTCTATTGAACCCCGGATCGCGGCTGCGGACTCGGAGCCTGCTTCTCTTGAGACGGAGCAACTAATGGATTAGTTAGCAGGGTTCTGTGGAAAATTTTCAATCCTCCGCCGAGGCCATTTGAAGAATGGATTGCCTGACCCTCAATCGATCCGCCTCCCTGGGAAGCGCCTCATCAGAATCTCCCCTTTTCTGTGTCGTGATGACATACTTGGAGACTCACGAGTCAGCTAAGGTGGCTATATGAAACGCAAGACGCTCCTCATTGCAGCGACGATGCTAAGCGCGATTGCGAACGCACAGTCTTCGGCACGCTGGTCTGCTGAGAAGGCGAATGCCTGGTACCTGCAACAGCCTTGGCTGGTAGGCGCCAACTATGTTCCGTCCGATGCAATCAATCAGTTGGAGATGTTCCAGGCAGACACCTGGAACCCTCAACTGAACGATAAAGAGCTTGGCCTAGCGCAGGAAATCGGCATGAACACCGTGCGCGTTTTTCTCCAGGATCAGCTCTGGCAGCAAGATCCGGACGGTTTCCGAAAGCGCCTTAGTGAGTTCTTAGCTATCGCTTCGCATCACGGCATTCGACCAATCTTTGTGCTTTTCGACTCTTGCTGGGACCCTTACCCAAAGCTCGGCCCCCAACACCCTCCGATCCCTGGGGTGCACAACTCCGGCTGGGTGCAGAGTCCTGGTGCGCAGGAACTCTCAGATCCCGCCTCCTACCCCAAACTCGAGGCCTACGTTAAAGGCATCGTAGGCACATTTGCGCAAGACAACCGCGTGTTGGCGTGGGACATCTGGAACGAGCCGGACAATCCATCGACCCAATATCCAGCGACACCGGACAAGACCGAGCTGGTCGATAGCCTGTTGCCACAGGTCTTCCAATGGGCTCGCGAAGAGCATCCAATACAACCACTTACCAGCGGGCTATGGACTGGCGACTGGTCTGATCCAGGCCGCGAAAGTGCAACAAACAAAATCCAGCTGGCTGAGTCTGACATCATCACGTTTCACAACTACGGATGGCCTGAGGCGTTCGAGGCACGGATCAAAGAGCTACAGCCGTACGGTCGCCCCATCCTCTGCACCGAGTACATGGCGCGCGGCGCCGGCAGCACCTTCGACGGTAGCCTTCCCATTGCAAAGCGTTACCATGTTGCGGCACTCAACTGGGGGTTGGTCGCTGGAAAGACGCAGACCTATCTCCCCTGGGATTCATGGCAACGGCCATATGTCCTGGAGCAACCTACAGTGTGGTTTCACGAGGTCTTCCGTCAAGACGATACCCCATACCGGCAGCATGAAGTTGACGAGATTCGAACCCTCACGGAGCGCGGTTCACAATAGCTGAGATCAACGAATCCATAAGTTCATCCAGCATTTCCAGTAGCCGGGCGCAAACAACACGGCGGCAAACGACGTTACAGCCCGCAGCGATCCGAATACGTCCCCCAGCGTCACCGCATCGATCACCCGCCAGACCTCCGCAAGCCATTATCGCTTCCACCTGAGAATCCGCCCCTATAATTAATTTCGCCGATGCCTGCCAACTCTGACATCACTCGCCTGCCGCCGGGGGAGACTCTGCTCTTCGACGCGGATGACACGCTGTGGGAGAACAATATCTACTTCGAGCGCGCGATCTCGGCGTTCATCTCCTACCTGGACCACCGGGCGCACACGCCGGAGGAGGTGCGCGAGCACCTGAACGCCTGTGAGCGGGCCACGATCCGGGCGCAGGGATACGGGCTGAAGAGCTTCCGCAACTCGCTGATTGCCTGCTTTGAGCAACTGGCCAGCCAGCCGGTAACGCCGGAGACGCATGCGCGCATCGTCAGCTTCGCCGCGGCCATCGCCGAGCAGGAGATGGAGCTGCTGCCGGGAGTGGAGGCGGCGATGCCGGAGCTGGCGGAGCGGCACCGCTGCATCCTGGTGACCAAGGGCGACGATGGGGAGCAGCGCGACAAGCTGGAGCGGTCGGGGCTGGCGAAGTACTTCGCGGCGGCGGAGGTGTTGCCGGAGAAGAATGAGGCTGCGTACCGGCGTGTGGCCGAGCAGCACGGCTGCGACGTGCGCCGGTCGTGGATGATCGGCAACAGCCCCAAGTCGGACATCAATCCGGCGCTGGCGGCGGGGCTGAACGCGGTGTTTATCCCGCACGACTTTACCTGGGTGCTGGAGCATGAGGTGGTGCAGGCGGCTCCGCCGGGCCAACGGCTGTTGGAGCTCGAAGGCTTTGCGGAGCTGGCGCTGCACTTCTAGGGGCGGACGGTGGCGCGGGGGACCTTTGCGTGTACGCGCGGAGCAGAGCCGCGTGCGGAACTCAGTCCGGGCTGCCGGCGAAGTAGCCGTCGCGGGTCTGGACGAAGAGGTCCTTGGATCCGGACTTCAGCGAGACGTCGATGCGGTGGTAGCCGTCGGAGGAGGCGTCCTTGTCCGGGCTGTAGCCGATGCGGTACTGGCCGCGCAGTTCGTCGCCGATCTGCTTGTAGATGTCGGCGAGCGAGTTCTTCTTGTCGAGTTCGAAGAGACGGCCGCCGGTCTGGTCGGCCATACGCGCAAGCATCTTCTTGCCCTCGACCGGCGAGATGGGCTGGCTGGCTCCGGTTCCGGGGGAGCAGCCACCGGGATAGCCGCCGGGGTATCCGCCGGGATAGCCGCCCGGATAGCCACCGGGATAGCCGCCTCCGCCGGAGCAGTCACCGGGATAGCCGCCGGGGTAGCCGCCGGGATCGCCGCCGCCGGGATAGCCACCGCCGGAGCCGATGGAGGGGCGGCGATTCTGAGAGCTACTGGTGGTGCTGCCCTTGACGTAGATGGCGTAAATGATGGTGTCGGAGCGCTGGGCGGCTTCAATGGCCGAGGCCAGCGATTCCTTGCTGCCGTGGTCGTCGCCGTCGGCGAGGATGATGAGGACCTTGCGGCCGGCCTGCTTGCTCATCAGCTCGTCGGTGGAGAGGAAGAGCGCGTCGTAGAGCACGGTGTTGGGCTGGGGCGGACGTCCGACGATAGGGACATTTCTTCCGCTTCCGCCGCCGGTGTTGCCGCCGTTGCGACCGTAGGGGCCATTGTTGCCGCCGTTGTTGCCGCCGCCCGGGCTGGGGTCGGGGTCGTCCACGCGGGTATCGGCGGCGGCGCTGGAGGTGCTCAGCTGATCGAGGCTCTGCTGCAGTTTGGGCTTCGAGCTGGTCGCGTCCTGCAGCAGGTCGGTCTGGCGGGCGAACTGCGCGACGAAGCCCTGGTCGCGGCCGGCGGATCCGGAGAGCATGTCGTTGAGGAACGCGGCGCTGGCCTTGCGTTCCTCGTCGAGAGCCTCGCGCTGGCTGGGGCTGGTCTCGACCAGCAGGCCGAGGGTGAGCGGCAGCGCGGTGTCCAGGCTGAAGGTACTGATAGTGGCGGGCTTCTTGTCGACCCAGAGAACGAAATCATCTTTGGTGAGGTTCTGGATCACGGCGCCGTGCTTGTCATGCACGACGACAGGGATGGTGATCAGCTTGGCATCGGAGCTGAGCGTGGGGGCGGCCGGGCTGGAGGTCTGGGCAGCGGCGGCCTGATCCGGATGGGCCGCGGGCGGCTGGGCCAAGACAGAGCCTGCACAGAGCGCGAGCAGCAGAGGGGTGAGCAGGGGGGTGAGCAGAGTCGCGAGCAGCTTTCTGAAGCTTTGGCCTGGCATGGAGATCATCCCTAGCATAGACGGGGTTTGATGCGAAGTGTTGCGGGTTGGCGGACGGATTCCGCCCGGCGATTTTGACCGGGCACAGAGTGGCTTCCGCGATATGCTGGCTGGGTCATGGATCGCCCGCACTTTCTGCCTCTCGTTCTGCTTCCCTTGCTGCTCGCCGCCAGCGCGCAGACGCCGGGCTCCGCACGCCGGGCGAATGCCGGAGACCTGCCTCCCAGCGGCTTTGCCAAGGCGTTGGCGCTGTGGCCGGGCGACGCGCCGTTGGCCAAGGGGACGGCCCCGGTCGATGTGCCCAAGCTCTACTACTATCCTCCGACTGAGCGCGGCGTGCATTCCGCGGTGATCGTGCTGCCGGGCGGCGGCTACGTGCACGAGGTGAACGAGAAGGAGGGCGCGGTGGAGGCGAAGTGGCTGGCTGCGCGCGGAGTTGCGGCGTTTGTGCTGCAGTACAGGCTGTCGCCGGAGTACCGCTACCCGGTGCCCATGCTGGATGGCGCGCGCGCGGTGCGCTATGTGCGCAGCCATGCGGAGGAATACGGCATTGAGCCGGACAAGATCGGAGTGTGGGGATTCTCGGCGGGCGGGCATCTGGCGGGCTATCTTGCCACTGCGCCGATTGAGCGCGACAAGATCAGCCGCGATCCGGTGGAGCGGGTGAACGCGCATCCGGACTTCGCGATCTTCTCCTACGCGCGGCTCAGCCTGGAACCGACCGTCCCGCGCACCGGCAATATGGAGGCACTGATCGGGCAGAATCCGAGGCCGGAGATGATCGACACGATCTCCGCGGTGCGGCATGTGACCAAGGAGACCTCGCCCAGCTTTCTCTACTCGACCACCGGCGACCAGACGGTGAACTCGATGAATGCGACCGCCTTCTACGATGCGCTGAAGCGTGCCGGGGTTCCGGCGGAGCTACACATCTTCGAACTCGGGCCGCACGGAACGGGGATGGGGCAAAACCTGAAGGGGATGTCCGAGCTGGAGATCTGGCCGACACTGCTGGAGCACTGGATGCAACTGCACGGGTGGATGGCTATGACGGCTCCCTGAACGCTCACCAGCGCGCCCGGTGACCGGCTTTTTGGGGTTACCTTCCAGTTAATGCGCATGATACGGAAGTTGTACCGCAGACCCCGGGACGGGGAGTTTCCTTTCAGTTATCGAATGCTAGCCTTGCTTGACGCTCGAAGGTGAGCGATCTGAGTAACTTGAGCGACATTGAGTTGCGACGGATCCACCGGTTACCGACCGGGTCAACGGAAGGCAGGAAAATCTTGACTAAGAGATGGCTTCGAGGTTCCCGGCGCGTTCGCGTGGTTCGTCTGGCTTTAGGACTGGCCGCGCTGATTGTTCTGGTGGCGCGGCTAAGCACTGGCCATGACCGAACCCCTCCGTCGGCGGTGGCGCTGATCTGGGCGACTACCCTGCTGGCGACCATCCTGCTGATCTGGCGGGAGCGCAACGAAGCACTGACGCATCGCCGGACCATTGAGGAGCACGCGCGCTTTATCGGCGCGGCGGAGAGCAGCCCGGATGCCTTCTTCCTTCTGGACGCCGTGCGCAATTCGGACGACGAGATTGTCGACTTCAGCTATGTCTTTGTGAACCCCCACGCCGAGGCGCTGCTGGAAACTCAGCGGGAGAAGCTGCTGGGCCGGGAGATGTGCGTGCTCTTCCCCATCAACCGCAGCAACGGGAACTTCGAGAAATATCGCAAGGTAGTGCTCTCCGGGGAGGCTTTGTCGGAGGATTACTCGACCCGGCTTGGGGACGGCAATGAACTCTGGCTGCGCCAGCGGGTGAACAGACTGGGCGACGGAGTGGCCGTCCGGACTGCCGATACAACCGAGTTGAAGGCGACCGAAGAGCGCTACCGGAACCTGTCCAACTTCAGCAACTCCGTCTTCGAGAGCGCGCCGTACAGCATTCTGGAGATCGACCGCAGCGGCGTGATCCAGGCCATGAATGCGTCCGCCGAGCGCCTGACGGGTTACAGCCGCGAGGAGGTGGCAGGAAAGCTGCCGCTGATCGCGCTGCACGAGCCGAACGAGCTGAGCCGGCGATCGGAAGAGAATGGGGCGAGCGTTGAACAGCCGATGGAGGGCTTCGACCTGTTGACTGCCCGCGCGGTGCAGGGCCATGTGGATGAGCGCGAGTGGACGTACATCCGCAAAGACGGCTCGACCCTGCCGGTGCATGTGGCGGTGACTGCGGTACGCAACGGGGTGGGCGACATCGGCGGGTTCGTCGCCATCGCGTCGGACATCACCGAGCGCAAGCAACTGATGACCTACCTGAACCACATGGCGTCGCACGACCAGTTGACCGGACTGCCCGGGCGGACGCTGCTGCGCGAGCGCATCGCCGAGGCGATTGAGAAGGCGATGCTGCATGGGCGCAAGGTGGCGGTCTTTGTGATCGACCTGGATCACTTCAAGCGGATGAACGACTCGCTGGGCCATCGCGCCGGCGATGCGGTGCTGGTGGGGATGGCGGAGCGGATGCGCCTGTCGCTGCGGCGTTCGGACACGCTGGGCCGCCTGGGCGGCGATGAATTTGTGGTGGTGATGCCGCACATCGCGCACCTTGACGATGTGGAGCGCTGCGCCAAGCGGCTGGTCGACCGCGTCGCCGGCACGGCGCAGATCGGCGAGTATGAGGTGAATCTGACGGCCAGTGTGGGGGTGTGCGTCTATCCCGACTTCGCGGAGGACGCCGACAGCCTGCTGGAGCGTGCCGATGCCGCAACCTACGCTGCGAAGGCGAACGGCCGGAACCAGCACCAGATCTTCTCCGATTCGATGCTGAAGGAGTCGCAGGACCGGCTCTCCATGGATACGGCGCTGCGTCATGCGCTGACCCGCGAAGAGCTTTTTCTGAACTACCAGCCGATCGTCTCGCTGACCACCGGCCGCGTGATCGGCATGGAGTCGCTGCTGCGCTGGCATCATCCCAAGCTGGGCGTAGTGCCGCCCTCGACGTTTATTCCTATCGCCGAGGACACCGGCCTGATCGTCCCCATCGGCGAGTGGGCGATGAAGCAGTCCTGCAAACAGGCCAAGGCCATCTGCGACGACCTGGGGATGGAGCTTTCGGTTTCCGTGAACCTGTCGCCGCGCCAGTTTGAGCAGGACAACCTGCTCGATGTGATCCGCGAGGCGCTGGAGAGCAGCGGCCTTCCCCATCGGTGTCTGCAGGTGGAGTTGACGGAGAATACGCTGATGGTGAACTCGGCGCCCAATCTGGAGAAGCTGCAGCAGATTCGTCAGCTTGGCGCACGGGTTGCGATCGATGACTTCGGCACCGGCTTCTGCAGCTTCTCATACCTGCTGCAGTACCCCGTCGACCGGCTGAAGATCGACCAGAGCTTCGTGATGAAGGCGGTGACCGAGCCGAATGCGGCGACCGTGGTGCGGACGATCGTGTCCATGTCGCACAACCTGGGCATCAAGGTGATCGCCGAGGGTGTAGAGACGCCGGAACACCTTCGCTTTCTGGCCCAGCGCAAATGCGACGAGGCGCAGGGCTACTACTTCTCGCGTCCGGTGACGGCTGCTGGATTTGCCGAGGCGGTGACCTCGATCCACCGCATGTTCGACGAGCGCCAACTGCTGGAGCAGATTCGCATCGCATCGGCCGCGGCGGGCGAGGATGGGTTTGAATCCGACCGCCGCGAACTCGAGGAGCAGGGCTCTCCGGCCCGGCAGTATCAGGGCAAGCAGATTGTGATGTAGGGCCGGCCCGCGGGCACAGTCTTCTACAAATGCACTGGCACGCCGGGACCCCTCAGCCGAGACCCCGCTGGACGTCCTTGCATAAATCCTATTGCCGCGGCGCGGGATAGGGACCGATCCGTTGCGCGGCGGGCGCTTTAGCGCACCGGGCGCCTCCGGCATTTCTACCGCTTTCTAACGGACAGCCATTTATACTCAATCCGATGCGTTGCACGGCCGCGAGTTCCGGTCCTGAAGGCCAGGCGACGTCGAGAACGAAGAAAAGTGAGCCTATGAGCCTTCCCGCAAGCCTTGCAGCCGGCCAGGAGCTGGACCATTACCGGATCGACGCTGCGGTGGCGGAGAGCGGGATGGCGTCGATCTACCGCGCGACCGATCTGCGCAGCGGCCGACAGGTGGCGCTGAAGGTGCCGCATTTTGCCATGGAGGCCGACCCCGCGCTGTTCGACCGCTTCCAGCGCGAGGAGGCCATCGGCATCGCGCTCGACCACCCCAGCGTGATGCGCATTTATCCCGACGACGATCGCTCGCGGGTTTACATGGCGATGGAGTGGGTGGACGGGCGGCTGCTGCGGCAGGTGATGTTCGAGCAAAAGAAGATGCCGGCGGCCCGGGCGATTAAGATCACGCGGGGGATTCTTGACGCGCTGGACTATATCCATAAGAACGGGGTGGTGCACCGCGACCTGAAACCGGAGAACATCATGCTGGATGCGACGGACAACATCAAGCTGATCGATTTCGGGATCGCCTCGCAGGCAGGGGCCAAGCGGCTGACTTATGCGGGTTTTACCCAGGCGCTGGGCAGCCCCGACTACATCTCACCGGAGCAGGTGAAAGGCAAGCGCGGCGATGCACGATCGGATCTGTACGCGGTGGGCGTGATGCTCTACGAGATGCTGTCGGGCAGAACGCCGTTCTCCGGGCCCTCACCGCTGGCGGTGATGAACGACCGGTTGGTGAACCATCCTCTGCCGCCGCGCGAGGCGGAGCCGAGCATCAGTCCGCAGTTGCAGGAGGTGCTGTACCGCGCGCTGGAGCGCGAGCCCAAGAACCGCTATCCCACGGCACACTCCTTTGCGCTCGACCTGGAGAATCTGGACCAGGTAGGGGTGGCCGCCCGCTCCGAGCTGACGGACTGGCAGAAGCGGAAGTCGGTGAACACGCGGAAGTTCCTGTACTATGCGGCGCTGGCACTGATTCCGTTTGCCCTGTTCCTGCTGATGATGCTGCTGGCGCGGCGCCGATGACGAGAAATCGGACAGTCTGGCAGCGCGCTGCCAAAATCTTTATGGATTCTTTATGTCCCCCCCGCTAGGTTGGGTGTTGTACCCGAAAAATTGCAGCAGCCCCCAGCAGGGGAGGAGATTGTTGTCCCTATGACGAAATACAAACTTGAATACATCTGGCTCGATGGCAAGACACCCATTCCCGGTCTGCGCGGCAAGACGCAAATCAAGTCCTTCGAGAAGACCCCCACGCTGGCTGACATGCCCTTGTGGGGATTCGACGGCAGCTCCACGATGCAGGCCGAAGGCAAGAGCTCGGACTGCATCCTGCATCCGGTGGCTCTCTATCCCGACGCCAGCCGCAAGGACGCTTTCATCGTGCTCAGCGAGGTGATGCATCCCGACGGCAGCCCGCACCCCAGCAACTATCGCGCGACCATCAAGGACGATCCGGACTTCTGGGCCGGATTTGAGCAGGAGTACTTCCTGTACAAGGACGGCCGTCCGCTGGGCTTCCCCAAGGATGGACACCCTACCATTCCGCAGTTTCCCTACTACTGCGGGGTCGGGTACAAGTACATGGGCTCGATCGCGCGCCAGATCGTGGAAGAGCATCTGGAGCTCTGCCTGCACGCCGGCATCAACCACGAGGGCATCAACGCCGAGGTAGCCAAGGGCCAGTGGGAGTTCCAGATCTTCGCCAAGGGCTCCAAGAAGGCGGCCGACGACATGTGGACCGCGCGCTACCTGATGATGCGCCTGTGCGAGAAGTATGAGGTGGAAATGGAGCTGCACTGCAAGCCGATCAAGGGCGACTGGAACGGGTCCGGCATGCACACCAATTTCTCCACCAAGTACCTGCGCGACGTGGGTGGCAAGGAGTATCTCGAGGCCCTGATGAAGGCCTTTGAGAAGTACATCCCGGAGCATATCGCCGTGTATGGCCCGGACAACCATCTGCGCCTGACCGGCCTGCACGAGACGCAGGCCATCGACAAGTTCAGCTATGGCCTGTCTGACCGCGGCGCGTCTGTCCGGCTGCCGGTGAACTTCATCAAGAATGGCTACAAGGGCTATCTGGAGGACCGCCGGCCGAACTCGGAGGCCGATCCGTACCAGATTGTCTCGCGCATCCTGAAGACGATCGACAGCGTTCCGACGAAGTAACGCGACCCGCGGGAGACATATCCCATACCACCGAATGGGGCGTAGGAAGGTGAAGAGTGAAACCTCTTCGCTTTCCTCGTCCCATTTTCATTTTTCCCGGGCATGCCGGGTTCGCATATCGCGGCGGCCGCATTATCATGGACTTTTTGGCGGTTCGGGCGCGCACAAGCAGCGATCGCCTAGAATTGAATCGAGTTACATGGAGGAGTGGATGGCTGAATACCGCAGTTTTCTGGCCCTGAGTTACGACGAACTGGAAGAGATGAACCTGAAGGCGAAGGCCGACCGTCTGAACCGCGTGGATCCGGGGAAGATCCAGGAGGAGCGGCTGAAGTACCTCACCGACGAGAAGCACATCAAGGCGGTGACGGTGATGTTCTCCGATCTTGAGGGCCGCATCCACCTGCTGGATTACGACAAGAAATTCCTGGTAAAGAGCTACGACAACCTGACCTTCGACGGCTCGTCGATCCGCGGCTTTACCGCGCAACACGAGAGTGACCTGCGCCTGGGCATCGACTGGAGCGCCTTCTACATGGTGCCGGCCGACGTGTTCGGCACAGGCAAGGCGCTGGTCTTCGGCACGGTGATCGACAAGGGCGGCGAGCCTTACTCCGGCGACATGCGCGGCATCCTGAAGGAGTATTCCGACCGGTTGCACAAGGAGAAGGGCTGGACGCTGAACGCCGCCAATGAGATTGAGGGCTTCCTGTTCAACGGCAAGGACGCGGAGACGCGCTACCACGAGACAGGCAAATTCGAGTTCGTCAATACGGGCGGCTATTATCATGCGCTGCCGCTCGATCCGCTGCGCCAGTTCATCGACACCGCGGCTGAAGTGCAGCGCGCGATGGGCTTCGCCAACGAGAAGGACCATCCCGAGGTCGCGCCCAGCCAGTTCGAGATCAACTATGGCTATGGCGAGGTGGTAGCTGCGGCCGACCAGATCCAGCTCTACAAGCTGCTGTGCCGGCAGGTGGCAGCCAACATGGGCTACACGGCATGCTTCCTGCCCAAGCCGGTGGTCGGCGTGAACGGCAGCGGCATGCACACGAATATGTCGATCTCCGAGGGCAAGACGAACCTGTTCTGGGACGAGAAGGGGCAGGAAAAGCTGTCCAAACTGGGCTGGGAGTACATTGATCGCATCCTGACCCATGGGCTCGATCTCTGCCTGATCCTGAACCCGAGCGTGAACGCCTACCGCCGGCTGGACCCGCACTTCGAGGCGCCCAACCAGCTGAAGGCCTCGGCGGTCGACCGCGGCTCGATGGTGCGCGTGCCGATCGGCAACTCGAAGTCGATGCGCGTCGAGGTGCGTTCCGTGGCGCCGGACGCCAACCCGTATCTGGTGCTGTATTCGCTGTTCAGGACGGGCATCGACGGCAGCACATCCAGTGTGCAGAATCTGCGCCAGGCCGAGCGCTACCTGCCGGACAACATCTACGACGCGCTTGCCGACTTCCGCACCGCGGAGTGGACGACGAAGATCCTGGGCGACGATGTGAAGGGCCGGTTTGCCGATCTCAAGCAGGCGGCAGCCGATCGCTGCGCGCGTCAGCTGGGCACGTATGTGAAAGGCCCCGAGGTGCAGTTCCACCACGAGGTCTACAACCAGTCGCTGTGGAATTTGTTCTAGTTGTCAGGTTTCAGTTGTTTCTTGCGAGCGACCTGAAGGTCCCGCCGCCGCCCTCAATTTGCCGTCGGCTCTTCGACGTGGTCGATGACCAGCACCGGCAATGGACGCTTTTCCTTCTCCAGCTTCAAGCCCAACTGATTCTTGAGCGCGCTGGCGAGCGAGAGTGTGTCGGCGGGGTCCGATGCCTGCGCGGGGCCGTCGGATGCGGAAGTGCGCGGGCCGCCCCACGGCGCGTTTAGCCCACCCCCGGTGAAGCTCAGCGTGAAACTGTAGGAGCCCTTCAGGCCCGTGTCGTCGGCAACCGGAGTGTAGATCGATTCGGCGTACCCCAAAACCTGAAGTAGAATGCCGAACTGTTCCATGGTCACGTTCTGGCACGTCACCAGGCGGTTCAGCATGGGGTTGGTGAGCCGCGGATCTTTGCCGTCCGGTCCAGGGCCTTCGACGCACTGCGTGCGTGACTTGGGATCTGCCGGAGTGAGTTTGGGATTGGCAGCCGCGAGATGCCAGGCGTCGAGAGGCCGGTTTTCCCAGTGGTATTTCAATTTGAGCCGGTCTTCGAGGAGTGCGCGCAACATCTGCTTTATTTCTTCCTGTTGGATTTGCGGAAGCTTGGTCGAATTCTGTGAATCGTCGGTCGGGATCTTGGCGAGAATGTCGAAGCGATCCTCGCCCAGCCACTTGGGGTCGCCTGCCATCGATGCATCGTCGGTGTAATTGATATCGAAGATATTGCGGATGTGATCTTTCATGGTGATGGCGTGCCACTCCTCATGATCGCCGACGATGGTGTGGCTTATCCTCTCATCGGGCTGGGAGGGCTTGATGACCGCGACGTCAAACTGCAGCGGCGGCAGCGGGGGCATGCGCATGGCAAGATCAGGCGCGTTGGGCGTGGGCGTCTCATTCACGCTGTCGACAATGAGCGCCGGCTGGGGCTCGGTTCCGAGCGCAAGCTTGAGGCCCAGTTGCTTATCCAAGGCATCGAAGACCGAGATGCCATCCGGTCCGGCGCGCGCGAGAAGCTGAAACGGAGTCACCTTGAACTCGAAGTCGTACGATTTCGTCAGTCCGGTGGAATCGATCACCGGCTTGACGTATGGGGCCGGGCCGCTGCGGAAAACCATGGGGGCGTTGATAGCCCCGCGCAAAAATCCAACAAACTGCTCCATGGTCTCGTTATGGCACGCGAGCACAAACTGCGGAATGACGTCCGGGGTCGGCGGGCCCGAAAGCGGCCGCGACTTGCAGCCTGAATCGCCGGTGCCATCCGATTCTTTCAGCTTGCTCTTGCCGGGCTGTGCCGTGAGCACGTAAACCGGCATGGGCGCGCTGCCCGTATGGACGACGAGGTTGAACCTCTGCTTCAACAGCGACTGCAGCATGAGCTGGATATCGGCCTTCGACGCGGTGGGCGACGTTTTGGCATCGATGTCGAAGTGGTCCCAGTCAAGCCAGCTCGGGCCTCCCTGCACGTTGGGAGGCGCCTGGCTATAGGCCACGGCGACGAGCTGCGTCATGGTGGCCTCGCGCCAAATGTACCTGTCCCCGTTAAGATGGCCGGTCTCGCTGGGGTAGACGAGGACGTTTCTGTCAAAGGGGCTGGCATGAACGTCGGCGACCTCGAATGCGGCCGTTGCTGGCCCGGTCGAGGCAGGAGCGGCGGCGGCAGGCGTGGCGGGCATGGGCGCAACTGCTGCAGGCGGAAGTGGCGGGGGCGGCGGCGCTGCAGACTGTGCCGGAGCACAGGTCGCTGCCAGAGTGAGAACGCCGCAGACAACGAACGCTCGAATCGTCATACAGACCCTCGCTTTCAAACATGAAGAGGATGGTTGCCGGCCCCGGGAACTCTCCCTCTCGCGCATCCATCTGCGATTGGCTCCTCGATTTGTGCTGCGATTGGCTCCTCGATTGGGTCGATCACCAGATTGTGTTCCGGCCGCCTCAACTCCAGACACGTGCCTAAGGTGATTTTGGGGAAGGATACACCAATAACCGCCCCAGATGTCTTGGATCGAACTGCCTCAAGAGTCCGGACTTCGGCAACTACCATTCTCAGTTGTTGGCTGCAGGCCAATGCGATCGTCGAGCACAGGTTGGGCGTTATGGTCAGTCCCTGGGAGCCACCCCGCCGGCTAGCCGCTCGCCTGACGCTGCTCTTTTGTTTGTCATTCCCGAAGGGAATCTGCTGTTGCCTCTTGCCGGGTGCTCCAAATCTCGAAGGGATGTGGGCGGAGGAGCAGCGGGCTTCAGCCAGCGGAGAGCCGCCTCCGTTCGTCTCTGGGTGCCCCATTCACACGCGATCTTTGCGCGTGGGTGGGCTCGTTTCGCTGCCTTTATCGCGTCACTCACTTGAGTGGATGAAGCGGTACAGACGCCGCGCAGAGCGGAAGCGAATCGCTGATTCTCTGGCTCAGAAGATGAAGGAGTAATCTTCATGCTTTTTCTCCCGTTATTTGGAAGCGAAACTTATTTACGCTGTCTCCCCGAGCTTGTAAATGCCTAATCGCTTTGATGACTTGATCCATCCACTGACTGTCAGACCCGTCAATGACCGTGTCCGTCCCGCATCCCTTGCATGTAAAGAAACTAAACGGAACATTATCTAGAGAGCAATAAATTCGGACATGACACTTCGGGCATTCATACTCAATTCCGAGTATCTCTTCGATTCCGATGAAGTGACGAGACTCTCTGGTCATGGAATTTATGATACCCCCCTGCCGATGTTTGGATCTTTGCGTAAGATCAGGCCACCTATAAGCGAAAGCACGCCGACAACGATTTCTACCCGATCATTCATATCCCATCCGAGCGAACCGGTTAGTTGAGCAGGCGTCCCGATGGCAGCGCCCCGCGTGTCAGTGCCCAGTCCCCCGCTAAAGTCGGAAATCCCGAAAGCGGCTAATCCGCTGCCAATCAGGATGAGGAGAACCGCTACCTTTTTCATATCGGCAATTTTCTCATAAAGTGCGCTGATAGCATGGCGGGATGCAGGATTTTAGCGGCATTGCCGAAAAGCTAGTGCGGGCCGAAGAGAACATCCACAATCTCCACACCGAAATGGAGGGGTTCTTTGAGAAATGCGACTATCCCGCCCTCCCCCAAGACGATAAAGAGATTCTTCTCAAGGCTATTCAATACCATAGGAATCTGGTCATTCCACCACGATTCGGTGTGCTGGCAGGCGAGGTCATTCACCACCTCCGATCCTGCTTCGATCACGTTGTTTGGCACTTCTCTGTTGGGCCTGTAGATGATCCCAAGAGAATCGAGTTCCCAGTCTTTGAAAAGCCCCTCAATCATGACCGGAGAAAGCGTTTTGAAGGAAAAATAGAGGGAATCACAGACCTCAAAGCCCGTTCTCTTATTGAACGGATTCAGCCGCATAACGCCGCCGACCCGCTCGACGATCCCTTGTGGATTATCCACGACTTCGACATTCTCGATAAGCACAAAGAACCTATCCTTTGCGCTGGCACTGGTTCCACAGTCCTGCCCCGCTCCATGAAAGGAGTTCTCGAAAGTTATCGACGGGCACATCCCGAACTCAATCCCGCCCAAATTGCACGTCATTTTCAGAGCGATGGCCCCACCCAACCGTGTGTATCGTTCATGAACTTTGGTCGGCGGGAAATCTACCCTGTCAGCGAGGGATTGATTGATCTTTTCAACTACACGATCAGCGTCATAGATGAGTTCAGAAACCTCTGAGCGCACACCGATGCTCCGGCAGCACCAGATTTACGCAGGGTTAGCCAACGTATTTACTGCCCTTGCAAATTCAATAGCTGGTAAGTGGTTTGTTTGGAAGATCATGCACCAATCGATACCCCGGGGGGGGTACACCTATGCCGGCGCCAATTCCAGACCTCACGCGAGACCAGCAATGCGGTTGGGCGTCATGGTCCGTCCCTGGCAAACGCCCCAGGCGTGGAGAGTCATGGGGTTAGGCCTGGATTGTCGCCTATCCGGAAACTGGACCACTACCGGCCATCCAGAACGCGCTATTCGGCATAGTTGACGGGTTCGGCGACGCTGCCAGCGAGCGCCGGCAGCTCGGCAAAGCGATAGCCGATGTAGGCGTCGGTGAGCAGGTACTTCGGGTCGGAGGGGTCGTTCTCGATCTTCTTGCGGAGCTGGCGGATGAAGGTGCGCAGGTAGTCCACCTCCTGGCGGTAGTCCGGTCCCCAGACCGAGGTGAGCAGCTTGCCATAGGTGACGGCGCGGCCGGCGTGGGTCATCAGGTAGAAGAGGATGTCGTACTCTTTGCGCGTCAGGTGGATGGGCTGGCCGGACTTGCTGACGGAGCGCCGCGTGGGCAGCACCTGGATCTCGCCGATGGAGAGCGGCGCGTCTTCGTTGCGGTCGGGGGCCTGCGCGCGGCGAACGGCGGAGCGCATGCGGGCGATGGACTCGCGGATGCTGAAGGGCTTGGTGATGTAGTCGTCGGCGCCGGCCTCCAGGGCCTCGACTTTCTCTTCCTCACCATCGACCACCGTCAGCATCAGGATGGGCAGGCGTGGAGCGATGGAGCGGAGCTTGACCAGAGTCTTCATCCCGCCCATGCCCGGCATGTTGACGTCGAGCAGGACCACGTCGAAGGTCTGCGTCTGCACCAGATGGATCGCCTCTTCGCCGCGCGAGGCTTCGGTGGTGACGAAACCCATCTCGCTGAGCGGGGTACGCAGGGCGCGACGGATGGAGGGCTCGTCGTCGACCAGCAGGACACGGATGGCGGGCGTAACCGCAGGTGAGCTCATGACCGGGCCGCTCCCTGGGGGACGGCAGGCAGAGAGGCGTAGAAGGTGGTTCCCTTCTCCTGATCGCTGGTGACCCAGACGTGACCGCCCTGGACCTGGGCGGTCCGCTTGGCCACCGAGAGGCCGATGCCGGTCCCGGGCACCTTGTTGGCGGGCAGCGAGCAGCGGTAGTAGCGGTCGAAGATGCGCTCGTAATCGGCGGGAGGAATGGCCGGCCCGA
>Ga0182024_10005063_pt1 | contig 29791 bp, 40 predicted proteins | sample P32metaG_FD_120480 | JGI IMG/M metagenome (GOLD analysis project Ga0182024, IMG submission 120480) | Permafrost microbial communities from Stordalen Mire, Sweden - P3-2 metaG (Illumina Assembly) | ecosystem: Environmental > Terrestrial > Soil > Wetlands > Permafrost | place: Sweden: Stordalen...
CGTCCCCACCCCCGATGGTGGCGGGTACTGGCTCATCGGTTCGGACGGGGGGGTCTTCGCCTTCGGCGACGCCACCAGCCAGGGGTCACTCCCAGGTCTGGGTGTCCACGTCAACAACGTCGTCGGAGCGGTGCCAACGGGCTGACGAGGGTGCCCCCGACCGATGCTGCCGCGATGGGGAGGCGACATTTAAGGGCTCAAACCCCTGCTGAGTCACTTGTTCCGCGGTCTCGGCGGCGGGGTCGCACAGCCACCACGAGAGCGCAACGTGTGACCACGGTGTCGGCAAGGTCACAAACGTCGACTGCCACCTCAACCTCTGCCGGATCGCCAGCCTCCACCAAGGACCGTGCGGCTTCGAACGTCTCGGCGGGTATTTCTCCGGTTGCCACGACAGCTCCTCTAGCCGGCGCTAGATATTCGATGGAAGCGCTCTTCACGACGGTGTAGGAACGGGCGGCAAGTTCCAACATTCCAGCTACTACGGCGCCTGCGCCTGCGACCTCCGCTAGGGCGTAGAGGATGGGGGCGTTGATCGTGCCGTTGTGATTGAGGTGGACCGGCTGGGGATCCAGGCGAATGACGGCCCGGCCCTCACCGGCGTCGAGCGGTTCGATGCCAAGGAATTTGATCCAAACCATCTCGGTGAACTGATCTGGGGAACTGCTGTCGGCCTGGCTCATTGACCCAATTCCTCTCTGCCGAAAGTCAGCCGGTCCTCCCACTTGACGCTACCTGAATCACGCAGAATGGGCTGCCCCAGTGCACCGGGATGGTGGCGCCCTCACGCGATCCGGTTTCCCACTCAGGTTGCGTCATGATTCACGTCATGGGAACAGTCCGGCTGGGCGACGTAGTTCGGGCATTTGCCCCCCAGTCGTCGGATCGAGTGACCATCGTCGGTATCGACGGCCCTAGCGGCTCTGGTAAGAGCAGTCTGGCCCGACGGCTCGTAAATCGCACTGACGCAACGTTGGTCGAGATCGATGACTTCGTGTCGTGGGCCGATTTCTCTGGTTGGTGGCCTCGCTTCACGGATCAAGTTGTGCAACCTTTGCTCCGAGGAGAGGACGCTCATTACCAGGTCCGCGATTGGCAACACGACCCACACGGTTCGTCACTAGGCGGTTGGAAGACCGCACCATGGACCCCACTTGTCATTTTCGATGGTGTGACGAGCACTCGCCGAGCAGTTTCGGACCTTCTCGCCTACCGGATCTGGGTCGAAGCTCCCGAAGACATCCGGCTCGCCCGAGGCATCAAACGTGACGGCGAGGTGGCGCGACATCTATGGCTCGCATGGATGCAAGAGGAACAGATATTCTTCACAAAAGATGGCACCCGAGAGCGAGCTGACCTACTGGTGAACGGAGCTGCCTCGAGCGGAGTTGTCATAGACGAAGATGTGATCCAGACGCTTGGGCAGTCCTGACATTCCGCGCCGGAACTGATCGTGAGAAGACCCTCGGATGATCAGCGAAGGGCCATCCCCGAACACCGGATGAGGGCGCAGTCAGTTCCCTGGATCTGGGAGAGCTCGCCTCTCGCGAGCACTCCCATCACTGAGATGTCTCTGGGCCTGATGTGTATTCCGGCCGCCGCCTCGTGGGACCGACTTCGCGTCCTAGTGTCGGGTGGGTGCATCGAGGACCCATCGGCCACGACGGATCAGGGCGAATGCGCTTCCGGATTCTCCTGATCGGCCGGGTGGAACGTGACGACGGAGCGCTCCGGGAACTCGGGGTCGAGGGTCACGGTCAAACCCCGGTCGCCGGACCCCGTGGGTGTCTCGGCCATCACGACGACATCGGGTTCCTGGTCCTCGTAGAAGATCTCGGCCACTCCGCTCATCGCCGCGGCGAGCACCGTGCCCCCGGCCGATCGGATCACCCGGGCGCCCAGGGTCTCGGGCGGACGGTCCTCACGCTCTTCGGAGGGCTCGGGGTCCGTCGCCTCCAACCAGGCGATCCACTGTTCGTCGGTCCAGTCTTCGGGATTCTCAGGGGGTTCGGCCAGGGGCTCCACGAGTGGCAATTGTCCCACGTCGGTGGACCAGCGGAATGGCAGGCGGTCATCCAAGCGATGGCACGCCGCCCTCGGTCAGGGCCGTCCGCCCCGCCACTCGTCACAGCACAAAGTCTTCTCTGAGGTCTGATCGACCGGGATTGGCGGCCGCCGCCCCGGTGTGCCGGCATCCACGGTGTTGTCACACCCCGGTGCCAAGCTCCCTCCATGGTCACATCGGCGGCATGGAGTGGAGGGGATCTGCTCGGGTTCGATCTCGAGACGACCGGCATCGACCGCCTGTCCGACGTGCCGGTGTCCTATGGGCTCGTCAGCTACCTGGCCGGCACGGTGGTGGACCGGAGGACCGGGATGGTTGACCCTGGTCGCGAGATCCCGGTCGGTGCCACCGCCATCCACGGGATCTCGACCGCCCGGGCTCGGGCCGAGGGCCGCCCCCTTGGCCCGGTGATCGAGCACCTCGCCGACACCCTGGTCGCCGCCTCGTTGCGCTCGGTACCGGTGGTCGGCATGAACCTGGCCTACGACCTGACCATCGTCGATGCCCAATGCCGCCGTCTTGACGGTCGGGGGCTCCTCAGACGGGGTTGGAGCGGCCCAGCGCTCGACGCCCTGCCGCTCGACCGCCACGTGGACCGCTACCGCAAGGGCCCGCGCCGCCTGGAGAATCTCTGCGAACACTACGACGTTGCCCTCCAGATGGCTCACGATGCGGGGTCCGACGCGGAGGCGGCGCTGTGGGTGGTCCTCTCCCTGGCCGCCCGATATCCCGAGATCGCCGGGGCCACCCCGGAGGACCTCCACCACCAACAGATCGGCTGGCATCGGGAGTGGGCCGAGTCCTTCGACGGCTTCTGTCGCGGCAACGGTCGGGACCCGCTTGAGCCTGGGGAGTTCTTCTGGCCCATCGCACCGTTCGACGAGGCGGTGCGCGAAGTCGCCTGAGCCCGCGGTCCGGCGCGACGATGGCCCCATGCGGGCATGGGTGGTCAATCGTCCAGCGCCAATCGAGCAAGGGCCTCTTGAGTTCGTCGAGCTCCCGGTGCCCGAGCCCGCGCCCGGCCAGGTCCGGGTCCGGGTTTCGGCCTGCGGGGTGTGTCGGACCGACCTGCACGTGAGTGAGGGGGACCTGACCGTCCACCGGGCCCGGGTGGTACCCGGCCACGAGGTGGTCGGCCGGGTTGAGGCGGCCGGTCCCGGCGCCGGCCGATTCAATGTCGGGGACCGGGTCGGAATCGCCTGGCTGGCCTCGACCTGCGGGACCTGCCGCTTCTGTCGGCGGGGCGACGAGAACCTGTGCCTGCGGGCCACGTTCACCGGTTGGGACCACGACGGCGGCTACGCCGAGGCGGCGCTGGTCGACGAGCGCTACGCCTATCTTCTGCCTGACGACCTTCCCGATGACCAGGCAGCCCCTCTGCTCTGCGCCGGGATCATCGGCTACCGGGCGCTGCGCTGTACCGGCCTGCCCCCCGGAGGGCGGCTGGGTATCTACGGGTTCGGTGGATCGGCCCACCTCACGGCGCAGATCGCACTGGCGGAGGGGGCGAGGCTGTATGTCGCCACCCGCTCGGCCGAGGCCCGGAGCGTGGCCGATCGGATGGGAGCAACCTGGGTCGGCGGGCCCGACGCCCGACCACCCGAACCCCTCGACGCGGCCATCTACTTCGCGCCGGTCGGCGACTTCGTCCCGGGAGCGCTGGAGGCCCTCGATCGCGGCGGGACGCTGGTGATCGCGGGTATCCACCTCAGCGACGTGCCGGCCCTACGCTACGACACCCAGCTCTTCGAGGAGCGCAAGCTGCGGTCGGTGACGGCCAACACCCGCCAAGATGGCGAGGAGCTGCTGCGGCTTGCGCCCCGCCTTGGAGTCGAGGCGGTCACGACCGACTACCCCTTGGACAGGGCGGACCGCGCCCTCGCCGATCTGGCCCACGACCGGATCACCGGCGCCGCCGTACTTCGGATCGGGTGAGGCCAGCCGTGGAACCTCAGCCGGGGTCGACCCGGGCCAGCTCCCAGACAAGGTTGGCTTCGTCGTCGGTGCACAACAGGAGCTTGCCCGGGTGCTGTTTGTCGATATGGCCGATAAGGCCGTTGTAGATCGAGTAGCCGCACAGCTCTTGGAGCCGCCGGGGGAACCGGTGGGCCGTTTCAAGCGGGATGCCCAGCTGTTGGTTCTCCTGCTGGCGGATGAAGCCGGCGCAATAGTTCATGGCGATGCCGACCCGACGAGTTGTCGTGTGGTTGGCACCGCCTCCGTGCCACAGGCTTCCCACCCAGACAAGCACGCTCCCCTTGGACATCTCGGCGGGAACGGAGTCGTAGTGGATGACGGGATCGGGGTTGTGGTCGCTGAGGTGGGTGCCCGGCACCAGTCGGGTGGCACCGTTCTCCTCGGTGAAGTCCGTGATGGCCCACATGGTGTTGCAGATGATCGGGATGTGGGGCTTGGCCAGCCCTATGAGCTGATCGTCGGCGTGGATCAGCTGGGCGTCCTCATCGGGCCCGATGGCGATTGACGAGAGTGAGGAGATGAGGAGACCCCGGTCCAGGACTCCTTCGACCACCGGCAGCACGTTCGGGTGCACCGGGATCCCCTCGTAGAGGGGACCATGTACGAGCAGGTTGTAGATGCGAGTGGTTCGGAGGCCCTCGAAGAGGTTGTCAGCCGGGACGATCCCGAGGTTCCGCTCCAGTCGCGCCAGGTCGTCATTGATCTGGTCGGCCAGCTCAAGCTCGATCGCATTCTCGAGCACCGTCCACCCGTCACTGGCGATTCGGGCCAGATGGGCGTCGAGGTCGATCCCTGGATCCATCGGACTGGATGCTAGGGCGTACTTCGGGTCGGGGAGTCGGTACTGGTAACGTGGCGGGCACGGGCCGTTGGCGCAGTTGGTAGCGCACTTGCATGACGCGCAAGGGGCCGCAGGTTCGAGTCCTGCACGGCCCACCCATCGCACGCAGGTACTATGCCGCCAAGATCGGCGCCAGCGGTGCCGACGTCACCTGATTGACCACCATTCTGACCACCCCGGGGGTTCCCGATGATGGCAGCGACGTCGCCGGGCACCACGGTCGCGGCGGTGATCGAGCTCGTGGTGCTCATCATCGTGGGGACCGCGGCCTACTTCGTGCCGACGATCATCGCCGTGGCCCGGAAACACCACCAGACGGGCGGGATCGTGGCCGTGAACATCCTGCTCGGGTGGACCTTCATCGGGTGGGTCGCCGCCTTCGTGTGGGCACTGACGGCCACCCCGCCACGAACGGTCGGGCCGGTCATGATGACGGTTGCCCCGGTGACCGCGGGGCCACCCCCGGGCTGGTACGCCGACGCCGGGGCGCCCGGGTCGACCCGCTGGTGGGACGGTGCCCGCTGGACCGAGCACACCCAACCCGGCTGACCTTACGAGGCCCCCCACAGTGCCGCGCCCATGGCGTCGGCGGCGTCCCGCTTCTGGTTGCCGATCAGGTGGCCGTAGACGTCCTTGGTCATCCTGATCGACGAGTGGCCGAGCACCTCGGAGACGACCTCGAGCGGCACGCCCTGGGCCAGCATGATGCTGGCGGCCGAGTGACGGAGCTCGTGAGGGTGCCAGTGCCCCAGGCCGGCGCCCCGGGCCACGGTCGACGTCGAGCGGTGGAAGCTGCGCGGGTCGACCGGACCGCCGACCTCGGTGGTGAACACGAGGCCAGAGTCGAGCCACGCCGGCCCGAGCTTCATGCGATCCGCATATTGCCGGGCGCGGTGGCTCCGAAGGGCGGCCACGACCTCGGCCGGCATCATCAGGCTGCGCCGAGAGCCGGCCTTGGGCTCACGGAGCACCAGGCCCTCACCTGTGCGCCGGGCCGGGAGCGCCTGGCGGATGGTGAGCTGGCGGCCGTCGAGGTCGACGTCGGCCCACGAGAGCCCGAGCAGCTCGCCGCGGCGCAGGCCGAGCGACAGCATGACGACGAAGGCGGCTTCGAGCCGGTCGCCCTTCACGGCCTCGACGAGTGCCCGCGCCTGGTCGACGGTGAGCGATCGGCCCTCGGTCCGGGTCGTCTTGGGCCCATCGGTGAGAGCGGCCACGTTGCGAGCGACGAGGCCCCAGCGCTCGGCCTGCTTGATCGCCTGGACCAGCACGGCCCGGATTCGCCGCAGAGTGCTCACCGAGTACCCGACGACCGCCGGGGCGTCCTCGGTGGCCTCCTGGCGCACCTCTACCGCCTTGCGCCGGAGCAGCTGGTGGACGTCGTCGGGGGTGAGCTTCGAGAGCCGCTTGCGGCCGAGGGTGGGCTTGAGGTGGTGATCGGCGATCACCCGGTAGTTGTCGAGCGTGGCCGGGCTCACTCGGCCCGGGAGCACCTCGTCGAGCCAGCGGTCGAGCCACTGGCCAACGGTGACCCGGTCGTCGGCCACGACGCCGAGCTCGGCCTCTCGGAGCGCCTTGCGGAGCTTGCCGAGCACCTCGGCCTCGGTGGCGCCGTAGAGCGACTTCCGGCGGCGCCCGGTGCCGTCCCACCCGAGCTCGATCCGGGCTTCCCACCGGCCGTCACGGCGCTGTCGGACCAGGCCCTCGCCGGTACTGCGGCGCCGGCCTCGCGACTTGGCCACCGCCTACCGAGCCCATCGCGGGCCGGCGGCCCGTGCACGTCGGACCGCCTGGAACGACGCACACGGGCCGACTGGCCCATTTGGCCGGGAACGGCGCCACGGTCCCATAAGCCGTGACGCGGCTCGACCGACCTTCACGGCGGCTGGCGGCCGTCTACACCGCCGGCCGCCGAGAGCGGCTCCGAGGGTATCGGAGGGGCGTGACATCAGCCCTCGACCACCTCCACGGACGCCGGCTCGCAGGTGGCGTGCAGGCCGGTCGAGGTGGCCGAGACGACCTCGGGCACCAGCAGCCGGCGACGCGTTCCGTGGACGTCGCGGCCCTCGAAGGCGACGACGATCTTCCCGACCTCGTCGAGCGTGGCCCGGATCTCGACCAGGTCGTCGTCCGAGAGTGAGCACTCGACGTCGACCCCGTCCTCGACCGTCAGCCCGACGCCGTCAGCGACACCCAGGACCAACCAGTCCCGCCACGGTCGGAGCACGCCGGCCGGTGCCAGTTCGACGAGGTCGGCAGGCGGTGGGCCATCCGGCCCGTACGGGGCGAAGTAGACCTCTGTGGTGCCGTAAAGCAGCTTCGGCGTGACGGTTTCAGCTGTTGCCATTGCTCCCCCTTTGGGGTTGTGACACCCCGAGAGGAGCTGGCAGCGGGGGATCACTCGGACCCGTATGCGGACCGCATAATGTCCCCACCGTCGTCACCTCTTCGCAGGTGTCGGCCATGGCCCCGGGGGTGTTATCGCACCCGCCGGGGCCTCTTCTTGCTGGTTGCAAGACTACATCGCCGGGCGTCATCCGTGGCGCTCCTCGGCCGCCCACGGTGTCACCTGGTTGGCGATTCGCTCGTCGCGCCGGACCTGGGCCGCCTTGGCCTCGGCGACGCTGGCGCGATCCTCGGGGGCGACGATGATCTCGGGCCGGTCGTCGCGAGACGGGCCGCTCCGGTCGATGGCCGCGTGCGCTTTCCCGAGATCCTTGGCCGCGCCGCGGATCAGGGCCGCGATGCCCGCCTGGGCCTGCTCGGCCCGGGCGATCTTGTCGCTGGCCGCCGACAGGTGGCGCCGGATGCTCTCTTGGGGCCCGTAGCCGGTGCCGAGGTCGCCGGTGTCGCCGCCCTTCACGCCGCGCCGTGTGCGCTCGTGGGTTTCGACGCGGGGGGGCACGTAGCCGCTCGGGTAGAGCCAGTCATAGGCGTCGGGGATGTCCTTCGACAGCTGGGGCACCGTCGCCGAGAGCTTCCGAAGGCGCACGACCATCGCCCGAAGTTCGCCCGGCGCCTTGGGCGGCGGGACTCGCCGCGGTGCCGGCCGCTGGGGTTCTTCGGTGGCCGTGATGGTGTGCAGGAGACGCTCGGGCCGCTCGGTGGTGGGTGCTTCGACCTGGGCGGCCGGTTCGGTCGGCGCAGGTGCCTCGGGGTCCTGCTCAAGGCTCCCGAGGTCGACCGGAGAAGTGCTGGTCGCCGGTGTGCTGGGCGAGTCGCCATCGGTGTCGGGTGCGACCTCGGGGGCGAGCCGGGCCGGCGTCTCGGAGTCGGGCTGGCCGCGCTGACACGATGAGCACTTCCCGCCCCGCACCTCGGGCCGCACCGTGCAGATGGCGCACATCAGCGGCCCCTCGGGATCGCTCCCCCCGTCGTCGGTGGACAGCGGCGTCGCGATGGCACTCACCCGATCCGCCTGGGAGCACGGAAGGCACAAGTCCCAGACGCGCCCCCCGGTAACCTTGTGGCCCGGGCGCTCGCCGCAGCGAACGCAGATCCCCACCGGCTCGAGGTCGTTATCGGCTTCGGTGACCACGCCGGCCGTCACGACCGCCTCCGAGGGGGTCGGTGGTGGATCGTCCGGGTGACCACGGCTTCTACCTCCTGGGGGGCTCGGATCGGTCCATGAAGCGCTCGTCGGGCCCGCCACCGGGCGCTCAGCTGGCAGGCCAGCCAGTCGGCTCCTACGGCGCCGTAGGCGACGGCCAGCAGCAGGGCGAGGCCGACCACGATGACGAACACCCCGACCGCCCACACCATGGCGGCCATCAGGTACAGGAACCCGAAGGCGATCATGCCCAGGCAGCCGAACGAGACGCCGGCGTGGCCACGGCTGGTGACGTAGCCGCGCACTATGCGGTCCGCATATCGGTCGAGGCCGCTTCCTGAGCCTTCACCACGGCCCGCACGGTGCTCGGGTACCACCGGGCGCCGCCCTGGGCCGTAGGGACGCGGTGAGCGTTGAGCTGGTGGGCGATGGCGGTGAACCCGGCGCCCTCGCGGTGCGCGGCCATGATCCGCTCGACGACATCGGCGGGCATCGTGACGGGCCGACCGAGTTGGACGCCCTGGGAGCGCTTGACGGCCAGGGCCGCCCGGGTGCGCTCGCCGATGAGCCGCCGCTCGAGCTCGGCGAACACGGCGAGCACCTGGGCCATGGCCGCGCCCTGGGGCGTCGTGGTGTCCACGGGGGCGTCGAGGGCCACCAGGCCCCAGCCACCGCGCTCGGCGGCCAGCATGAGGCCCGTGGCGTCGTGTACGGACCTCGTGAGCCGGTCGAGCTTGGCCACCATGAGGACCGACCCGGCGCCCGAGTCGAGCGCGGCGAGGGCCTCGGTGAGAGCGGGCCGGCGGTCGAGCGACTTGCCCGAGATCCCCGCGTCGGTGTGGACGGCCACCAGGGGCAGCGACCGGCGCCGGCACTCGGCTCGGATGGCCCGTTCCTGGGCGACCAGCCCGAGGCCGCTCACGGCCTGCTCCTCGGTCGACACCCGGCAGTAGGCGATCACGCCGGGGGTCCGATTCGGGCTCCGTGGTGACCTTCCCATGCCTGAATGATACAACAAACGGTCATTTGTTGTCAATCCTCGGGGGCGAGCAGCTCGGTGAGGGCGTCGGTGGACTCACCCAGGACGGCCCCGAGGGCCACGATGGCCCCGTCGAGCCGGTTCAGGGTGCCGGTCGACGCCGTCAGCTGGCCGTCGACGATCCGCTCGCGGAAGGCGAGCAACTGGTCGCGAAGCGCGAGCACCTGGGCGCGGGTCAGCGGGGGCACCGGGGCCATCATCGCCGCGACTCGGGGCCACCGTATTCGGCCATGAGCCAGCGCCAGAAGGCGTCGAACACCCGATCGGGCAGCTGGGCGAGGTCGTCCGCGCTCGGGTGGTCGCCGCAGAGATCGGCCGTGGCCTTGAGGACGGCGGCCTCCTTCTCGGGCGAGCGCTCCCTGCTGAGGGTCACCATGCGCTTGCGGAACCGCTCGAACCGTTCGGGCGTCGGCGGTCGGATGGTGCCCTTGGCTCCGGGCACGTACTCGGTGAAGTCGTAGGGGAGCGGTCGGGGTCGCCGGGCCATCAGTCGACCTCGTCCCCTATGCGGTCCGCATAATCCTCGTCGGCCTCTTCCCCGTCCAGGATCGCCATCTCGACGTTGAGCCGGGCGATCGCCTGTTCGACCGCGTCCTGAGTGAGCACCTGGACCCGGTGGCGCACCGGGGCGTAGGCGCCGGTCAGCTTGGCCTCCCAGTCACCGAGCCGGAGCAGTTCGGAGATGGCGGCCAGCACCGGGCCGTAGTCGGGAACGGGCACCGTCGTGCCGTCGTCGAGTCTCATGGCCACGACCCGGCCGTGCTGGACCGTGACGTGCCGAGCCTCGAGGACGCCGTAGGCGATACGGCGCAGGTCGGCGATCTCGGCAAGCTGTCGGTTTCGGACCTCGGCGACCTTGGGGCCGGCCAGCCGGGCGTACTGGCGCTGCACCCGCTGGTAGGCGGTCGCGGGCGAGCAGCCGACCGTGTCGGCGATCTGGCGGTAGGTCAGGCCATCGGCCCGGAGGGCGGCCGCCTGAGCGTCACGGACGGCCGAGGAGTACTCGGCACGGGGCCCGGACATCGGCTCGATCGGAGCGGTCACGTTCGGGGCCCTGTGTTCGGCACGTTCGCCCCGTAGCGCCGGTGGGCAGCCATCGCGACGTCCCAGCACGGCGGGCAGTAGTCGAGCCCCCAGTCGGTCCCCTTGAGCACCGTGGAAGGCTCACCACACCCCGAGCACAGCCGCCCTCGGTCGAGGATGCTCACCAGCCGACATCCCGCGGTCGCACCCGGTCGCCGTCACGGTGATCGGTGGGCGGCTCAGGCGGCGGTGTGACCCTCGGGATCGGCCAGGCGCCCCACGGGTCACCAGGGTCGGCCTGCGGGGCTCTCCTGGCGACGATGGGCTCGTCCTGGTGGTCCCTACGGCCGGGGTGGAGCAGGTAGTCCCAGTCCATCGCGCCGCCGCGGCCCTCGGCGGTCACTTCTGGCTGCGCGCGGCCACGTGGGGCGCGTCGCCGACGAGGGGGATCGGATCACACTCGGCGAGCGCTGCCGGCGTGTCGGCGGCCTTGGAGTCGTCGACCGGTGCGGTCGGGTCGACCGTCGCTGCGCCCCGAAAGGACGGCTGGGGCTGGGGGACCATGACCATGCTCGGAGCGGCCACGGGCGCCTTGGGCGCCGGCTGGGGGTCCTGGGGATCGGTCCACCAGGTCACGCCGCACCTGCACAGATCTCGTCGAGGGCCGCCTCGAGCTGGGCGTCGGCCGCGGCCACGGTGTCGACGGCTTCGTACGCGTTGGCCAGGTCGATCAGGGCGTCGAGGGCGGTCGGTGGCGTCGAGAGCGAGATCCCCGACAGCCGTGACCAGTCCTCGAGGATGCCGTCGATCTGGTCCCGGGCGCTGATGGCGCGCTGGGTGCTGTCCCGGTTCGCCAGCTCGATCGCCGTGCCGGCGAAGGTCGGGTCGCAGCTCAGACCGACGATGTCGGTCCGGCTCGCCGTGCGGCTGAACAGCCGTTCGACCAGCTCGGCGCGGGCGACGGGCTTTGCGACCGGGATCGTGCCCGCCGGCTTGTCGTCGCGGCCGAGGGCCGCGCCCGTCCACGGGTGACGTGGTCGCGGGGGCGCGGTGTAGAAGCCGCCGACGTCACGCTCGACGAGCGGGTAGCCGCCGGGGCCTGGGCTGAATCGACTCATCTGGTACCTCCTGTTCGGGCCGTGCGGTTGGCACGGCGGCGAGTTTGCGACGGGTGGGTCACGCCGGCATCCGGGCCCTGAGCAGCTGCAGGAACGTCTCGCTGTTGGCGTCGATCATTCCTTGCATCCGGGCGATGGTGGCCGGGGTCGGGTCGCCGTTGACGAGGAGCTGCGGGGCGAACACGATCGACGGGCCCGGCGCGCCGCCACCGCTCGACGACGTCGGCGGGGAGAGGATGCTCGGACCGAGGGTCGCGCTCCCTTTGCCCATGAGGGCCGCTTGGATGCCGGCGAGCCCCGGGGCGATGCCCGACGCGAACCCGGCGGTCAGGTCGGCCAGCGGGATCACGACCTCGGGGCCCGCCTCACCGACGAGGGCGAAGGTGGGCTTCGTCACCAGGCCGCCACTGGCCAGCCCGATCGCGCTCAGGGCCGAGCCGATCACCGGGATGCTGTTGACGGCCGCCTTCACATGCGAGATCGCGCTGGTGATGACACCGGTAAGGGCGTCCCAAATGGTTTTCGCCGCCCCGGTGATGGCGTTGGCGATCCCGTTCACGATGTCGAGCCCCCACTGGGCCAGCACGGTCAGACCCGAGCCCACTGCCGAGACGATCTTGCCCGGCAGGCCGGTGAAGAAGCCGACCGCCTTGGAGATCCCGTTGGGGATGTCGGTGGTGAAGAAGTTGATCAGGGGGCTGATGAAGCCGCTGTAGATACCGTTCCATGTCGACGTGAAAACCCCGCTGATCGTCGCCCACACCGAGGAAAACACCGACTCAAGCGACTGCAGCGCCTGGGGGATGTCGCCGGTGAAGAAATGGACCAAGGGGCTGATCACGACCCGGTTGACGGTGTCCCACGCCGAGGTCACGGCTCCCGAGATCCCGTTCCACACCGAGGAGAAGAAACCGCCCACCACTCCGAGCGCGTGGGGGATGGTGTTCGTGAAGAAGTCCACCACTGGGGCGATCACGTAGCCGTAGACCGTGTTCCAGGCCCCGACGACCACCGTGGCGATATCGCTCCACACCGACGTGAAGAAGCCGCTCATGACACTGAGCGTGTGAGGGATGGTGTTCGTGAAGAAGTTGATCACCGGGGAGAACACGGCCGACCACACGTCGTTCCACCAGTTGACGATGTCCTGGCCTATTTGGATGAACACCTGGGCGAAATTGCTGCCGAGCGTCGAGAAGGACTCAGAGAAGGCGCTGAGCGGCTTGAGAATCCAGCCGAGCGCGCCGATGACAACATGGATAGCGGGCTCGACGCCCTCGAACAGGTGGATCATGGTGATGCCGAGGGGAGCCACAGCGACGGCCAGCTGCAGCACGTTCTTGAGAATGTCCTCGAACAAGGTCGCGATCATCGGGCCGTTTTGGATCACGTATTGAATGAAGCCCCGGAACTGGTTCGATGCCGCGAACTTCACGAAGGCGTTTCCGATCGCGAGCAGTCCCTTCTCAATCCCGGGGAGCAGAGGCGCGGCCTGCTCCATCATGGTCCCGAGGCCCTTGCCGAAGTCACCGAGCAGCTTGACAAAGGTCATGAAGGCGGGGCCGGCCTGAGCCGCCAGAAAACCGATGAAGGTCTTGAATGACGGGCTAGCGAAGGCCTTTTCCATGTACCCCGCAAATTGCGAAAGAGCCCCGGCGCCAGCGGCGACCAGGGGCGTGAGGGATTGAAAGAATGGACCGGCCAAGTGTGCGAGCGCGCTCAGGGCGGGCAGGATGATCGGACCGAGCTGTTGGGCCCACGCTGCCATCTGGAACGACACGTAGGCCATGGCCGTCGCCATCGCGCTCAGCGAGCCGTTCTTGCCGCCACCGGCCGAGGCCGCCAGGAAGAAGGCTCCCACCCCGGCCGTTGCCGCGGTGAACATGGTGGCCAGGGCGAGCCCCACTCCCGAAGCGATCGCGGCGATCGGGGCCAGGGTCGGGGCCAGGGCGATCGCGACCTCCATGAGGCCGGGCGCCCCGCCGCTACCGCTCCCGGCCGCGTTGGCCGCGCCCGAAGCCGACCGGCCCAGGTTGTCGAGCCCTCCCGACGTGCCGTTCGAGTTGGTCAGGAGGTCCCGAAGGGCGTTGCTCCCCACGCGTCCGGCGTCGGTCAGCGAGCGACCGAGGGCGTCGGTTACATCCTTGGCCCGGATCTCGTCGTCATGGAGTTTCGTGAGATCGTCATGGGCCCTCGACAGCGCGGCATGCGACCCGCTGTCGTCGACCCTGACCGTGGCCGTCGAGCGGTCGTGGGCGATCGTGTCGAGCTTGAACTTCACGTCGTCGAGCTTGAGCACGGCGTCGGTGTCGTCGACCGCGACCGTTGCCGTGGATCGGTCGGCACCAAACTTCTGCAGCTTCGTATCGGCGTCGGTGTAGGCCGTGTCGAACGGCGTCTTGTCGGCGTCGAGGGTGGTCGTGTAGCGCTGAGAGGCGAAGTTCTGCGCGTCGGCCTTGGCCTGCTTCAAGCCGACGTCGAACGGGTCCTTATCGAGCTCGAGGTGTCCGGTGATCGTACCGGCGTCGAAGCTGATGGCTCAGCCCTCCCCGTCGATCGGGGCCGGCCGCACCGCGCCGCCGTGGAGGAGGCGGGTGGCGTCGTCGGTGTCGAGGTGGACGACGTCGCCCCGGTGATGGCGCTTGACCTGTCGCGGCTCGCCGGGCCCGGAGACGACCTGGTCCCACCTGGCGGCCACGAGCACGTAGTCGCCTGCCGGGGCCGGCGGCTTCGCCCGCCGCCGTGCACCGAGGGGGTCGAAGTCGACCGGGCAGGCGCCGTGGACAACGTGCTGGACCGCGGCGTGGGACCGAGCGAGCGGGCCGGGGTCGAGGTAGCTCACGAGGGCCTCGGCTCAGGGCCCACGAGGACGCGCTCAGCGTCGGTCCAAGAGACGGCCGGCCAGGTGTCGCGATCGTCGAGGTACTCCACGATCACGCCCGCACAAGACGGGCAGTACTCGCTGCCCCAGTAGGCCACGACCGGCTCGACGGGCTGTCGGTGGCAGACCGCGCACTCGACACCCTCACCGGCGAGCCAGCACCACTCGTCGTCGGTCCACGGGATCGGCCAGCAATCGTTCTCGTCGAAGAGCCCGACGATCAGCTCGTGGCACGGTGGGCAGTAGGCGTCGCCCCAATAGGTCACGACCGGCTCGAGGGGCTGTCGCTGACAGGCCGCGCACATCACGTCGGCACCGCTTCAGCGGATCCATTCGTGTTGACGACGACCGAGGTGGCGTTCTGCTCTCGCTTGCGACGGCACCAGCGGACGGCGCGTTCGGCATCGTCGCCCAATGAGGACGCCAGCGACTCGACCACGGCGTCGTCATAGGCCCAGTACGTCTCTACGAAAAGGGCGATCGTGTCGGCTCGGGTTGGCATTATGCGGTCCGCATAATCGGCTTGCTCGACATCGGCGGCGGGCCCGGTGCCGAGCGCCGGCCAGTGCTTCGCGAGGGCCATCGGCGTGAGGGTCGAAGTGGGGAACATCGCTCGGTAGGCGACCGCCCGGGCAGGGACCTCGTCGAGGTCCGCGTCGACTGAGCGGAGGTCGGCGACGGCTTTGTTGAGGGCTCCCAGGGCCGTGGAGGTGAGCTCGGCCGGGTCAAGTTGGCACACCTGGGTAACGGCGTCGAGGAGGTCATCCCTTGGCGCCGGCGAAGCCGGCGCAAGAGAGTGACGGTTCCCTGACGGTTCCAATGATGATTCGGGTGACAACGGTGTCGCCCCTTCAGGCCGATTTGTCAGGGGTTGCTCGGGCCTTTTGTCACCCCCCGTCACATTGTCGGGGTGACCGCCTGTCGGGGTGACCGCCTGTCGGGGATGGATGGTGTAGCGGTTGGAGCCGCCCTGTTTCGCGGCCACGGTGACCTCACCCAGGGCCTCGAGGGACCGGAGGTACCTCTGCACCGTGCGCTCGCTGATCTTCACCTTGGCGGCGATTCGGGCGACGCTCGGCCACGCCGACCACCTCTCGTCGTCGGCGTGGTCGGCGATCGCCAGGAGGACCAGCCGGGCCATGCCCTTGGCCTCCGAGTGGTCCCACACCCACGCCATCACTTTGACGCTCACCGCGAGGCCTCCCGGGCCAGCAGGCGGCACGCCGCGTCCGAGAGCCCTTCGATCTTGGGGCACTCGAGCATCGGGACCGGGAGCCGGCCCTCGAGAGTCAGGATCCGGATCATTTCAGCCTCGATCTCCTCCATGATCGGGTCGTCGGCTGCCGGCGGTCGAGGCGCGACGGTCACCGCGGGCAGAGCTCCCGAAGGCTCTTGACCCGCTCGGCGGCAACCGCCGGAGGCGTCGGGTCATCGAGGGCCACCAGCTGCCGCTCGACGCGCTCGAGCTCGCTCTGAGCCCCGATCAGCTTGAGCTGGGCCGCGCGGCGGCGGTCCTCGAGGATTTCGACGGGCGCGGGGCCCCCGGCCTGCACCTACGATGCCGCCTGAGCCTCGTGGCCGGCCAGGAGGGCCTCGACGAACCGCTCACAGGAGGCCCGCGACACCAGCCGGCGCCGCCCCGACTTCACCGAGGCGACCTGACCGGTTCGGATCAGGCTGTAGACCTCGGTGCGCGACTTTCCGATCAGGTAGGCGGCCTGCTCGGGGGTGAGCAAGAGGGGGAGGCCAATGGACTCGGGAAGCCCACGGATCGCGGCGTCGGGCCACGGCGGGTCAGCGATGGATACGGCGGACTCGGTCGCCACGAGGCAACACCACCTCTCCGGGGTTCCCTCTCATCGAGGACCCGGTGCTCGGTTCTGATTGGTGTGTGCGCCTTCGTGGGTGGCGCTTTCGTGTCGGACGGCTGCAACCGTTCCGCTGAACGCAGTATAACTACAGTGGTGGAACTACGCAATGGGGATTTTCGGTTCGCGTCGGGCGGGAACTGCAGAGGGGCGCGTGCCACGCGGTCCTCTGGCCCGTTGACCACCACGCTGACCACCGAGCCGGGGAACCGAACCGAACTAACCGGAACGCTGCACCCGTCTCGACCTGCCCGCGATGTCCGGTGCCGAACCGACCGGAACGCACTTCCCCGACATGACGCGCAAGGGGTCAGAGGTTCGAGTCCTCTACGGCCCACCCATTCTGACCTGGGGAGCAGACCCAGATAGTCCCGTGGCCATTGGACTCAAATCGCCCGATGGGAGCCAAGTAGGGAGCCATTCAGATGATTTGGCGTGGCCGTGTCAGTTCGGCCCTCTAAGTTGCATAATGATCATCCTTCTTCGGAACTCACTGTCCGAAGAAGTCGAAGAGCGGCATCACCTTCCAGTCGCCCGCCGGCCCGCTGTTGCGCGTGGTTCTTTCCTTGAACTGCCAGGCTGCACCATCCCCTTTGGGAAGAACAGGCCCTTCGTCGATTTCGGCACCATACGGGCGGACCTGCCGTCCCCAAATCCCACCGAAACTTGTAGCCATCGCTTCTTTCTGGGAAAGATCTCATCTCCGGCAATCACGAGCGCGGGATGAAACTGCCGCTTCGTGTCGTGCCCACCGATCGCGGGGCGCATGAGGAATACGATGAGGCTCGAGGCCGGCGGGATTTCAACTGGGGCATCGAGTGCAGTATTTTTCTTGTCCAGCGAGACCGAGTGCGTAGTCGTCCTCACGGCCGGCCAGATCTCCAAGTCCAGAGTTACCGCACCCTGCGCCCCCTCCGACAGCCTGGTTTTCACCCGGGCCGTCAACGACGGCCGAATTAGTGCTTCGATGAAGTCCACAACCCCCGTCTGACGTCCCCGGTTCAGGATAACAACCTGCACGACCCGGAGGTCAGCGTCAATCGTGGCACGGACACGGAATGTGAAACCGCTTTTATGAAATTGGACCGCCCCGAACCAGAGGGCACCAGCGGCTGCCAGCCCAGCCAGAGCCGTCCCCCCAGCCGTCAACCATCCCTCGTAATCGGTCGCCAGGAACATTGCGTCACGCTGCTTGCCGTCAGGGTTGCTGATGCTCGACGCATCGACAAGTCCATTCGGAGTTCGACCCAGGCCGCCTTCTCGGCGTGCACGTGCATCCAAGCCCCAGGCATGTCCCGTCAGGGCCCATGGTGCAGTGGGTTGTCAGCCGTCTAATAGCGATAATGTTGCCCCCGTTGATGACAAAGGACATTGCGAAGGGACCCGGAAGCGACCCCGGGCCCTCGAACACATTCGTCATAATGTGCCCGTCATTGCGCTTGTCCTCGGGGATGATGATCGAATTGGAGACGAAGTCAATGCGACGGGCGTAGACGCCCGTGAAGTCGGCCGGATCGCCCTCTTCGAGTCCAGGCGGCTCCCACCCCCGCTCTTTTACGGGGAAGCCGATCGCATCCGGGTTGAAGGTCGTTGCTGCCTTGACCTCCGTCACCCATTCGAGTTTCGATGGCAAGTAGAGATTGAATGCTTGGAGCACTGGGACGAGTGGTAATACCTCTCCGGGTGACCTGTCCCTCATAAGCTCCTGGAGCACGTCATGCGACGCCTCGCTCCCCAGCACATTCATCGGCCCCTCCTTTCAGGTCACGACGATGCTACCCAGCAAGTCCACGAGTTAGGCCCTTGGGTGATCCGACCGAGTTCGCACTGACAAGTACTCGTTGGCTGGGTCGCCGGATAGCGCTTCACTCACCTGTTGATCCCGATGTTCGGTTGCCCCTGTCTTGCAGGCCCTTCCTGGGGACACCGTTCTGGTGATCTTCTGATGGTCCGTCCAGGGTTCTTGGGCCGATGCATACTCTCGCGATTCAGTGGTGCGGCTCCCCCTTGACAACGGCGCCGATTCGTCGTTAAATGTGAGGTTCGGCATCGAACCGCATGCGAGGGGCCTATCGCCGGACTAGAGCCTGCGATAAGGAGCACGCCGTGGTGGACGATCCGGTGGCATCGAGCGGAGTCCAAGGTGAGGCTGCCGCCGAGTTAGTGCTTGACCGCTTGGTGGGGTCCGAACTGGGGGAGCGGGAACGGGAACTGGTTTTGGCAGCCGTACTCGGTGAGGAGTCACTTACCGGGTGTCTCGCCGGAGACGTACCACGGCGGGAAGCCCGCCAAGACCGGATTGCGGCTGCCCCTCCCGCCGTCTTCATGACTCAGATCGCTGTCGAGGGCCTGCGAGGAATCGGTCAGCGAGCGGAGTTGGGCATGAGCCCCGGACCCGGGCTCACCCTTGTGGTCGGACGGAACGGCACCGGTAAGTCGAGCTTCGCCGAAGCGGCCGAACTCGTTTTGACCGGATCGTGTAGCAGGTGGTCAGGGCGAAAAAAGGTGTGGGAGGACGGCTGGGCCAACCTGCACCACAAAGGTCCCCGTACAGCCGAGGTTCGACTCGCGGTCGAAGGTCAGCCAGGCCAGACTCTCCTCGCAAAAAAGTGGAAGCCGAACGCTGCGTTGAAGGAGGCCGAAGCGTTCGCTCAACAACCTGGAGGGAAGCAAGAAAGTATCGATGTGCTTGGATTCGACTCGGCCTTGACGATCTGGCGACCCTTCCTTTCTTACTCGGAACTTGGAAGCTTGCTGGAGGAGGGGCCCTCCCGGTTGTACGACGCGATCAGCCGCATCCTTGGACTCGACGAATGGGTCGACGGTGAGCAGAGGCTCAACCAGGTTCGTAAAGCGATGGAGGATGACGCGAAGGAGGCTCGCGCCGAAGGCGGGCGGATTCGACAGCAGCTCAATGAACTTGAAGATGATCGAGCCGAGGCGGTCCTCGCCGCCCTTCCGATCCGAAAGAGTCCAGATCTCGACACAATTCGCGCTTTGGTCGCCGGCGAAGTCATTCCCGCGGACACCGCCGCGCTTGATGCCCTGGCGTCCATGTCCCCTGGGGACGAGGATGTCGTCGCCTCTCGGGTTGAAATCCTGCGACTGGCCATCGCGGACGTGGAAGCTGTCGCGAGCACAGATGCGGGAAGGGCTCGAGAACTCGCCCAACTCCTTGAGCGTGCCGTCAAGGTTCACACGCATCTGGAAGATGCCCATTGTCCGGTTTGTGATCGCAAAGATGCGCTGGACGAAGCGTGGGAGGCCGCGACGAAGGCCAGAATTCATGACCTAAAGGAAGTGGCCAAGCGGGCGGATGCCTCGGCAAGAGCGCTCGCAGCAGCGAGTCAGGAGGCTCGGAGTCTCATCGCTGCTCCTCCTGCCGTCCTTGGGCGAGGTGCACCGGGAGTCGAAACCGGTCCGTTGGCTGAGGTGTGGGCCGAATGGCGCCGGATTCCGGACGATCCATCAGAACTGGCCGATCACCTTGAAAAGAAGTTCGCACCGCTTGCCCAAGAGGCTGGCGCGCTACGAACGGCAGCTTCCGAAGAGGCAAAACGTCGCAAGGACGCTTGGCTACCAATCGCAGCGCGGATCCAGTCTTGGGTACCCGCCGCCGAGAAGGCTCGAAGTGAGGCGTCGCTGATCCAGCTCCTCAAGAACTCTGCGACGTGGCTTGCCGCAGAGACGACGACCGTCAGGAATGAGCGTTTTGCACCCATAGCGAAGGAGGTGCACTCCGTCTGGGAGATTCTCCGCCAGAACTCCAGCGTCTCGTTGGACAGAGTTACCCTCGAGGGAACTCATACCCGTCGGCGCGTCGAGCTCTCGGTATCTGTGGACGACATTGCTGGTCAAGCGATCGCCGTCATGTCGCAAGGGGAACTTCACGCTCTAGCTCTATCTCTCTTTCTCCCTCGGGCCACTTTGAAGGAGAGCCCTTTCCGATTCATAGTGATTGACGATCCTGTCCAATCGATGGACGCGGCGAGGGTTGAGGGGCTCGCTCAGTTGCTCGGCTCGGCGGCAATCACTCATCAAGTGATCGTCTTCACCCACGACGAGCGTCTTCGGGAGGCAGCCCGGCGGCTAGGGCTCCCAGCGAGAGTTCTGGAAGTTAGCCGCGGCCGTCGTTCCAAGCTTTCGATTCGATTGCTGCATCACCCTGTCGCGGACTACCTCGACGACGCCCGAGCGGTTGTGAAGTCGACTGAACTTCCTCAGGAAGCGCGACGTCGAGTCATTCCGGGATTGTGCCGAAACGCTCTCGAAGCTGCCTGCGACGAGACGGCAATGAAGCGAATGCTCGGCAAAGGTGTCGGGCACGCTGAGGCCATGGCGACTCTTGCCGACTCACGGACGGTTCTGGAACGAATGGCTGCAGGGCTTTGGGGCGACCCCGGCAAGGCTGGCGATGTGCTCTCGCATGTAAATCGAACATGGGGACGACAAGCCGGAGACTGCGTGCAGGCACTCAAAGCTGGCGCGCACAAACTCATCGATGACGACCCACTCGCCTTGATAAGTGCCACCGATCGGCTGGCCAACGCGATCCTTCAGCTCCAGTGAAACCTGTCGAACTCCTCAACATCGCCCGAACACTGACCGCCAATGCCGACCGGCAGTTGGGAGGAACGTGGGGCCTGGCGGCAGCGCTTCTGTTGCGTCAGGCACTTGAGGACACCCTCGATGAGTTCTGGGTGTCGGCGTTGCCTGGCGCCGAGGCGTGTAGCGGTCGAGTTCAATTGATCTGCCTTCCGTTCTATCTCAGCGACAAGCGGCTAGCCGCGGAGACAGCATCAGCGTGGTCGCGGCTATCAACGGTATGCCACCACAGCACCGTGGAGATGCCGCCTTCGTTGGTCGATCTTGACAATCTGGCAGCCACGGTTGAGCGTCTCATCGCGGCTGTGACTGCCTAGGGGGCGAATTGGCAGGATCCATGCTCACCCGTCACCGGAGTACCGTCGAACGACGATGGTCAGTTCCACGGTCTCGGAGGTGTGTGGCCAGCGTGGGTCTTGTCCCGATAATTCATTTGCCGAATAGCTCCATCATCGGAAGCACCGCAGCGTTTAAAGACTCTTCGACTTGGTGCCGATACACCTCAGAGGTCGTTCGAGTACTCGAGTGTCCAAGGACGTCTGCCACAGTTTCGATTGGAATACCGGCCGCGGACAGCAATGAAGCTGCAGAGTGGCGCAACTCGTGCGGGTGCCAGTGTCCTAGTCCCGCCCTTTCAGTAATGCGCCCAAAGGTCCGTCGGAAGTTGCTGGGATCAACGGGTGTTCCGATCTCAGTTGAAAACACGAAATCGGACCCTGCCCACGCTGGACCCGCGATGAGCCGATCTTGCGCTTGACGAACCCCGTGGGTCCGAAGGGCGTCGGCTGCCAAGCGTGGCATGTCCAGAGTGCGAACGGATTTTGGGGTCTTCGGAGCGCCCAATCGCAGCACCCCTCGCTCCCGCTTGAGTGATTGACGGACGCTGAGGCGACTCGCGTCAAGGTCGATATCTGACCACGAAAGGCCAAGCAGTTCGCCTGGGCGCAACCCGAGCATGAGTCCACAGACGATCGCCGCTTCCAGCCGTTCGCCCTTCGCCGCATCGAGCAGCTTGCGGGCCTGCTCCACGGTGAGCGAGCGCCCTTCGCGGTGTGGGGCCGGCGGGAGGTCGACAAGTTTGGCCACGTTGCGGCTGAGGTAGCCGTAGCGCTCACCGTGGCGGAGGGCCTGAATCAGCACGGTCCGGAAGCGGAGAACGCTGCTGTGTCGAAGGCCCGATTCAAGTTTCGAACGCAGCAAGGCGTCGACGTCGTCGGGGGTGAGTTCTCGAAGACGCTTGGTCCCGAGCGCCGGTTTGATGTGCTGGTCGACCGCCCATCGGTAGTTGTCGAGGGTGTTGGGGGAGGAGACCCTCGATGAGACCACCTCGTCCAACCACCGGTCGAGAAAGGGGCCCAGCCGAATTGCCCCGCTCGGGGTCGGTCGGCCGTCGATCGCCTCGCGCTGATGCGTACGTAATCGCTGACGGGCTTCGGTCTTGGTTCGGCCGGTCACTTTCCGCCGGACCCGCCTGCCGGACGTGTTGCGCCCGGTGGTGTAGATCCCGACCCAACGGCCCCGCCGTTTGTCCCAAAAGATGCTCCCGTCGCCGTAGGGGCGGGTCATGAGACGCCCCAGGGTTGCGTTGGGCGGGTGCGTTGGGCAGACCCTCGGCCACGATGGCCGGAGACGGTCATTTTCGGGATCTCTGGCCCCGTTGCCCGGCCCAGGGCCCCTGGGGCCGGAAATCGCCCTCTGGGACCGTTGACGGGGAGAAATGCGCCTCGGCGTCCGGCCGAATGACCCCCGTGGGCCCGGATCGCCCGGGTGGGATCGACCAGGGTCCGCCGACTGCACTTCGGCCGGATCTCGGCCCCCCGGCTCATAGCGAACCGATTACCCTCGATCACGGCGCCACCTCCTTTGGTAGGTGTCGTCCATGCCCCGGGGTGTTTGTGCACCGCCGGGGCATTTCTTGGCGGCGGGAGGATACCGCTCGGGCAACCCGCTGACCTCGGATTTCTCGGATCGGGGGTCGGCCGTCCGGGCGCAGTAGCCGGTGAGCCCTCTGACCGGGACGATTCGCGTTCGGGTGGTCAGCCCTCTGACCGGGACGAATTGCTCCCCGGTTAGCCCTCTAACCGGGACGATTCGCGCTGGCTCCAGCCTTGCGAAGGGGACGATTCGCCCGCGGGCGGTTAGCCCTCTTACCAGGGCGATTTCCGATCTGCCCCGGTTCTTGGTCACGTGCCCGGGTCCTCAGACTCGGCCCGGAGGCGCTCCACCACGGTCGAGACGGCGCCCGGGTCGATGTCACAGCCGACGAACTGGCGCCCTGCCCGGAGGGCGGCGACCCCCGTTGTCCCCGAGCCCACGAAGGGGTCACAGACGATCTCGCCGCGCCTGGAGCAGTGGTCGACCAGGTTGGAGAAGGGCTCGAGCGCCTGCTGCCACGGGTGGAGATTCTTTGCGGGCACCTTGGTGCTCAATATGGTGTCGTGCACCCAACCTTGTGGTTCGTAGCGACCGGCCGAGAAGAACAGCACCGGTCGGTACGCCGCACGGAACCGGTAGGCCCGGATGTCTGTGTGCCGCCCGGGCTGGAAGACCGCCCCGCTCCATAGGTAGCGCAGGTGCTCGCGGAGTCGTTCGATCTCCTCGGGAAGGGCCAGCTTGCCGACGTAGCAGACCAGCAGGCGTCCGGGACGGAGTACCCGGGCACAGAAGGCCCCCAGGTCCGAGAACAGGGGGAGCGCCTCGTTGGTATAGGGCGGGTCGGTGAGCACGAGGTCAACCGAGTGCTCGGGGAGTTCGAACGTCCGCACGTCGGCACAATCGACCCGCCAGGAGGCCCCCGTGGTCGAGCGGCCGTCGGGCACGGCGGCCGTCGTCAGGCGCGTCTCCCGGGCCCGGGCCTCTGCCCGCCGGAGATCAATGGTGCGGGCCGGGGCCCCCTCGCCCAGTTGATCCAACGCTTGGAGGGCCCGGTGCTCGTCGCGCTCAGAATGCACGACGATGCTGGTGGGCCGGTCTAGACGTAGCGATCGGTAGCGCTTGCCATCGGCCCCGTCGATATGGGCAGGTGGCACATTTGTGCCACCTGCGAGGTCTCGGGCGACGGTGGCGTGGCTCACGCCGAGGAGGTCGGCGACCCGCCGATGGCTCCAGCCCCGCTGGCGAAGGGTGCCCGCCACGTCGGCTCGTTGTCTTCGGGTGAGGTGCCGGCGGCTCAGGTTCAGCCGGAGGGCGTGAGCGATCTTGGCGTCTTCGTCCGGAAAGCGACGTATGACCCTCGGGTACTGGGGGACCCGTACCCCTTCCTTGCGAAGCTCTTGCCAGGCCCGGAGGCGGTGGTGGCCATCGAGGACCGCTCCTTTCTCGTCGACCTCGATCGGGACGAGCACGCCGCGTAAGGCGACATCCGCCTTGAGGGCGGCGAACTGCTCCCCTGAGAGGTCCGGCAGGAGCTGGTAGGGGATCACGGCGGACGCGGTCACTCATCACCCCCGGCCAGTCGGTCGAACGAGGCGGCGCTAATCCGCCAGTGCCGGCCCACCTTGATCGCGCTGAGCTGTCGGCTCTTGATGAGCGCGATCACGCTCGGGCGGCTGAGCTGCATCCGCTCGCACACCTGGGCCACCGTCAGGAAGACGGCTCCGGGAGGCGGGCTCAGGGAGGGTCCCCGCGCAGGGGGAACCTGGATCGTCTCGACGATTGCCCCGGATGGGCACGCCGCACCGGGGACCTCTTTGAGGGAGGTCATCGGATGATGATGAGCGTCGGGCCGGTGGTAAGGGAACTAACCAAGCCATGAAAGTGGACTAACCAAGCCAAGAAAGTGGACTTACCAAGAGCTACGGGGAGCTGACCGCTCTTGATGAAAACGACGACGTTCGGTCGGCTGATAGCCGCGACCGTCTCGACGATCGCCCCGGACCGGCGCTCCATCCGATCGGGGACCTGTCTGTGCGAGGTCATCCGATGATGATGAGCGTCGCGCCGGTCGAAAGCGATCTGAGCAAGCCATGAATAGTGCTCTTAACGCAGGGGACGAAAGCGATCTTGGCAGACGAAAGTGCCCTAAGCGCGGGGACGAAAGTGCCCTAAGTGGGGCGAAAGTGCTCTGAGCGCGGGGGCGAAAGTGCTCTGAGTAGGACGAAGGGTCTGCCCCATTCGACCGCCGCGCGGGGCTTTGACAAAGCCGTTCCACATCAAAACCGGGAAGGGGAGACACTACGGGGCCCTCCGAGAAGGCAAAGCGGCGAACCGAGCGCCGAGCCAGATCGATCTCAGTGGGTGGCAGCCGAGCCTGTTGGTCTCTTCGCTTCCAGTTCGGTCAATTGCGCCTGGATATTCGCCGCGAAGTCGTCCGCCTCACCCCGGTAGATCGCCAGTGCCAGGCCCAGCCGCAGATTGATCCAATCATCGAGGGAATCTCCGTAGTGGATCTCGGTGGTCTTTTGCCGGTTGGAGACCGAGACACCGATCTGGCCGGGTTGCTGGTTAATACCGATCAATTTGGAGAACAGGCATTCAATCGTCTTGGAGTCTCCGCGGAACACAAGGCGTTGATTGGTCACGAAGAGTTTTCCCGAATCGACTGCCTTCGGGGTAGGCGTCCCCTGAACGAAATGACCCCTATTGGCGCCAACCCGATATCGAACCGAACGGCCGTGGATCGATCCTATTGGGACGGACACGCCCTGAGAGTGACCCTCGTAGTGTCCAGCGCCGCTTCTCATTTCCACGAGGCTTACGTGTTCAATCGAAGCAAAGACCGCCTCGCCGGCCTTGAGCATAATCTCGTCAGTTGCCATTCCAGAACGACTTCTCGCGGCTTGGAGGACGGCGGTCAGCTCGTCGTTCTCATGCTGCCAAGCGCCGAGCTGCTCAGCGAGCTGTTCTTCCGCCCTCTTCTCTTTGTGCTTCTCGAACATCCGTCGCCCTTCTCCAAGAAACCACGCGGAGCATATCTGGGGAGACGGCGCCTTGCACTGGGGCGCCCGGTGTCCAGGTCATGTGAAGTTCGCGATCTTCGCCCCGTTACGTCAGCTCGCTTCCGTGAACCTCTCCACAGGCATCCTCGGCGTAGTGGTCGGCCATCGGGGTATCCTCGCGCCGTGCGTGGGCGGAATGCCCGGGATCGGGCTCTCATCGGATGATGAACGAGCTGACGGTCACGCAGCGCCAGCAGCGATACGACCGATTCTCATCTCTCGTTGACCTGCCAATGGTGGTGCTCACGTTGTTGTGGTTGCCGGTCCTCATCGTTCCGTTGATCTGGCCCGTCCATGGGACAGTCGCCCTCACCCTCGAAACCATTGACTTCATGGTTTGGGCTCTTTTCGTCGTCGAATACATGGTGAAACTGTGGCTATCACCGACTAGGTGGCACTTTGTCACCCATCACAAACTGGACCTCTTGATCGTGGCCGTGCCCCTCTTCCGGCCGCTGCGCCTGGCCCGCCTTACGCAACTCGCCAGACTCGGCCGGATAGGGATAGTGCTTGGCGAGGGATTGCGGCGAATCAAGGCGATCGCTACGCACAAAGGGTTCCACTTCGTACTTCTCACCACGGGCCTAATCATTGTGGCGTGTGCCGCGCTCGTGACGGCGGCAGAACACAAAGCACCCGGCGCCAACATTCATAACTTTGGACAGGGATTGTGGTGGGCGATGGTAACGGTCACAACGGTGGGTTACGGCGACAAGTATCCGGTGACGGGCATGGGCCAGGGCGTGGCCACTGTGCTGATGCTCGTCGGTATCGGGCTTATTGGGGTGCTTACGGCAACGGTGGCGAGCTACTTCGTGGAGGAGAAGACCAACGATGTCGAAGAGCGCCTGGAGAAGATCGAAGCATTACTGGTGCAGCTCGTGACTGAACGTTCTGATGAACGCGGAGCGACCACACTCCAAACGGCCGAGGGAGCCACCAATGGCTCCGAGACCAATCGCGTAAATTTGGAGGGGGCTGGCTGACAGACGCCCTGACTCGGGTGCCCCCGACCGCCGGGTAGGGATTGCTCTATCAGCGCCCTGTGCCGCACTTTACGGGGCACCCCGAACCGGGTACTTGAGCTTACTCAGCAATCAATAATACGACCTGACGAGGATTCAGAGAAGCTTGCAGCCCTCGGGAGGGGCCGGAACCGATGCTTCCCAGTATCGCTCTCATTAGAGCGGGCTCTGTGGTGTTGGTGAGAGGCTGGGCGTTTCTGATTCCAGGAGGGTGTTCGGACGGTGTTTGAGGAAGCAGTAGAGCCGAAGTACAAAACCCTGGATGTAAATGACGCTGTGACGCTCTACGAAGGCGAACTTCGTTTGACCTGGGGCGGAAAGCGTGTCGATTGTGCGGGTTCGATCCGTCTGGCCTGGTCGCCCTTCCCAAGACTCACTTTCGAAGCGACCATTGGGGTAGAGGGACTGGAAATGGAACTCGATCCTCCATTCGAAGTTGACATTGAGGCGGTCTCGATTGGCGGCAAGGGCCATGGGGAGGTTCGCTCGGTTCGAATCAACGTGGTGATGAATGCGTCCCTTGAGCACGTCATATCGGGGCCGATCTTCGAAGAGTTCTTGGTGGGGCACCCAGCAGCAACCGAAGAGATCCGATTTCACGTTCCTAACTTTCCCAATTACCTCGGAACGGCGATCGAAGCCCGGGTGGATGGAGGAGGTACAGCCAAATGGCGGGGAAGGCACCACATCGATTCCGCCTCATGGAGTATCGACCTTGATGCCGTGAACAACAGTGCAGATTGGTGGGGAGCGCTTTCAGGCGAAGGTGGATTTGGCATCACCCACATGTGTCGGGTGCGAAGAAGCGATCAAAAAGCTGTGAGAGATCAGGACTTCGAGAAGATCTTCTGGGTCCTAACGGCTCTTCTCTCGGTCATGAGGAGCGAACGAACTGGGCCGATCCTTGCAATGGGTGTACACGAGGGCAATATCGTCTGGGAGCGTTGGTGGACTCCAAGGATCGCTCCGTGGTTCGGCCTCAGAAGCTGGATGCCCCACACGTTGCTGGTGGTTCGAACTGAAGTCAACGAAATGGATCTCACGAAGGTAGTGGAATGCTTGGAAGAGGTCTTTGGCGATCCGGGCGAAAAGAGGGCTTGGGAGCGTGCAATCGATTGGTATACACAGAGCGTTCAGGCCGAAGTTTCAGCTACAGGAATAGTGCTTGCTCAGGCAGGACTGGAGCTCGCCGCATGGATGCGGCTAGTTGGAGATGGCGTGATTCCTGGCGATAGCTTTGAGAAGTTCAATGCGGCGGACGGACTCCGAATTGCTCTCGAGCTTGCAGATGTCGATCTGGAGGTCCCAGCGAGTCTTACTGAACTCCAGGCAAGCGCTGAGCAAGGCAGGGCTGGCGTCGAGCTTGATGGTCCGGGTGCAGTCGTAGAGATGCGGAACGGAACGATTCATCCGAAGGAGCGGCAACGGCTGACCGGTCCAATCGAGGTGATCCAGGGGAGGCTTCTGGCGATTCGATATCTGGAGCTTCTACTACTTCGCCGGCTCGCATTCTCAGGTCAGATTCGCGACAGAACAAACAACTTCCGACCCGAAGCTGCACCCTGGGACCCCGAGGGCGTCGACGGAACCTCAACTTGAATCAACAAGGAAACTTGAGTGGGCTCCCAGTGAGGTGCGATCTCCCTGAAGAATTCCGGTCGGATCCCCCGGGGCATCCCCGACCGCCGGTGCTGGGACTCCGGCGTCGAGGTTGACGGGGGGCGCCGTAATGTCCCTAAAGGACGGTTGTGGAGCTTTCAGGTCGAAGGCAGCGACTTGAAGTCCAGCATCCCTTCAATCTCTTGAACGTTGGCATCGAGGGCGTCGATGAGGTCTTTGTACCAGCTTCCATCACCGATGGCAGACGCATGGATGTTCTTGGAGATTCTGCGACTAGCAAGTGCGATTGGCATCTTGGCCTCGTCAGAGAGATCAGGCCTCTTTAGTTCCGCTGCATGGAGGAGATTGAAATCGGTCTGCTGCTGGACAAACTGGTTGAATATTGTAAGCCTGAGCAGAGCAACGCTTGCAGCTTCGACAGTCCTCGAACTGATGGGCCAGGCGTCGCCGGGTGGTTGAATCAGGCTGACGACTGGCTCGGTCGGAACACAGAAGTTTTGGGAGTAGCCGCCCTGCATTACAGCATTGAAGTCGACTTCAGACCGATTCTCCGCTGCGTCTCCTTCGTATCCCGTACCAAAGTAATCATCGGCCCAAGCCTCCATCGAGGCTTTGACGCCTTTGAGATGTGCGAGAGTCGATTCACGTTGTCGTCTGGTCGACCCAAGACGTTGTCGCCAATAGATTGCAACTGCCACCAGCACGCTTAAAATGACGACGACGTCACTAACCCAGGCGGCATCCCACCACGGAGCGGACGGATCACCGGAGGACACGAGAAGAATGACCATGGAAGCAAGCCTCTCATGGCCGCATGGATCGCCTTGTGGATGGCTGGCGGGGGTAAGGCCAATAGACATCGATTCCTGAATGTCCCTAGAGCGGAGCGTCCCAGAACACCGGCTCGGAGACACACCCAAGGACGGGAAGCCCCAGTCGAAACCATGGGCCAAGCCGTCAGCCTTCAACTACCGACGGGCCAGGGATGTCGGTATGGCCGCTGCGATGGCCAGGGTGCAGAGTGCGGTGTGTTGTGTGCCGTCCTTGTGGAGGAAGGAAGCGCCACAGACAAGGTACTCGGTTCCCTCGGGCTTCTCGTCATGTCGATCATCCACGGGGTCAAGGAGAAAACTGGGCCCTTGCCTCCGCCGGAGGGCCGAGGCATCATCGGATGCCCTCGCGCCGCTGCGCAGGGCGGAAGGAGACTCCGTTGTGATACGAGAAGAATTGTCCAGACTCTTC
>Ga0182024_10005064_pt1 | contig 29786 bp, 31 predicted proteins | sample P32metaG_FD_120480 | JGI IMG/M metagenome (GOLD analysis project Ga0182024, IMG submission 120480) | Permafrost microbial communities from Stordalen Mire, Sweden - P3-2 metaG (Illumina Assembly) | ecosystem: Environmental > Terrestrial > Soil > Wetlands > Permafrost | place: Sweden: Stordalen...
AGTGGAAGCTTTGCTACAGGACTTGCGTTATGCCCTACGGAAGCTGGCCAGGAGCCCCGGATTCTCATTCGTCGTAATCCTGACGCTCGCTCTCGGCATCGGCGCCAGTACGGCGGTCTTCACCGTCGCAGATGCAGTTTTGCTGCGCTCGTGGCCGGCGAAGTCCCCTGAAAGACTGGCAAAAATCATCGCCAGAACGCCGCAGGGCCGGGACGATTCGTTTTCTTATCCTGACTACCGCGACCTCAGCGAGGCATGCAGTTCACTCGATGGGGTCGTCGCCTGGTCGCACCACGTAGAAACCCTGCGCGTGAGAGCAGAATCGCAACCCGTCCTTGATGACTTGGTCTCGCCCAATTATTTCACGGTATTGGGAGTTAACGCCCAGCTTGGGCGGACATTCTCGTTGAAATAAGCCGAAAGTGCTTCGGCGTTATACTTCTCCCCTTCGGCCACGACCACAATGGCGTGAGGCTTTCCGCGTTCATAAGCCGCGCGCAGATCGCATGCTACAGTTTCGGGATCGGTCTCGATTTCGGGAAGCATCGCCTCCGCGCCGCCGGCAATGCCGACAACTAGCGCCAGATAACCGCAGTTTCTGCCCATCACTTCGATGAGAAAGGCTCGCTCATGGGACGACGCGGTTACTCGAATGCGGTCCACGGCCTCTCTAGAGCCGTGTTCACCGCTGTATCCGCCCCAATGAAAATGTCCGAACCATACAGATCATTGTCAATCGTCGAAGCGATCCCAACCACAGGAAATCCTCGTTCGGAGAGCGCCAGCGCACCCGCGTGTGAACCATCTCCCCCGATGACGATAAGCGCTTCTGTATTCCGTTCGTGGAGGATGCGCAAAGCTTGAAGTTGAGTTTCGTGGGATTTGAATCCAGGGTAGCGTTTGCTCCCAAGCATGGTGCCGCCGCACTCGATGATTCTTCCCACATCGCGAGGACCCAAATGAACGAAGCTGTCGGCTACCAGCCCCGCGTATCCGTGACTCAAGAATGACCACATCTCGCCGAAATGGAGTAATCCGCTGCGAGGGTCCAATCGAGTTCCCACTTCTCGGAACCGGAGTTGGGGCTCCGTGCCGACAGTCACCTCAATCTGTGATTCGCGTCACTGTTCCGAAGCCTGCCTCGTGACACCTTGAGATCGGGCGACGGCACCGGCGCTCCTGCCCGCCAGAGTCGCCAATCCCGCGGCAGGGCAAAGGAGGAGCCATGAAGCGCAAGGCTCTGAGCTTTTTGATTAGCGGTTAGTTGGCCGCTGCATTTGTGGCCGTTTCCGTGCTGGCCGTTGCCTCTACGGCGCGACCGCAATTCGTGCCGGGCTACGCCGAACACCGCATGTACGAAACATTTCAAGTCATGAAGAACAACGTTGGGCAGATTTCCGAGCCTGTCTCCGAGAAAGAACACTGGCAGGCCAATGTCGCGATGTGGCAGATAGTTCTGAACCACCTGAAGGACTCGCAGAATACAAACACGAAGCTACTCAAGGACAGCCTTCAGCTTATGGAGGACAATGTCAACCGCATCACGGAACCCTCGGAGCGTGAGCGCTGGGACGACAACGTAGAACTCTGGCACCTGATGATTACGCGTCTTGACGACCCAACCATCGTTAGCCTCGGCCTCGCACAAGTCCACCACGCGCTCGGCGAAATGGACGCCAACGTGTGCTGCATCGCCGAAACACACGAACACGACCTCTGGCAGTTGCTCGTCGCCCGCTGGGCGAACCAAGCCATGCCCATCCCAACCTTGTGAGTTTGTAGCATAGCGATTCCTCCGAGTCAGGGATTGCTATTTGGCACTTACGGGGAGCACCTGCCGGCCAGCATCTTGCAGCGATGATTTGGGTGTCTAGGCACGGTCGTGCAAGTGCCAGCATCCAGGAATTGTGAGCACGAGCCCCAGAAATTCACGCCTGTTCGAACTGGTCTGCGGCGCGTGCTGCTTACCAGTTCTTCCGCCGCAGTCGGGAGCGGCTGCTGAGAATCCGGGCTAGTCAGTAACCACGGCAGTCACTTCAATTTCCACTCGCGCCCCATCTTCAATCAGGCCGGACACCTGCACGGCGCTCATTGCCGGGTAATGCGGACCGATAATTTCGCGGTACGCGGCGCGAATCTCCCTATACGCCGACAGGTATTCCCGCTTGTCTGTCACGTACCAAGTCATCCGCACGATATCAGCGGGCTTGGCATTCGCTTCGGCAAGAACCTCAATGACGTTCTTCAGCGCCTGCCGAGTCTGTCCTGCAAAATCGTTGGAGACGAGCTTTTCTTGTTCATCCCAGCCGACCATTCCGCTGACGAAGACCGTCCGCCCTTTCGCCGCCACCCCATTCGAATAATCGCTTGGCTGTGGCCATCGCGCCGGTTGCAAAATTTCCATGGTTCCGTTTCCCATGAACTGGAGTTTCGATTGGGTCTCTGGCTCGTGCCCATCATACGCTTCCCCTGCCCCGCACACAATGAAAACTGGCCGCGAAGTGAGCGGGGCACATAGCCCTGTGACGGCGATCACAGCTTTTAGTGATGGTCGGCCTCATGCTTCGCGCATTGCAGCAATTGCCTCAGGAACCAGGAGAGGTCCATGGTGACCAGCATTCAAGGGGCGTATGGATTCCAGCTGAACGCTCCCAACACTCGATTGCAGCCTTGCGAACTCCCTGTTCTTGATCCCGGCCCTGACGAACTTGTTGTCCAAGTTGCAGGCTGCGGTGTCTGTCATACAGATGTCGGGTTTGCGTTCGATGGTGTGCCTACGCGCCATTCCCTTCCCCTCATCCTGGGGCACGAAATCTCTGGGCGGGTCGTTGCTGCGGGCGAAAAAGCTACTAGTTGGCTAGGGCGATCGGTGATTGTTCCCGCCGTGATTCCGTGCGAGTTATGTCCGGCCTGCCGAGCAGGACAGGCAACCATCTGTCGCCAGCAATTCATGCCCGGCAATGACGGCAACGGTGGCTTCGCAAGTCATGTGCTTGTTCCATCTCGTGGCCTATGTGCTGTTCCCGAGCCTCTCCCATTGGGTCTCACTCTCGAAATGCTGTCCGTTATCGCAGATGCGGTGACCACTCCCTACGAGGCGATCCGAAGGTCAGGACTCGGGCGGGAGGATGTGGCGGTCATCGTTGGGGCTGGTGGCGTCGGAGGATTCGGGGTACAGATCGCGGCCGCAACGGGTGCAGCCGTGGTGGCCATTGACGTTGACCGGGAACGACTCGATCTCGCCTCGCGGCACGGTGCAGGACTCGTTCTTGATGCCAGTTTTACCGATCTGAAGGCCTTGAAGGCCGCCGTTCGTACCTTTAGCAAAGAATCCGATCGCAAGGGCATCGGTCTAAAAATCTTCGAAATGAGCGGAACGCCCGTGGGTCAGACGACAGCGTTCGGACTGTTGGATCACGGTGCCTATCTGGCAGTGGTCGGTTTCACACCGAAGCCTGTCGAATTGCGCCTATCGAACCTAATGGCCTTCGACGCGACCGCGCGCGGCAACTGGGGTTGCCCGCCAGCCCAATATCCCGCTGTGTTGCAGCTGGTCCTCGAAGGCAAAGTTGCACTTGCTCCGTTTATTGAACTCCATGCACTGGAAGAAGCCCCGGCCATTCTCGATGCGGTTGCAAAGCATGCACTGCGGCGCCGAGTGGTTCTGCAGCCCAACCACAGCAAGGGAAATCATTGATTGGAGGCAGCAATGAAGAATCACAACCTAGTCGAAGCCACCTCTCCGCGAGAGATTTTGGTCGAAAGAAGATCGGCACGCGACCGTTCCGGCAAACCGGTGGAAAATCTCCACAATGTTTGGATCACGCTAAACAACCCCAGCGAACTCAATAGCTACACCACCTCCGCAGCCAAAGAAGTGATTCTGGCGTTACACGAGGCCAGCAATGACCGCGCAGCGGTTGCCGTGGTTTTGACAGGGGCGGGAACACGTTCCTTCTGCAGCGGCGGAAACACGCGGGAATATGCCGAATATTACGCTGGCGCACCCGCCGAATACCGTCAGTACATGCGTCTCTTCAACGACATGGTGACGACCGTTCTGCAATGCGACAAGCCCGTCATCTGCCGGGTTAACGGAATGCGTGTCGGCGGCGGCCAAGAAGTCGGGATGGCCTGCGATTTCTCGATCGCGAGCGATCTGGCCGTTTTCAGCCAGGCCGGACCGAAGCACGGGTCTGCTCCCGATGGCGGAAGTACCGATTTTCTTCCCGTCTATGTCGGAATCGAACGCGCCATGTATAGCGGAACTCTCTGCGAGACCTGGAGCGCGCACCGCTTCTATTGGCTGGGGGGACTCACACAAATTGTTCCGGTATTGAAGGCCGACGGCAGATGGGTAGCGAATCCTTTGGTGGTGACAGATCGCGTTTTGGACGAATACGGACGTGTGGTGCTCGGCGACTGGAAGACGGGTCAGGCTCGCGAAGAGGGAAAATCTCTGCTGACCAAGGGCATCGTGGACCTTTCCCTGCTCGACGAGGCTGTCGAAGAGATGTGCACGAAATTGCTCTACACCATGCCAGATTGCCTCATCAAGACCATTGAGAGCCTGCGCAAGCACAAGCTCGAGCACTGGGACAAGAATCGCGAAAGTAACCGCGCCTGGCTTTCGCTCAACATGATGACGGAAGCCAACGCAGGCTTCCGCGCCTTCCATTACGGGAGTAAAGATCAGCGAGAAGTGGATTTCATTCGCCTCCGCCAGCGGCTCGCCCAGGGTGCGCGGTGGAGCGAAGGCCTGATCCACGAAATCGCACCCTGGGTGGCACAGCCCGAGAAGGTCGCAAGATGACTTGAGGACGGTCCGACCGGTCACTGATCTGGCTTAACGACGGAAGAAAGAGAGTTCGGGATGAGAACCGAACCGGCAGAGCTAGCGGGAAGAGTGGCTATCGTGAGCGGCGGCTCGGGTGCAATTGGACGCGCAATCCTCCAGGCCTTCGAGCAGGCAGGCGCCCGCGCGGTTTCTCTCGACCTCTCAGACCCGCGTGACAAACGTGCATGGGTCAAGTGCGATATCCGGGAAGACAGCTCCGTTGTTGCCGCAGTTCAGTCTGCTTACAAAGCGGAGGGAAGACTCGACTTCGTCGTCCACGCGGCCGGGGTTTCGCGTGACTCGGTCATCTGGAAGATGAGCGCCGAAGATTGGGATTCCGTGCAAGCGGGGAATCTTCGGGGAGCGTTCCTCCTCCTCCGCCATTCCATTCCGCTGTTGCGCCCCGGTCCGGGCGGCCGAATTGTGCTGATCGGGTCCATCAACGGCTCCCGCGGAAAGTTCGGCACCTCGGCGTATTCCGCAAGCAAAGCCGGACTGATCGGCTTAGCCAAAAGTGTCGCGAGAGAGGTGGGCCGGTTTGGAATCCTTATCAATGTGGTTGAACCCGGGTGGGTGCGCACTCCGTTGACCGAGGTCGTACCGCAGGCGGTGAAAGACGCAGCGCTCGCCGAAAGCCTCTTGGGAACCTTTATCGAACCTGCTGATGTCGCCGCATCAGTTGTGTTTCTGTGCGGGCCCGGTGCCGCGCACATAACCGGACAGGTACTTCGCGTGGACGGCGGACAGTATCTCGGCGGCACCTGATCTGGCCGCCTTGTGCCGTGATTCGTGCCAGAGGCACTGAGACAGGAAGGTAACTTTCATGAAGGTTCGCACATTTGAGGTTTGGCGCGGTAAGCCGCTCGATGAAGTCCTGTATGAATGCCGCGAATTGCTCGAAGACATGAGTTTCCCCACGGTGCGCCGCTGGCGTGAATCCGGCGGGAAAGTCATCGGTCATTTCCAGGTCTATTTCCCGGAAGAGATCGTCCACGCTGCGGGAATCCTGCCTTTCCAAGTTCGTGGAGCTCAAATCGAAGCCGTACAGGCCGACTCGCGTTTCGGTTCCTATCTTTGTTCGATCCTGAAAACTTCTCTTGAACTTGCCCTGAGCAACAGGGTCCAGCTCGAAATGTTCGTGACGCACCCCATCTGTGACGCGGCGCGCAACTTGGGAGCCGTATGGGGCCGGAATTTTACTTATCCCTGTCAGATTCTTTATCTTCCCCAGAACGCGAATTCCCCCGCCGCGGTCACCTATCTGCGGAACGAGTATGCGCGGCTGCAGCGCAGCGTCGAGGCGATCGCTGGACGGCCCGTGAAGGAAGATGACCTGCGCCGCTCTCTGGCTGTGTACAACCGCAACCGTGCTTTGCTTCGCGAATTGTATGACATCAAGCGCGAGACACCCTGGCTGGTTTCCGCGGACGAAGCGTACGTCCTGGTCGCCATCGGCGGGCTGATCCGGCGTGAGGAACACAACGAACTGCTCGAAACCGTTCTGCCTCTGATCGCGGCCAGGCCCAACAAAAAACAGGACAAGATCCGCCTTGTTTTCGAAGGCGGATTCTGCGAACAGCCGCCACTCGATTTGATTCGCGCGATCGCCCGTTCCTGCTACGTCGTCGATGATGACCTGCTGATCGGACTGCGCTGGATTCTAGAAGACGTGCCCCTGGAGGGCGATCCACTGTTCAACTTGGCCTTCGCCTACCTCGAAAAGAGTTCCTATAGCCCCGTGCAGCATGATCTCCGCAAGCCCAAGGAGAAGATGCTGATCGAGCGCATCAGGAATTCACGGGCCGATGCCGCGATTCTGACCGCGGCAAAAATGTGCGAACCCGGCCTGGAGGAACAGGTGACCTACTTACACGCGCTGGATAAAGAGGGCATTCCCTATTTCATCAGTGAGTTTGAAGAAAAAATGACGACCTTCGACCACATGGAAATTCAGCTCGAAACTTTCGTGGAAAACATTCTGTTCAGTTAAGGAAGGATGAGGCCATGAGCGATCGACAACACGAAGACGGAATTGTTGGCCGTGGTAATCGGGAAGGGGCCGATCTTTTTCGTCAATGGTTCTCGGAATTGAACCGTACTGCTGAGCGGGGTGACCCGTCCGCCTATGTTTTCGTGATGGGCAGCATGTGCGAAATCTTGCGCACATTCAACCTTCCCATCGTTTTCCCGGAAATCAATTCCCTTCAAATGGCGGTCCGTCACGTGGCGCATGAATACCTGAACCAGGCCGAAGACTACGGCTATTCGCCGGATATCTGTGCCTATGTGAAAGCCGATGTGGCCGTGCAACTGCGCGGAGGTGGGCACCCGATGGGGCGCATTCCGAAGCCCTCTCTCGCCGTGTTGACCAACGCCTGCAATACCTACATCAAGTGGGCGGAGATCTGGGAGCGGATGTATCACATTCCAGTCTTTACGCTCGACATACCCGGTACTCGCGCAGCGGGAACGCAAACCTGGGCAGGTGACCCGGACTTTGAAAACGATCGCCGCTATGTACAAGCCCAGATCACGGAGCTGATCGCGCTCTGCGAGCGTGTGACCGGCATCAAGTTCGATATTGACCGGCTCCGCGAAGTGATGGGCTACGCCAATGAAATGTCCCGCGGATGGAAACAGGTCCTGGAGTTCAATAAGACTCGGCCATCCCTGTTTAATGCACTGACCGACGGAACCATCTACCTGGGCGTCACAAACAGCTTCCGCGGCGCCCCGGAAGGCGGCCGCTATTTCACAAACCTCGTCGAGGAGATGGCCTATAAGGCCGCCCACGGCATCGGCACGCTCACCGAAGAGAAGTACCGGCTGACCTTCATCGGAGTTCCCTGCTACCCCATTTTTCGGAGGTTCAATGAACTGTTCACCGAGTGGGGTGGGGCCTTCGTGCATTCCACTTACTTACGGTTTGCCTCCGGCGGCGCCAATCTGGGTTTCGAGTATGACCTGGCGCGGCCGCTGGAAAGCCTGGCCGAGGGTATCCTCATCAGCGTGCGCGACGCGATGGACAGCATGTTCTACCAGGATCGCGCGATCCTCGAAATGGTCGACTCCTTCCATCTGGACGGCGTGGTCTACCATGCCATCAAGAGTTGCCGCACGACTTCGACCGGAATGGTTGATAACCGCCGCTCGCTGATGGCCGCTCGTGACATCCCCAGCCTCTTCATCGAATCCGACATGATGGATCGCCGTGTCGTTGCTGAAGCGCAAATGAAGAACCGCATTGATGCTTTTTTTGAAGGCTTGGCTTCCCGCAGGCAGCAAGAGGCTGCTGCCCGGTGAGGCAGATGAATTCTGAAGGGAGAGGAAACAAAGAATGGCTTACGCCGCCGGAGTTGATGTCGGGTCCACGCAAACAAAAGCCGTGGTGATCAATGAGGCTAAACATATCGTCGGCCGGGCGCTGATTGATACGGGAGCAAACGTCATCATTGCCGCTGAACAAGCTTTCGCAGCAGCCCTGAAAGGCGCAAACGTGCAGGAAGAAGAAATCGAGTATGTGGTCGGTACTGGGTACGGCCGATACCGTGTGACTTTTGGGAACACTCAGGTGACCGAGATCAGCTGTCATGGCCGCGGTGCAGTACACATGTTTCGAAGTACACGCACCGTGCTCGACATGGGAGGCCAAGACACAAAAGCGATCCGAGTACGCCCGTCAGGCGAAATCTTAGATTTTTGCATGAACGACAAATGCGCAGCAGGTACAGGGCGATTCTTGGGCGCAGCTTCCAGTGCCCTCGACATTCCCTTGGATCAATTGGGTCCGACGGCCCTGCGCGCCGAGAGGCCCGTGCGCATCAGCACCACCTGCACGGTGTTCGCCGAGTCCGAAGTACTCTCCTGGTTGGGCAAAGGGAAAAAGATCGAAGACATTCTGCAGGGCGTTCACCAATCGATTGCTGCGCGTTCCATCGGGCTGCTTCGGCGGGTCGGAGTCGAGGAAGAGATCACGTTTACGGGCGGAGTTGCGCGCAATATTGGAATGATAGACGCGCTGCAGAAGGGTCTTGGCGCCAAGTTGAACGTGAGCGACGATTCCCACTTCATGGGTGCTCTCGGCGCTGCCTTATTCGCTCTGGATCACGTTCTGGTCGGGCGGGCACCTGCAACCACAGGGAGGCCGTCATGATTTGTACTGCCGGAATCGACGTTGGTTCCACTTATGCCAAAGCGGTAGTCCTAAATGAGCGAGGAGTGATCCTCGGCCACGCCTTGAACAACACGGGTTTTAAGCTCGCCGAAGTGGCAAGCCAGGTTTATCAAAGCGCCTTAGAAAGTGCGGGACTGGCGGAATCCGACATTTCCTATGTCGTGGCCACGGGGTTCGGGCGTCACATGGTGCCGTTCAGCGATACTCAAGTGACCGACCTCACTGCCAGCGCGCGAGGCGCGACCTTTTTCTTCCCTGGAACGCGTACGATTCTCGACGTCGGGGGCCAAACGATGAAAGCCACCCGGATCGACGAGTCGGCCCGGGTCAAGTCCTTCCGCCTCAATGACAAGTGCGCGGCCGGAACCGGCGCTTTCCTTGAGAAGACAGCGCGATACATGGGCTACGGGACCACCGAGATTGGTCCGTTGGTGGCAACTTCGAAGCAGCAAGTTGCGATTTCCGGTGTCTGCGCGGTATTTGCGGAATCCGAGGTGATCAACCAATTGTCGGTTGGGAGCGCGCCCGCAGACATTATGCACGGCGCCATTGCGTCGCTGGTGGACCGTTCGGTACAACTGATGAAGCGCGTTCAGATGGAGCCAGAGTTCACCTTGATCGGCGGCATCCTGCGGTTCGAGATCATGGCACGCGTTGTTCGCGAACACCTTAAGGCGGAAGTGAATGTTCCGCCCGAGGAACTCGTGCAGTTCGTTGGTGCGCTGGGCGCCGCGATTCTGGCGCAACGCCGACTGCAAAAACTGAATTTGCCCGCTCGCGATGGTTCTCCCATCGCCGAGGTCGGGAAATCAAACTGATTGCTAAAGATTCAGCGATGGCGAAGATCATCAAAATAGACTGTTTATTCGATGGCTTGGGCCGGAGGTTCCTCTCCGACGCCCAGCTTCAGCCAGATTCCTCATTAATTGCCCAAGGATGGGAACGACGCTTTACCGCCGATGAGCAGCGTGCGAAGGAAGCAATGGAGCTCTACAGCCAATTGGGATATGAAGTGCGAGCGGAACCCGTGCTTCCCGAGGAACTACCGGACGACTGCCAAGATTGCAAGACCGTCGTCTCCTTTTACTTCCAGACGATTTATACGCGCAAGAGAACAGGTTAATGGACAGATCCTCTGCTTCCCCGCAAAGCAGCGCATGGTTTTCGACGCTATTTGTTTTTCCAAATCGGCTTGCGCTTTTCCAAAAAGGCATTCAGGCCTTCGTGGGCGTCCGCTGTCTGCATGAGTTCGCCCAGGTAGAGTTCCTCCACGGTCTTGATGCCATCGTTCACGCTCGTAAACAGGCCCCGGTCTACCGCGCGCTTGGTCAGTCTCAGCACGGGACCGCTCAGCGACGTGAGCTTGCTGATGAATTCGTCCGTCTTTTTGCGAAAGCTTTGGGCACGAATGACCTTGTTGATGAGGCCAATCGTCTTGGCTTCGGCGGCATCGATGATATCGCCTGTCAGAAGCAATTCCAGCGCCCGGTTCCGGCCTACGAGGTGTGGGAAGAGGACCGCGGCCACCGGGGGAAAGACTCCTACCTTGATTTCGGGCTGGCCGAAGGTGGCCCGGTCCGATGCGATAATCATGTCGCAGAAAACGGCCAGTTCGCAGCCACCGCCCAAGGCCATTCCATCGACCAGCGCCAGGCTGGGGACGGCAAGTGAATTGAGAAGACGGAACATGCCGTGAAACTTCTCGATCATTTCACCCACCTTGTCGGGCGTATGGTCTTTGATGGAGACCCCAGCCGAGAAGGCCTTCCCCTGGTGGTCGATGACGAGCACTTTCAGGTCACCCGCGGCGTGGACTCGCGCAAGCGCGCTATGCATCTCCCCGATCATGGGGATGTCTATGATGTTCAAAGGTGGCTGATTCAGAGTAATCCTTGCCACACACTCTCGGATCTCGCAGACGATGCTTGAATACTCGGCTGGCACGAAGGAGGTCCTCTCAATTCTGGTTGTGCTGTACTCCACATCAGGATCCCATATTATCCCCAAGATTGCTTTCACGGTCTCTGGACCATTGAGCATGGGAAATTCAGAAGGACCAGTAGACAAGACAGAAATGGCGAAATGCGCTGGAAATCCTAAAGAGTGCTGCAGCTGCGCTTCGCCGGCGAGGTTACTATGGGGCGAGTGTCGATGAAATTGCCAGCGCTCCATATGACAAAAGGAAACCTTATTAGTACTTCAAGGACAAAGAGGATATGCTGTTTCCGCGCCACGAATTTGCTCTCGACCTTCTCCTGAAAATGCTCAAGAAGGTCGAAGACAATTCCCATCCACCGCAGGAACAATTGCGCGTCATCGCCTCCTTCGTACGCATGATGATTGACGAATTGCGCGGAGCCCCTTTGACCATGGACGTACAGGCGCTCTCCGCTTCCCGGCAAGCAGGACACGTTGTCACAATTCACGCGCGGGCCAATGAAGCGCTGTCGAAAATTCGATACCGGGTTTTCTATCGTTTGCGGCCACTGGCTGGAGAACCCTTCGATACACCGGCGGAGCTGCCTGCGGAAGAACTGGCGGCACCATCGCAATCAGACTCGTTCTCACCGACGCGAAAATGTGCGGGATGCGGTCTCCGTTACGTAGGCTCCAACGTGCCCAGCTTCGGATCTTGTTAGCAGCCTCCTCCTTCAAGATCCCTCTCCGTTCGTAATAGTCAACGCGGCACACTTGGGTCCAAATCACACAATTGGGTCCAAATCACCTTGATATGTGACGTACGTCACTGCGCCAATCCTTCGATCGTGCGAACGTACAAGGCGTTGAACTGGCTGGTTTAGGCTGCGCGAGTTCGCAGGGCGCGACAGTGCGGACCGATGTACCGGTGATTTTGATGCGCGCTGGGAAGGAGACCCTATGAAGCTTTGGGCCTTTGTTGTTGCCCTCTTGTGTGCGCTGGGTTATAACGCGTGGGTGCCACGAGCTGTTGCGCAGGCGCCGGCGCAAATGCAGGTCTCGCTGGATCAGATGAAATCCAATGTCACCCTGATCCCCGCATCGGCAGAGAAGGACCGTTGGCAGGGCAACGCGGAGATGTGGCAAGTCATGATCGGCCAAAAGGGGAACGTGCCGATTCCAAAACTCGAGTTGTTAAAGACTTATTTCCGCGAGATGCAAGCCAACGTGGCCGGAATCACTGAGCCCGAAGAGCAAGAGCGCTGGCAGGCGAACATGTTCATGTGGGGAGTACTGATCCGCCTCATGGAAAGCGATACGCCTGATCGCTTCTTCGTCCACGTGGATGGCTATTTCGGCCGGATGCAGGCGAACGTGGCCCAAATCGTCGAGCCTTCAGAAAAAGGGCGTTGGCAGGCCAATGTCGATATCTGGAAGATCATGATTGCGCGGTTGGACAAGACGCCTTTGCAAGATGTTGCTGAGAAGAAATCCCAGTAGCCGGCACATTTTGCGAGTCACACGGTACGAAAATCGTCACCCGTTTCAACCGAAACAATGGGAGTTCACAATGAAACTCCGGGCATCAAGCGTGTGCATGAGCGCGATACTGATCGTTGTAGGGACGGTGTTCTGGATTCTCGTAAGCACACCTCGAGCTTCGGCTATCCCGGCCTTTTCCCGGAAGTATCAGACGTCCTGCTCAACGTGCCACAACAATTATCCGGAGTTGAATGATTTCGGCGAGGCATTCAAAAAGAACGGCTTCAAGTTCCCCAAAGATGACGAATTATTTGTAAAGGAACTGCCAGTCCTGCTCGGAGCCAAAGCGCAGAAGGAAGCCTTCCCTGGGGCAATCTTTCCGGGCGAGATTCCCGGGAGTTTGCCGATTGCCTTCCGCTATTCGGGCAATTTCAGCTGGAACGCGAAGCAGCCTCAGGCGCTGCAGGCAACCGCATTTGTGCCGCAGACCGATCTATTTGTGCCGAATACGTTTACGATCATCAGTGCAGGCAGTTTCGGTCAGAACCTGGCATTCTGGGTCGACGACGACATCTCGGCCGGCGGCACTGGCGCCGGCGGCGGACTGGGCGATGGATACCTCCGATACAACGACTTAGGCCACATTTTTCACTTGCCGAAGAATGCGCTAAATGTCCGGTTCGGACAATTCGAGCTGGATTTGCCGTTCACGCAAGCACGGTCAATTTACCCCTCAGCGTATGACGTTTTCAGCGAGACGGCCGTGGCCCAGCCCTCGACGACCCCCGGTCAGACGGTATTTCAAACTACAAACAACTCCTTCATGCTTGGGACGCCACAACGCGGCATCGAATTCGGCGGCTATCCCAACAACGGAAACTTCACGTGGTCGGTAGCCATTGTCGATGGAACCAATTCGGCATATGGGCTCGATTCTTCGCTCACGGCGCGGAACACAAAGGATGTCTATGTACGCGTTTCGCAGAGATTCAACCTAGAACGCGATCCCGAGAGCCGAAATGCGGTACAAGCGGCGGGACCGAGCGGACCGCGCGACCACACATCGATCCGCTTCGGAGCCTTCTATTATCACGGGCAGAACCAGTTGAACTATGGAGGCTCACAATTCAGTTTCCTGGGAACAATTGACGAGCCGTTCTATCGGACCGGTGGAGATGTTCGTTTCAAATACCGCAAGATGGAACTCTTTGGTGTCGGCTTGGTGGGACACGACAACAACCACTCCGTGGATACGGCCGCTCAAACCATTACCAATGCGCCCGCGGTCACCTATACGGGAGGGTTCGCGGGTAGCAATTTCTGGATTTACCCCTGGCTGATCGCGTATATGCGCTATGACTTCGTGAACTCACCGACCGACTTTGCCAACGGCGTTTCTGAGTACCAGACCCGCAATCGCTTCAGCCCAGGTTTCCAAGTGCTCGTTCGCGCAAACATCAAGGTCATCGGCGAATACCAGTATCACTGGGGGCAACCCTACATTGACCCGGCCACAGGCAATACGCTCTTTTTCCGGCCGAACGCGTTTGTGGGCGGTATCGACTATGTCTTCTAGTTCAACGACGCCGGCCAGAGTCCAGCAGTTACCGCGAGAGGAGAAAATAGAATGGGGAGACTCAGCAGGGTAATTGTGCTCGTCATTAGTTCATCCGCTCTACTTTTGCTGGCGGGCGTGAGCCGCGCGGGAGACATCAAGGGGAAAGTTACCGTGCAGGGCATCAAGTCCGCGGAAGACATCGCAGTGTATGTAGATGCCGTGCCGGGAAAGAAATTCGATGCGCCCGCCGAGCACGTCGTCATTGACCAGAAGAAAATGACATTCGTTCCGCATGTGACTGTGATCATGCAGGGAACAACGGTGGACTTCCTGAACAGCGATCCCGTGGGACACAACGTGTACTGGCCTTCAATCAGCGGCAACAAGAAGTTGGCACACAACATGGGAACTTGGCCACAGGGACAGAAGAAATCTTTTCAATTCAGCGACCTGGGCGCGGCTCCCCTTCTATGCAACGTCCACCCTGAAATGTCCGGATACGCCGTTATAGTGCCGACCCCTTATTTCGCAATAACTGACAAGGAAGGAAACTACACCATCAAGAACGTCCCTCCAGGGCACTACACGATGCTGACATGGAGCGAGGAAGGCAAACCCACCACGCAGTCGGTGGATGTCAATGCGGGCACGGCAACCGTCGACATCACCGTCAAGAAATAGCGGGAGCCTCGCAATCGCCTATGATTAAAAAGCAGCAATGAGTTCCCGCACGAAACTCGTGGATTTGGACTGGCTGGAGTCCAATTTCCCGTGCATGCAAGCCTGTCCCGTCCACACGCAGGCGGGACGTTATGTCGCATTGATCGCTGAAGGGCGCTATGAAGAAGCGTACCGTTATGCCCGCGCACCCAATCCATTCGCGTCGGTCTGCGGGCGCGTGTGCGGCCATCCCTGTGAGGCCGCATGCCGGCGCGGAAATCTTGATTCGCCAATCTCCATCCGAGCGCTGAAACGATTTCTAACGGAGCGGCACGGCCCTGAATCACGGAATCCCATTGATCTCCTCCCCGAAAAACCACAGGTTCTCCATGAAGAGAAGGTGGCCATCATAGGCTCCGGCCCTGCAGGGCTGTCTGCGGCACATGACCTGGCACTGCTTGGTTATCGGGTCACCGTGTTTGAAGCGTCGCCGGTGCCGGGCGGCATGATGCACTTGGGGATTCCGGAATACCGGCTGCCCCGTGACGTTTTGCAAGCGCAAATCCGCGAAATCCTAGACTTAGGCCCAGAGCTGCGTCTCAATGCACGACTGGGCAAGGATTTTTCGCTCTCCGATCTTCGCGGGCAGGGCTATGCAGCGATACTGCTCGCGTTCGGGTTGCATCGCAGCCGCGACTTGCAGGTTCCTGGCAATGACCTCGATGGCGTCATGAAAGGGATTGATTTTCTACTGAACGTCAACCTCGGCTACCAATTCTCAATCGGCAAGCGCGTGGTGGTGATCGGCGGCGGAAATGTGGCAATCGATGTAGCGCGTTCCGCGTTGCGCGAGCAGCAAAAAAGGACCATGCAGACTCTAAGTGGGACGCTCCTGCCCGAAAGCCTTTCTCCGAGCGAAATGGATGTTGCCATGAAGGAACTGATGGACGTCTCCCGGGCTGCGCTGCGGATGGGGGCACGCGAGGTCCATCTGATCTGCCTCGAATCTCGCGAAGAGATGCCCGCCTTCGGTGAGGAAATCGAAGAGGGTGTGGAAGAGGGATTGAAATTGCACCCATCAGTTGGCCCCCGGCAATTCGTGGGTAAGGATGGGCGGGTGACCGGCGTCGAGACCATTCATTGCACATCTGTCTTTGATGCGCAGCGTCGTTTCAATCCTACCTTTGAGCCGGGCACAGAGACGGTCATTCCTTGTGACACCGTGATACTCGCCATCGGTCAGGCTTCGGACCTGTCTTTCCTGCGTCCGGATGACAACATCGAAACGACGCGCCAGGGAACGGTCAAGATTGACACTGAGACACTGATGACAACCGCGCCGGGTATCTTTGCTGCCGGCGACATTGCTTTTGGCCCGCGACTCATCATTAGCGCCGTAGCGGACGGCAAGAAGGCCGCGGAACAGATAGATCGCTTCTTGCGCGGCACGGAATGGAAACCAAAACCGAAGTACGTGCAAATTACCCTCCTTGACCATCATGAGATGGCGGCAAACTTTGACGAGTACTCCAGGCTCGCTGTGCCCGTCTTGCCGCTTGATCGACGCACCGGCATCGTGGAAGTGGAAACTGGGTTCACAGAGGAGCAGGCGCAACGTGAAGCTTCGCGGTGTCTGCAATGCTGGATTAATACGATATTTGAGGGCGACGAAGAGCACGGGACCGAATGCATCCTTTGTGGCGGCTGCGTGGATGTTTGTCCGGAGAATTGCCTGACACTCATTCCATTGAGCCAGTTTCAATTTTCGGGTGAGGTCACGGACCGGCTGAATACGGAAACGGCGTTCCAGGCTGGCCACCTGCAGCATCTGGAGCCATTTGAGCTATCGAAGAGTGCAGGCTCCGTAATGGTGAAAGACGAGACGGCCTGCATCCGGTGCGGCCTGTGTGCGGAAAGGTGCCCTGCGCATACCATCACGATGGAAGCTTATGAGGTCTTCGGCCGGGATCCGGCCCTGGTGCAAATCGAAGGGATCACGATTCAGGCATGAGCGAAGCGCAGAACAAGGCGGATGGCAAGGACGGAACGGTCGCATCGAAGACTAGGGCCACGCGGCGCGAGTTTCTGAACGAGATCGCTAGCAGCGCGCTGGGCATCGCCGGCCTCGGCTCGATGGTGGTCACCTATCAGTTTCTTTCACCCAACGTGCTGTTTGAACCGCCGACCACGTTTCGTGCGGGCAATCCCGATCTTTATCCGTTGGATTCCGTGGCATTCCTACAGGATCAACTAGTGTACATCGTGCGGACCGAGCAGGGCTTCTACGCAGTCTCCGCGGTTTGCACGCACCTGGGGTGCATCACGCGGTGGAAGCCGGAGAACAACTTAATCGAGTGCCCTTGCCACGGCAGCAAGTTCCAGTCCAACGGCACCGTCGTTGCCGGGCCTGCGCCGCGACCGCTGCCCCATTTCGCGATATCGCTTACCACAGACGGGGAGCTGTCGGTGGACAAGCTGGAGATTGTGCGCGCCGACCAGGCTTTAAAGGTGTGAGGGAGGCGATGTCGACTCCATTTTCTTTCCAAGGCGCACTCGAACGGCTGCGCGCAATGCGAGTGTGGAGATCCATCTTCCGTCGCGGGCCGGCCCGAACGAACCGGACGCGCAGCCTCGCCATCTTTGGAAATCTCTTCCTGCATTTCCTTCCGGTAAAGGTGCGCGAGAAATCCCTGCGGGTTAGGGCATCCTACTATCTGGGCTCCATTTCCTTCTTGCTTTTTGTTGTCCTCGTGGTGAGCGGCATTCTATTGATGTTTTATTACCACCCAGCCGCACCTCAGGCGTATCGGGATATGAAGGATCTACGATTTGTTGTATCGAACGGGGTATTCCTGCGGAATCTTCATCGGCTCGCGGCACAGTTGATGGTGCTTCTCGTCTTCTGGCATATGTTCCATGTTTTTTACCGCGGGGGATACAAGCCCCCCCACGAATTCAATTGGGTGGTGGGTGTATTCCTGCTGATCGTGACCCTTTTCCTTAGCTACACCGGCTACCTGCTCCCGTGGGATCAACTGGCGTTTTGGGCCATCACGGTGGGAACAAATATTATTTCGGCCATGCCGGTCATCGGTAAGAAAGTGCGATTTGTATCGCTGGGAGGAAATCTCGTCGGGGAAAACGCTTTGCTGCGGTTCTACGTCCTGCATTGCGTAGTGTTGCCGCTGATTGCGATTGTGCTGGTCGCCGTGCACTTCTGGCGGGTACAAAAAGACGGTGGATTGACCGTGCGGGAAAATGATGACGGACAAGGAAAATAAGTACGAAGCTGGGTTCAGCTCGAACGCGAAAAAAGACCCCGTTCGCGTTGTCTTCATTACCAAGAAGACCTCGGCGAAAGTGACGGGCGACCCCGGCCAGCAGGTGATGACCTATCCCCATCTATTGATGCGCGAGGCCATTGCCTTCATGGTTCTGGTAATTGCGCTCGTGGCCATAGCGCTGTTCTGGGACGCTCCACTCGAACAGTTGGCCAACCCGCTGCTCACCCCGAACCCGGCCAAGGCACCCTGGTATTTCCTCGGCCTCCAAGAGTTGCTGCATTATTTCCCGCCGCTTGTAGCTGGAATCATCATTCCGACGTTGGTTGTGATCGGTCTCGTCGTGATCCCGTATTTCAATGTCAACGTTCAGAGCAAACCACTCTGGTCGGAAGATCGGAAGCATACGCTCTGGATCATATTGGGTGTGCTGCTCGCTTTGGTTCTCCTACTCGGTTACACGCGTGCGTGGACCGTGCTGGTGCCGACAGCATTGATTGGTGCATTGATGCTGTATTCCTACTTCGCCGCGGCGAAGAGCAGTACCAAGCGGGAGTATTTCCGCACGCGGCCGCTTTCCTGGTGGATTATGACCTGGTTCATTCTGGTAGCGGTGGTTTTGACCGTCGTGGGAACCTTTTTCAGGGGGCCCGGGTGGTCATGGGTCTGGCCATGGAGTCCTCATGCAAGCTGAAGGGATGGGACAGATATCGCGGCGATTGCGGCTGACCTTTGCGGTCGCTTCGGTGTTGTTCGTTATCGCGCTGGCGATCTCGCCTGTAAAGGATCTGCTTCGCGAATGGAAGCGCTATAAGCGCGACTACGTCAGCTTTGCCCAAACCCGGCCTGACACGAAGCGTTTGCTCGCCGACTACCATGCCGACATCGACCAGATTTGGATCCCTGACCTGGGCATAGTAGACCGTTGCACCACTTGCCACCAGGGAATTACACAACCCAGCTTGCTCGACGCGTCTGTGGCGCAACCATTTCGCATGCATCCCCCGATCCCTCATCGCGTCCGTGAATGGGGTTGTGCGGTTTGTCACCGCGGCCAAGGTGCGGCGACAGAGGTGGCGGAGGCACACGAGACGACGCTGGCGTGGGAACAACCTCTGCTGCCTGTACGGTACATCCAGGCGTCCTGCGGCACCTGCCACCGCGGGTCTCTGCCGGAGACGCCACTGCTCAATCGAGGCCGCCAACTCCTTTCGGAGTTGAATTGTGCTGGGTGTCATCGTTTGCAGGGGATCGAGCGTAGCGAAATGCTCGGACCCGATTTGACCAACCTTGGTACAAAAGTCAGCCAGCAATGGATCTATAAATGGCTGAAGGAACCGCGAACCGTCACGGACAGCAGCGGCAACGTGACCGTCGACGGTTACGATTCTGAAGGAACGCTCCCTCGAATGCCGCAATTCCGGCTCAGGGAGCCAGAGCTGCAGGCTCTTTCGGCCTATTTGAGTACTCTGCGAGCTAACCCGGTCGAGTCCTTACGTTTTGACCCGCGAGTGGTTGCAGGATGGAGCAAGCGGCCTGACCTGCTCGCCCAGGGCGAACTCCGATTCCGGCAGATGTTTTGCTCGACCTGCCATTCGTTCGCTGTCACGCGGGCAGGTGAAACAAAGCTGATCGGTGGCGATATTGGCCCGGAACTGACCAAAGTTGGCAGCAAGGTGAATCCAGACTGGCTGGCCGCGTGGCTGAGAGATCCTCAGTCTTACCTTCCCCACACCAGGATGCCGCGTTACCAGTGGACGGATGAAGATCTCTACACGGTCACACAGTACATCGTTGCGAAGCTCAACGATTCGGATCTACTTACAAATGTGCCGCAGTTGGGGGCACCGACCCAGACGGAAATCCAAATGGGGCGGCGGATGTTTGTGGACAAAGGTTGCGCAAGCTGTCACGTCGTGGAAGGGATCGCTCCTCAGCGCGATTTGGGTCCGGATCTTTCCGCCGAGGGCGGGAAGGACCTTTCGCAGCTCGAGTTCGGACCGTCTAGGATTCCGCGGAACCTCATTGCATATATTCAGGCCAAGATCACAGATCCCACATCTGTGAATCCATCTGCACGAATGCCGCTCTACAAACTGACGCCTTCAGATCTCGATGCGCTTACGACAACCTTGCTTAGCATGACGGGTACTCCTGCAGCAAGCGGTATGCAGAAGCTAATTGTCCCGCGGCCGGAAGGCACCTTTCGCCCGGCCGGAGAGTTTAGCCGGGTGTATGAGCGTTATAAGTGCTCTGAATGCCATCAGTTCAACGGTGTTGGGGGAACGCTTGCCCCCGACCTCTCCTATGAGGGAAGCCGCGCGCAACGTCAGTGGTTGATTAGTTTCCTGAAAAATCCTCAGACTTTGCGCCCAACTCTGGTCTTGCGCATGCCCCAATTCAACATGACCGACCAGGAAGCGGCGATACTCGCCGATTATGTGGGAATTGTTTTGCAGAGCCCGCTCGTCGATCCATCGAAAATTGATCCAAAGAGCTTTTCGCCAGAGAAGGTGGCACTCGGCAGGCAGCTCTACGAGGTCAAATACCAATGCCAGTCCTGCCACACGATTGGTTCCAATGGAGGGTACGTAGGCCCGAATTTGAGCAATGCCGGAAACTGGCTGACGCCCGCGTGGATCGCGGCTTGGCTCCGGAATCCCCAGGCGCTCGTGCCGGGCACGATTGAGCCACGGCGTTCGCTCACCGAAGACGAGATTCAGGCATTGACGGCGTACCTGGCCACGCTGCATCAGTCCAGAAAATCAACCACAGGTGCGAGCGCAACCAACGGCGCTTCATTTCGGGCGGGATCCGAAGGTGGAGGGCGGCAATGAAGTCTCGTTCGATTCTGCTGCTTCCACTGTTCGTAGCAATTGTTCTTGGGGGTGCCTGCAAGAAAAAGAACAAGACGCTTGCAATGGATCCTCAGAGAAACGCATATGATTCCGAGCCCGACTGGAATGACGCCCAGAGCGTGATTCTCTTGAATTATCAACAAGCGCAGGGGAAGCGAATCTTCTACGCTCAATGCGTCTGGTGCCATGCTGACTCGACGCCCGCGGGGCCTTCCAACCGCTCCAATCTGAAACCGATGCCGGCATTGATGAACGACGGAACTGTGTTAAATGGGGAAAGTGATGAATACCTGCAGAACATGATTACTCTCGGCGGCAGTGCCGTGTCGAAATCAGCTATGATGCCGCCATACGGACAGACTCTTACGCAGGACGAAATCCGAGAAGTGATCGCGTACGCTCGCGCGATCGCACAACCTCCCTATCAACCTCCGGCGCGGCCGGGGTCGAAATACACGGCCAAGTAGGTTGCAATGAGATCGCAACAGAAAACGACTTTGGCATTCGGGCTGGTGGCCGCAAGTCTGTTCGTTAGTGCGGTGGCAATTTCCGCAAGCGCTCAGGTCAACCCCGCCGAGATTGTGAATTCTCGGTTGAAAGCTGCTCAGACGGCATATTTCTCTCAGATCAAGACGCTTTACAAGGAGATCAACGAGGCCAAGTTCCCCTTTACCTTTGCTCTGAGCCGATATGTGGGGCTCGATCCCAGCAAACAGGCCGATTCGGACGCGCGTGGCATCGAATTCGTATACTTCCATGACCGGATGCTTTTGAAAATTTCGGGGAATTACAACGCGGCGTTCAGAGCCGAGCGTCTGACACAAAACGAGCGGGCAGACCGGACATTTTATGATGTAATAACGCCCACACTCTTGCTCGCTTCCAAGACGATTCCAAGTGATGTCGAATGTGATGGGATCGGCTTTGAAATCGCCTTCCACGTGCGGACCGTTAGTCGCAATTTCGACTATGAAGGCAAGGAAATCATCGCCGTGGTTTTTGATCGGGCAGACGCCTTCGCCTTTGCCGAGGCATCTACCGATTCCCGACGACAAGATATCCTGAACCGTTCACAGGTATTTTTGGACGGCAAGCGATTCGCGTTGGCCTTAGGCCAGAAGGATCCTCTGGACCTCGAATCGCTTGATCCATCTATTCCGCCTCCACCAGCCCCGGCGCGCGGACCTGCCGAGGGTTCGTCCCAGACAGCCACATCATCGGTGAATCAGCTTCTCTTGCCGCCCGAAATGAGATTTCAGAATCACCCGGAATTTGGTACGGCCCCCTCTACGGCAACGCCGGCGCCTAACCCGCCGGCAGCGACGGCTTCTGCGGCACCGGTGCCTCCTTCGGGTGAGGCTCCCGTGTCGGCAACGACGGCCGATGCAGAGCGTTTGCAGTCACAGTTTCAAGTTCAGCTCGACGCCTTGACTAAGGAAGGGCTTGAAAAACATCATTTCGTGAATTACGCTCCTCCGTCCTTTGTCATTTATCGAAATCAGGTAGCATTGCAAATCACTCTGCGGAACACGATCCACTTTTCACAAGATTCTACTTCGCTGTACAAGCGTGCCGCCCAGAGCTTTGATCTCTTCCTGGCCCCTCAACTCAAAGACATCCTCGACAAGGTCCCGCCAGACGCGCCTTTCGCGGAATTTGACATCACGGTCGTGAATCAGTTCGGTACAGATGCTCACCCTTCCTCTGAAGCGATAGAGTTCATTTGCCCTGCAAGTGCTCTGCGCCAATTCGTCGATGCGGACATCACAAATCAGAGCCTAATTGATCAAAGTGTGGTTCTTGTGAACGGAGTTCGCATCGCGCTCAACCTGCAATTGGTGGAGTAGGAGCGCGCCTGGCCAGCATGAACTCGACCACCGCAGAGAACCGGACCACTTGTCGGCCCTCTTGTATGGCACTATGAGCCGATGACGATACCTAGCGCCTAACCACAGAGGTGTATCTCGCCAAGGGAATACCCCAGTTTTTCCAACATCCATTTGCCCCAGAAACCCCGATTTGCCCAAAAACCTGTCGGTCCGATGTCACGACAATTGGCGGAACTCGCTTGCCCAAAGGCGAAGGGTGTTCGATTCTAGGGTGACGTGATCAACGAAGGCAAAGCCGGTTCTTTCATCGGGATTTGAAGATCCCGACGACAACCAGGTCTACCTCGCGGAACTCCACTGGAGCCACGTCGAAAAGGGCGAGGGCCAGTATCAGCCTACGAAAGCTTGAAGAACAACCTCCTCCGGCGGGCGCGCGTGGGGGCGCCGTAGCACGCCCATCCGTGCGTGTGGCCCGATTCCGAATCGCAAATCCACGCTTATGCTTAGGCTGCCGGTTAGGTATAAACGGCGGACCATCTCATTGCGATATTTCCAGCAACCGGAGTGCACGCGCCAACTTGTCAACGGATGAAGTCAGGTCCTGCAGAAGTTTCACCTCTCGATCAAAGTGAATACGAAGGCGCGATCCTTATCTTGACGCAGCATACTGCTCAAAAAGCTTTGGCTTCCCTACCTGGGCCATGCGTACCGTATCTATGCTCGCCGGAAGCCAATTTCGGTAAACCGCCGCGGCGCGTTTTTCTGATTCACTTAGGGAGAGGCGCGGGGCAGAATGAACACGACGCAAATCCCGGCGGCTAACGCTACCTTCGTGTGCTTACCCGTCTTCTCTTTTTGCGAGTAAGTCCTTTCAGTTTTTGTTTCATCCATTCTGATAGATAGTCGCCTATTTTTTCCGCAATTTCTTGCCCATCGGATTCAACACATAAGCAGCAATTCCACTTGCCACAATGTAAGCAGCGTGTGAAACGTCGAATGGATTTCGTCTCGTGTAGCAGATTTCAATTATTGTGCCGGAGTATTTCTTGGAGATTCGCCGTTGCAATTCTGGTAGCGATTTCTCAATCGTGGACACATCCGGCGCGTGTTGTGGGAACGGTACGATCAACAGCGTGCGGAGTTCGCTCCCGCCAACGATGCGAATGACCGACATGACGTTAGTCTTTCCAGTGGCGATAGCGGTCTTGAATCTTTATGGGGCGTCCTGGCTTATATCCCCACGCGGCCATGCGATGGTGCGGAAAGGCAAACGTTGAGCGTCTGTCCAGGCATCATAGCGTCGTTCTAGCGGCTTGCGAATCCGCCGCGAGCCATCCGTGATCGCATCCTTTCCAGATGCGCGTTCGCGTAAAGTGGTCCGGGTGCTCTTTAGAAACCGCGCTGGCCGCCAGTAGGCGCATCGTCTCTAGGTTGCTTTCGACCCCGCTAAAGTAATTTTCTGTGTCGCTGTAACACAGCGTGTAGGAGCACCCGCAACAAACACAGAGAATCGGCTCTTTGTTCGGTAAGTCAATCGTGACGCCAAGTTTCCCATTACGTTTGTTTCTTTCCAGCATCGCGGCCATAAAGATACCTTTCCCTACCCACGAAGTTGTTACTCAGCAGTGCCAACACCGACCAACTACAAAGCAACCTATCACTGCGCGAGAAATGCCGATGTGACCGCGCTCACCTCGATTTGTGATGTAGGTCACCAATTGTGATGTCGAGACCAGTGTCGTCCGGCAGGTAACGAACTAACTCGCGTCGTGTTATTCGGTAACCCCGTCCTTCAGTGTCGGTTGCTCGGATGGCGATGAAAGCCTGTTGATAAGTGCGGGCGTCGCAGGTTGGAGAGAAGTGCCAGCTACGTTTAGTTTTGTCCCAATGGTCGCAGTTTTCTCCAGAAGGGCGATTGACAGACCGGTTTCTGGAACGACATCGGAAGCGTTGCATCTGGAAACGGCCCACTGACGCCCAATCGTGGAGTCGAACTGTTGTGACCGACGTCACCAACTGGCGTGATGCTGGTCACTGAGGGAAACTCGGACAATTTCGTATGCTGAACTTTAAAGCGACCCGACGTAAGAATGAGGTGCCAAGTGGAAAGTTCAAGAGTCCTAGAACCAACACAGGTCGTTGGCGAGAATGGCCCACAGATGGGAAATGAAGCAGGAAGAACCTTGCCGCGCGAGAACAGATCAAGTTGTTCTTTGCGAGAGCGTAGGAGACAGGAACGATGTTCGCTTACTGCGGCTGCGACGATCTTCGAACCGGATTCAGAGACACGCGTGGAAGCGCACACCACAGACGTGTGCCTAGATGGCTGCTATGTGGACACGGTGAGCGGGTTACCGGTGGGAACAATCGTGGAGGTGCGCCTGACGAAGGATGGGGAGTTGTTCCACTCCGTGGCGAAGGTCGTGTCGTCGCAGGTCGGCATGGGAATGGGATTGTCGTTCAGCTCGATGGAACACGACCAGTTCTTGCTTCTCGAGAGATGGCTCAAAGAATTGCGGGGCGAGCGGATCCACGAGCCGCGTTCGCTTGAGCAAGATGAGGCCACGCACTGCGGGCTCGAGGGCTCTGCGCTGGAAGCGCTATTGGTGCAGCTCATGAGCAAGGGAGTGCTGAGCGAGGAAGAAGGCGAGCCAATCTTGCGCCGGTTGCTACATTAAAGAATCGGCGCAGGTCGGAAGTCTTCCAGAGAGGCCAATGTCTCCGGTGGTTTTGACGCTCACATTCTGATCGCTGGAATGCATAAATGGATAATCCGCAGCCACCTTCTTGGGTCTAGCGGCGAAAACAATCGTTTGCCACACGCTCACCTACTTCATCATGGGACTCCCGGCGGGTTACTTTCTGAACCACGCAGTCGTGTTGGTCCCACCCTAATTCCCTTATGCGCCCAATCACCGACTCCTGGGTGATGGCTGGTCCATTATTCCAGCCGGTTCGCGGGCTGATCTTCGCGCTGGTCTTCTATCCGTTTTTCTCCTGATGGTGGCATTGCCGGTCTTGGGATTGCTCACGCGCAAGGGCTAGGCGGATCACAGCCACGAGCGCCTCAAAGCGAAACATCGCATCGGCAAAGAGTTCCCGAAGCCACGCTGCATTTGGCAGGCTGTTCCCTCGCCGGGAAGGCTTTACCGTTCATTCGCGCAAGAGTTGAAAATCTAGTCCGATGACTTCGCACAGCGGTCTCCATTAGCCTGCCAATCCCAGAAGCAAATTCCGTGGAAGCCTAAGAGTAAGTTCCGTTACCCCTCCTATTTTTGTTGGAATGATTTGATATAGTTTGTCAGGTTTGTGATCCGAACTGCGGCTTGAGGCTCGCCCATTCGGTCCGCCGCAAAATCCACTCCCCAGATGGACATCTCAGCCGGCCCATGCGATGGCATTACGACTCCATTCCGCAGCACGTTCGAAACATACGCCTCAGGGAATTTGCCGCCGTGACGCCGGGCGAGTGTGGTTAAGTCGGGCGGCGATCTGAATGGGTAAGGCACGGGACCACCCCCTTCAAGTCGTTTCCATGGCAGACAGCGCAGTGCTGTTTGAACAGTTCTGCACCGGATGGGATGTTTGAAGCTGTGATCGACTGGATCGATTGTAGATAGTCCACCAGATTGGCTAATCTCACATTTCCCCAGTCCATATCCCACTCAACCTGATGAAAGATGGGTCCCCAGATTGGCATCTCTCGGGAACCATGGGCCGTCACAACGCCGTCGCCGACGATCACTTGGCGGACGTGAGAGGCGGGAAACTGCTCTCGATTATTGCTAGCCAGGAGGGTCAGATCGGGTACCTTGGTCTTCAAGGCGGGCGCTGCTGGACCCGCTCCTTTGGCATCCAAGCCATGGCACGAAGCGCAATACGCCCGGAACAGGTCCGGCCCCTGGAGAGAGCGAATCAATCGCGTAACCTGTTCTTGAGGATTGGGAGCGCTTTGAGTTTGCCCGCCAGTTCGGGGAAGGGATACGCCAGCGAGCCCAAGCAGCAGTACGAGCGGGATCGTTTTCAGTCTTTTGTCCGCCGTCTTCACCGTAGTCTCCTCGTCTTCAGCGTCTGGCCAAATCCCGCTAACGGCTGCTGACTGCTTTCCGCAGCGCCTGGTGGTTGGTTTCCGAGCAATCAGGCCAATTGCTGACTCAGCAGAAGAACGAGACTGGACTGCTGAGAGCTTAACAAGAAAATGGTGAAAGCCGGAATGAGATTCCGGCTTTCGCGCAATAGCTGGGGGGAATCGAGCCCCCGTTACGCGGTCCGTAGCACCAAGAAAGCACTGTGATTACAAATCTATCTCGTTGGTCTGGCGTCGCTTACCAGTTAGGGACCTTCATTCTTCTTCCCCTCAGGCCTACCCGATGTTGTAGGAAGGATGCCCTACCCAGGACATGCGTACCGTAGGCTCTTCCAATGCCCTCCAAAGGCTTGACTTCTAGTGGTGCACCAGCCGGGGAAGCAGGACCAGGACCAATCCATAGGAGAGGAGCGAAATCATTAGCGATGTGGCGTTCCCGAACCGCAAGTCTTCAAGCAGAAGCTTCAGGGCACCCAAAACGACGGCGGAGTAAGCAACCCAGCCCAGTTCGACTCGCTTCCAGCGAGATCCGAAGAAACCAAAGCCGAGAGCCAACGAGCAGATCACCACAGTTCGGACAACCGAAAGCCGCGAAGCGCTCAACTCCAAGCGGCCTGGGGCTAGCCGCAAGATTGCAGCGACAGCTAGCGCTGCCCCTGCGAAACCCAGCAATAGAGCAGGAACCATCCAAATCAGCCGACGTTTGCCATGATCCTGCAGTCGCCGCGATCCGGCTCCGCAGCACAGCATCGCCGACGCGACCACGATCCAAACACCCCAGCCCGGCGTGCCCGGTACAGTTCCGCCAAGAGCGTTTTCCACATAATTTGGAAGCGACGAAACACCGGCCGCCGCTACGAGATATACGTCCGCGTGCACGCCGAGACTGAGTCCGCCCGTGCGCGCATAGGCAAGAACGGCCGCCGCTGCGGCCAGGCATAAGAACGGTACGCGGAGATTTGAGGAGAACAGCAGAAAGCTGCTTGCAAGCAGAAGCGCAGCCGCCCAGCTGGCACAGACAAGGCGATTTCGCGCGTACGCCACCCCGGCAAATCGCGATAGCGCTCCCCAGTAGCATGTAGCCGCAAGAAGCAGAAAGAGAACCCCGAGCCACGGTTCAGCCGACCCATCGCTGATGCGCATAGCGCCCAAAGTCGCCAGCATGAGGGCCGCCACGCCCTGCGCGATTTCAAAGACGGTCATCTGACTGTGAAACCCGAAGTTGCGAATACCAATGCTGCCGCCATAGATCACAAAGGGAGCAAAGCACAGCACGGTCAGCATGAGTGGAGCGACCCGCGGAAACCCTGCCGGCATGCCCCTGGAAGAAGTGATCAAAGCTATGGACAGCCACACCGCGAGATCCGCGGCAATGGCGGGCACGGCGCGCGAGCTAAGCCGCTGGCCCAAGCCAACGGCGACTTCAGTGGCCAGGGCAATTGCTAATAAAGCGGCCGTGAATGGCACCAGGTCATGAGTTGCGATGATGAGCGCCCAGGCCGTGATGACGGTCGCCAGTGCGGCCACCCACGGAAGCACCTGCAGGTTGCGCCGGCTTGCCAATGCCAGCGTCAGTACAAAGAAAGCGGCGAGCACCATCGCGGTGAAGGTCGGCGATAGAACCCGGAAGCGTGTTGTGGACTCCCACAGCAGTGGCGAGAGGATGAGCGCGGCTGTGATTCCATAGATGGCGCCGGCAAAGCGGCTGCCGGCGTGTGTTCTAATCGCCCAGACCATCCACAGGCCCGCGTACACGACAGCAACTGCCAATACGAACCGTTGCGGGATAGTGTTAGACTCTGCGATAGCGCGCAGCAGGTAGGCCCGGCGATTCCCAGAATCGCCGTCCCGAGCACGACCGCGCCGGCTCGCATGTCCTCCGCGGTAAAATCCTCTGTCGCGACTGGAGTGCGCAATCCTCTCGGTGCAGTACTCGCCAATGCAGGCTGAGCGGGACTCGGTATTTCCAGTTTCCGCTCTACCGCGGAGATCCGGCGCTCCAGATCCCACATACGTTCGCTGAGTTTCTCCACATCCGATACGAGACCGTCGAAAGCCTTCGCCATTCGCTTCTCCGCATCTGTCTAGCTAGCCGGGCCCTAGTTCGCTGCGTGCGCCGGGTCGGTATCGGAAACAGGGAGAGAAGCTGATTCCGGCCAGGGCGGCAGGAGTTTCACCAAAACCCACAAAATCACGAACGGAAGAATCATCAGCGCGATCGCGGTGAGCAGTCCTTCACGTGTCGCAAAGCCCAACTTGTAAGTCGTGTATCCCAGAAAACTCTTGGAAAAGAGTTGGCCGCCAATGACCACGTTCCAGCGCATGGCGAAAATCCCAATGAGCGTCAGGCTTCCCGCCACGGCATAGATCCGCTTGCGGACTTTTTCGTCGAGCCTCATCAACTGAGTCAGTGCAAGCAGGCCGATCGGCGCCAGGGTGCCTATATAAATTTGAATGACGACCTGGGAAAGGTACAGGCGCGTATGGACCATGAAATCGAGGCTGCGAAAGGATTCATCTGCCTCGTAGATGCGGTGAACGAGGTCGAGCATTTCCAGGCTGAAGTCGATAATGAAGGTGTAGAACAGGTAGCGGGCGACGGTGTCCACGCAGCGCATATCAATTGTTTGTTTGCGGTACCAAGAAGAGAACATGTAGAGCAGCAGGACCACGGCAATGCCTGAAACCATCGCGGAGAAGATAAACACCACCGGCATCATCGGGGACGACCACCAGGGGTTGGCCTTGACCGACCCGAAGATGAACCCGACGTAGCCATGCAGGAGAAACGCGGAGGGAATGCCCACCACGGTGATGACGTAGCCGACGCGATCGTCGATGCGAAGCGCATTTTCGCTGATGTTCGTCGAGCCGAGCGTGAGCACGCGGTAGAGGAACCGCTGCAAACCCTTGGTGCGCTGCGAGAGGAGAACGATGTCCCGCCGGTAATCCAGCCAGATTTCCAGGATGAGGACGGCCGTCAGGTACCAGAGGTAGACGAAGCCAAACATGGCCATCGCGGAAGTGCGGTGCGGCGTCAGATACATCTCGAAAGAACGCTCGGGATGGCCCAGGTGGAGCTGCAGCGGGAGCGGGGCCACCA
>Ga0182024_10005065_pt1 | contig 29775 bp, 23 predicted proteins | sample P32metaG_FD_120480 | JGI IMG/M metagenome (GOLD analysis project Ga0182024, IMG submission 120480) | Permafrost microbial communities from Stordalen Mire, Sweden - P3-2 metaG (Illumina Assembly) | ecosystem: Environmental > Terrestrial > Soil > Wetlands > Permafrost | place: Sweden: Stordalen...
ATCCGAGCGTTCCTGCGCCGTAATGAAAACCCCGGAAATTCGGACACGTTGGGGATTCTGCGCGTTTGGTTCGAGCGCCACCTTGTCCACCAGAGCATAGACGGCGATCGGTCCACTGGCGATCGCGATTCCGATACAGGCGGCCATCGCGAGAGCTGAAGCGATCAGCGAACGTGCTGCGAGTTTCATGTATTTTCTCCTTTTGGCTCGAACAGACGCCCGCGGCGCCGGGCCCGAAGCGAGAGAGCAGGCGCCATAGAGTCAGCGTATCGCGAACACGCTGCTCGCCGTATCATCGAGGATGATGACCGTCACCGAAGCAGTTATGTCCCGCCGTTCCGTACGCGCGTTTTTGGACACACCGGTTCTTTTGTCTCTGATTGAACAGATCCTCACCAAGGCGTCGCGGGCCGCTTCCGGAGGAAACCTGCAACCGTGGCACGTTTACGTAGTGTCCGGCGAAGCACTGCGGGCCTTCAACGCGCGAATGGCCCAACGGCTGGCGGAATCGGCCGAAGGAGATCTTCCGCTCGAATACAATGTGTACCCTCAGCCGCTCAAGGCGCCGTATCGCGATTACCGGTTCAAAAATGGAGAAGACTACTACGGGCTGGCGGGCATCCCGCGTGAGAAGAAAGCCGCGCGGGCCCGGTTCTTCGCGAATAACTATTCGTTTTTCGGCGCGCCGCTGGCTTTGTTTTGTTTCGTCGATCGCCAGATGGGGCCGCCGCAGTGGTCCGATCTCGGGATGTTTTTGGCGACCGTTATGCTCCTGCTGCGCGAATCCGGCATGGACTCGTGTGCCCAGGAGTGCTGGTCCCGCTACCATCGGACCGTGCGCCAATTTCTAAATGCGCCCGATGAGTGGATGCTGTTTTGCGGGATGGCGATCGGCTACGAGGACCGCGACGCCAGTGTGAATCGCATGGTCTCGGATCGCGCTCCGCTTGAGACGTTTTCCCGGTTCATCGGTTAAAGGCCCACGCGGCTAGCGCTGGACCGGTCCCAGATACTTATCGAGCCAATCGAGGCTCTCGCGGAACGCGTCCGGACGCGGAAAGGCGCCATGCCCGCCCTCGTAGACGACGTGCTTCTTGTCCTTGGCTGGAGTTCCGAGGTTGCGAAATGCGGGAATCTGCGATGAGTCCAAGGGAAAACTCTGATCATAGCGTCCACTGATCATCAACACGGGGATGTTCACGTGCGGCGCGAAATTAAAGGGATCGACCTCGGGAAGATCGTATCGAAGCTGATACCCCCCCGAGGAAATAATCACCGCTTTGATACGTCTCTCGACCGCCGGAAGGAGGGACGCTTCGACGCCCCCCAGGCTGGCGCCGAAAAACGCCACTTTCGTCCCGTCGATGTCCTTGCGCGTCTCGAGGTAATCGAGCGATCGGCCCAGGTCCTTCGACCACGCGATCACGTGGTCGCGGAAAAACGCCGGGGGGTTTCTGCCGGGCACAAAGCCATCCCTCCGCTCGTACATTCCCTTGTAGACCGGGAAGATTACGGCGCGGTCGCTTTTCAGGAGGAAGTCAAACGTATCGGATAATTCGGCGGCCGACAAATCGAGCTTGTCTGTCCCCACGGCACCCGCGCCGGGGAAGTACACGATGGTCTGAAACGGCGGCAACCCGTGCTTCGGCACAAAGAGGTGGGCGATCACGCGCTCATGGCCGTAGGCAGCGTCAAAGGTGATCTTCTCTCTGCTCCAACTTTCCGTTGTTTGCGTCTCTTCCACTCGCGCGTTCAGTTCGCCTTTGTCGTAGGCATACAACGCCGTGTAGGCCTTGAAGACCTCGGCTGATACAGGCTTGTCCTGCGAGAAATCCCTGGTGGTGACTTGTATTCGCGCCGTGGCGGCGGTGCTGGATGGTTTATCGAGTTTCACGCAGCGAAAACCGAAATTCGACCGGCGATCCCAGGGTGACTGCTGGTCGGTGTGATTGAACATGTAGGCAGGCTCGCCGAATCCTCCGCCGAGGATGAAGCGGTTCCCGTCGCGCCCCTCGTTGAGGCACCACTCCTTCACGTTACCCGCCATGTCCGTGGTGCCAAAGCCGCTCAGGGCGCTGTTGCTTCCAACGGGCTGGGTTCCTTCGCCCCGGAAGTTGCTCCCAGGCGCGATCACTTGGGTGAAGAACGCCGCTTCCGACGCCCATGTCCAGTGGTACGCGGTGGGAAGGCTCTTGCCTGCGAACTCAGCGTATGCCGCGGCTTCGTACCAACTGACGCCAGACACCGGATGTTGCTCCATGCCTTTCGGGTAACTACCGACCTCCCACGTTGCCGGACCCGGACGCCCCGTCGCATCGCGGAAGGCAGCGATCGCCACTTCCCATGGGATGGTTTCACCGTTCTTGACGAACGGCTGCTTCCAGAATTCGCGCTTCTGGTAACCCCCGGCGTCGACGAACTTCTTGTACTCTTCGTTGATGACCTCATGCCGATCGATGAGAAAATCGTCGGTCTTGACCATTGGAGCCTGCTCCGTTGGGTACTGGAGGCCGATCCTTCCGCCGGGCACGGCGACCATCTCCGATGGAATGCCCCCGTCGGGACGAAGGTTCAACGTCAGATTGAGGCTGCTATTGAAACCGGGTTCAGGCGGGCCAGGGATCTCACCAATAAAGAGCGAGGGAGCGAATCCGGGTTTCACGACGCGAAAAACGTACGCGTACCTGGGGACGCGGGATTTCTTGAGCGGCGTCTTCCCCAGCGTCTCCCAGACGTTCGGATCGCCGCGATAGGGCCGAATCGAGACGTCGGCCTCAGAAGGGACGCTCGAAATCGAGACCTCGCCCGTCGTCTGCGTCCAGATTTTCCAGAGCATTCGATCGTTTGGGAGGATGGTGCGGGCTTCCCGAGCCAACGCGGCGGCCTTCCCGAATTCTCCTGCGTCGAGGAGACGTTCAATCTCAGGCGCTTGATCTCGCGCCCATCTGGTTCTGAATCCGCGCTCGATCCACCAGCCGAAGAGGCTTCCCAACGCCACCAGCACGATGAGGGTAGGGATCGCGACAAGGGGCCGTTTGCTTTGCCGTAAAAGCACCCTGAAGTTGACGCCGCTCGCAGGTCCGGAGGCGAGCGCACCGCACTCATCGAGATCGCGTTCGATCTCCGCCATGGATGCGAAACGTTCTTCAGGGCGCTTGCGCAGACAGCGCCGAATAATGCGTTCCAGTTCGCCCGGCACATCTTTGATGAATTCGCGGAGAGGCTGGGGCTCGGAGTGGCGCACGGCTTCGATGGTGTCGAGGAAAGACGCGCGCTCAAACGCGCATCGTCCAGTGAGCATCTCGTAGAGAACGGCGCCGAAAGCGAAGATGTCGCTGCGCTGATCCACCGGTTGTCCGGCAGCCTGTTCGGGGCTCATGTACGCCGCCGTACCCATGATCATCCCGATTTGCGTCGCCCGCATCGTGAGCGTGGGTGAGTTCATCGACTCGCCGGTATCGGGCGAAGAGTCCAGCGCGACTGCGGCCAGCCCGAAATCGAGCACCTTGATCATGCTTCCGTGGGGACCATCCGGCGTGACCATAATGTTGGCTGGTTTCAGATCGCGATGGATGATCCCTTTTTCGTGCGCGGCTTCCAGTGCTTCTGCAATCTGCTGTGCATACGAAAGGGCCGTCGCAAGCGGAAGCGGCCCGCGCTTTACACAAGAAGCGAGAGTCTCGCCAGCCACCAACTCCATTACCAGAGCGCGGACGCCATTGGATTCTTCGATGCCGTAAATGTGCGCGATGTTGGGATGATTCAGCGAAGCGAGAACCTTCGCCTCGCGGACGAAGCGGGCGGTCCTGCCGGCATCTTCGGCGAAGGAGCGGGAGAGGAATTTGATTGCAACTTCGCGGCCCAGCTTGGTGTCCGTCGCCCGATACACGGCTCCCATTCCACCCTGGCCGAGCTTGACTGAGATGCGATAGTGGGCGATCGGTTCAGGCGCATCCTCCCCTGCCCGGCCGGCAAACGTCGCGCCGTCTTCGGATTCGTAATCGAGCAGCGATTCCACTTCACGGCGGAGAGACTGACCCGCCTGATCCGCGCCACAGGCCTGGTCGAGAAAAGCGGATCGCGCCTCGGGCGCAAGCTCGAGGGCTCGGTGAAAGAGGTCCTCAATCCGCTGCCATGTGTTGTCGCTCATATCGCCCCCTAGTGGGACTCGTGTTTACTCGCCAGAAATCTCCTCAGCCACGCCTCGCCGAGCCGCAAGTCGCGTTTCACCGTGAAAACGGTCAGCCCGAGGGCGGCCGCGATCTCTTCCCGGTCCATGCCGCCGAAGTAGCGCATTTCGATCGCCTTGGCCTTCCGTTCATCGACCTCCGCCAACCGGTCGAGAGCCTCGTTGATCTCGAGGACTTCCGGGGCGCGGCCGGGAGAAACCGCCATGCAGTCGTCCAGCGTGACGGCAGCCGCGGCGCCGCCCCGCTTGGCGGCGTGATTGGCGCGGGCATGGTCTACCAGAACCATGCGCATCAGCCGGGCCGCGATACCGAAGAAATGCGCCCGGTTTTCCCATTGCACGGGTTGCGATTGGTCGAGTAAGCGCAGGAAGGCTTCATTAATGAGCGCCGTCGGCTGAAGCGACTGGCTGGATTTACCTAGTCGCAGATACACGCGAGCGAGCTTATGCAGTTCTCCGTAGACCAGCGGCGCGAGCTGTTCGAGCGCCGCCGGCTCACCTCGTCCCCAGGCGATCAGCAACTCGGAAACAGACGGAGGCGCTTGCACCACGGAATTCTCCGATAAATCATCGGCGCGGCTAGCCGTTTGGTCCTCCTTTTCCGAACGTCCTTAGTGCCAGGCATCGCCAGGCGGAAATAAACAGAGACTTTCACCTATAAGGAGCGAGAAAAACATGTGCAGCAAGAAAAGCTTTTTTGTGACGGCAGCGTTAATTTTCACCGGGATCCTCGACATAGCCGCAAATGCGCAGACCCAGAGATGCTACACCTTGGCAAGCCTTAAGGGCAACTACGGGATCGTCGGCAATTATGGCGCTAATGTAGCGATCGCGCTCGGGACACGGACTTATGATGGAAACGGAAATTTGTCGGGAACCTTCATCGTCAACGAGCCGACGGCTGGATCGGCAACTGGCGCAAGAACTCTCGTAACCGGTACCCAGGCGGGAACTTACACTGTGAATTGCAATGGCACGGGCCAGTTCAACCGCATTCTCACGACGAATGGCGTCTCGACGAACCAGGTGGATGACTTCGTCATCACCGGCGCAGTTGTGCTAAACGGGGTGCTCGTCGCCACCACAATTGCAGACGCCTCAGAAGTCCCCAGCGCCATCGTCGCGGGTGGCATATTTCTGAGCCGCGTTCAAACCCGGCTGCCGGACTTCTTCTACTGAGGTTCTTAAAGGGAGGCCCGCGCGCGTTGATCCCAGCCGATCGTAACCGGCGTCGGAAGGCGGTTCGCGCCGCTCACCGGCGCCCTTGGCCCGCTTATAGAATTCCCTCGATTGGGTCGCGAAATTAATATATGCTGGGGCGTGAGGAAATCGGCCAGTGTCACGCTGACGCGGCGGATCGCATCGCCTCCGCGAATCGATTGGCAGAAAAAAGTCGAGGCGGCCGGGCTTGACGTGGCCTACCGGCGCGCATCAGCCGTAGATTCGGCTCGGCACTCGCTGCTGTCAACGGCCGATTGCGAGCAACTCCACCTCGAAGATCAGCGTGGCGCCCCCTGGAATGTCGGGAGGAGCGCCACGATCGCCATAAGCGAGGCTGGCCGGGCACACCAGTCGTGACTTTCCATCCACTTTCATTTTCTGAAGGCCCTCCGTCCAGCACGGAACGACCTGATTCAGCGGGAATTTAGCCGGCTCGTTCCGTTTGTAAGAGCTGTCAAATTCCGTTCCGTTCGTCAGAGTCCCGCGATAATTTACGGTGACAGTGTCAGTGGCTTTGGGAGACTCGCCCGTTCCCGCTCTAAGCTCGCGATAGACTAACCCGCTTGGCGTCCGGATCGCGCCTGGCTCGGCGGCCGCGTGGTCGAGGGCGGCCTTGGTATCGGCCGGCGCTCCGTCAGGATTATTGCCCGATTCGCGTGTTGATGAACACGAGACCAGTACGATCGACAGAAAGCATGCCAGGAGACGCATGCGTTAAGCGTAACATCGCAGCGTTGTATTCCGGTGCGTTTCAGCCGGCTGCGCTCATCGGTGCGCCCTGGCGCTTCCTGTATCATGGCTACTCCGAAGACTTTTTGGGCCGAGGAAACGAACATGCTCTTATCCCGCCGGAAACGCCTGCTCACGGTTATCGCCGCCAGTGGTGTGATTGCGCTTGCCGTCTTGACTCGGGGCGGCGTTCGCGTATTCGCGCAGAATCGCATGAATTTCTCGCTGGTGGCCCAGGACAGCGGCCACGTCGCGCTGGGACTGGCGCTGCGCAAGCTGAATGTGTCGGGGACGTTCATGCAAATTGCGGCCCATCCCGACGATGAGCACAATGCCCTGTTCGCGGTGTTCACGCACGGAATGGGTCTGCGTTCGATCGATGTTCAGGCGAACCGCGGCGAGGGCGGACAGAACGAAATCGGGCCTGAGCTGTTCCGCGAAATGGGCGTGCTGCGCACCGCCGAGCTGCTTTCGGCGCACCGCATCGATGGCGCTGAGCAGTATTTCACGCGCGCCATCGACTACGGGTATTCCTTCGACCCGCAGGAAGTGATCGGCAAGTGGGGCAGGACGGAGATCGTCGGTGACTTCGTTCGTTTGATCCGCACCTTTCGCCCGGAGGTGGTCCTCACCATGAATATTCAGGGCCGCGGAGGCGATCGCGCTCACGAAGCGACCACCATTTTGAGCCGTGAGGCGTACCGCGCCGCCGGTGATCCGGCGATGTTTCCCGAGCAGATTCGTGAAGGACTCAGGCCCTGGCAGCCGAGGAAACTGTACATGACCGGGGGATTCGGAGGGGGACCTGGAGGGAGAGCCGGAGCGAGAGGAGGTCCGGAAGCGGGGCGCGGCGCGGCTGCCGAGACACCCCCTCCCGCGACGCCCGCGGTGAAACTGACGCCAGTCAACACGGGCATGTATGATCCGCTGCTGGGCCGAACCTACGCCGAAATCGGCGCGGATGCGCGCAGCAATCACAAATGTCAAGGAACCACCGGATTGCCGCCGCTGCCGGGAATCGCGAATGGACGGGGCGGCCGCGGTCAGGCAGGCTACCAACTCGTCGAATGCTCGATTTCCGGCGAGATGCAGAAAGACGAGACCTCGCTGTTTGACGGCGTCGACACCAGCCTCACGGGTATGTCACAGTTCGCCGGGCCGCGCCCACCCGAAGGACTCACCACCGGGCTCGCTGCCATCGCGAGTGCCGCGCAGCGCGCGCAGGATGCGTTCAACTCGGGAAATGACGCCGGCGCCGCCGCTCCGGTTGAAGCCGGTCTGGTTGCGGTGCGGGCGCTGCGCGAGCGCCTGGATTCGCTCGGCCTCACCGAATCCGCGCGGTATGAGATCGATTTTCGTCTCAAGATAAAGGAACAGGATTATCAGGAGGCCGTTCTCGCAGCGCATGGCCTGACGTTCGATGCCGTGGCGGACGATGGACTGGTGATCGCCGGCCAGCCGGTAAAACTATCGATGCTGGTTGTGAACCGGGGGCCATCGGAGGTCCGCGTGACCGGCGTCACGATCGCAGGCTTCGATGCAGCCGCCGAATGCAAGCCCGGATCGGTGAAAAAGGATGCCGTTTACACGTGCGCCGCCGACGCGCATATCCCCAAGGATGCGAAGCTGACCACACCCTCTTTCCACGACGACTATTGGAAGCATCCAGCGAATCCGGCGATTAATGTCTTCGACGCGGACGTTGCTTTCGGCGCCCCGTTCCGCCCTACGCCCTTCCGGGTGACGTTTCATTTGAAAGCGGGGAATGCCGAGGTCACCAAGGATGTCGCCGTTCAGTTCCGATATGTGAAGGACATCTATAACGGCGATAAGCGAACGGAGCTGAATGTGATTCCGGCTCTTTCCGTGAGAGTCACGCCACCGTTGGCCGTGATTCCGGCATCCACGGCGAAACCGGTCGAGCGCGAGATATATGTTTCGGTGACGAACGGGGCCAAAAGCGCTGAGAAAGCCAGCGTGACGCTCGATCTGCCTGCGGGATGGAGGGCGACTCCGGCCAGCGTTGCACTCAGCTTCGTACACGAAGATGAATCGCTTTCGGCTCGCTTTGAGGTCACCGTTCCCGCGCACGTTGAGGCCGGCGAGTACACCCTCCGCGCGGCGGCCACGCCGGCGGCATCCGCAGGCGAAAAATATACCAGCGGATATCAGGAGATTGAATACCCGCACATTCAACGCAGGCAGGTGATTAAGCCCGCCGAAGTAACTGTCAAAGTGATTGACGTCAAGGTCGCTGCTAACCTTAACGTCGGGTATATCGACGGCTCAGGCGACCAGGTGCCTCCCGCGATCGAGCAATTGGGAGCGAAGCTGACGTTCATCGGGCCCGACGAACTGGCTTGGGGTGACCTGGCCCGCTATGACGTGATCGTGACCGGGGTTCGCGCCTACGAGCGGCGCGCGGATCTTCGGGCGTATAACCATCGTTTGCTTGACTACGCCGAACGGGGCGGAACCGTCATCGTCCAGTACAACAAGATGGAGTTCAACCAGGCGGACTACGGTCCTTATCCTGCCAAGGTCAGCGGAAACCGTGTGTCCGATGAAACGGTTCCCGTCAAAGTGCTGGCGCCGGCTAACCCGGTGTTCAACTACCCGAACAAAATTGGCCCGGCGGCATGGGCCGGATGGGTGCAGGAACGCGGCCTCTACTTCCTCGGCGAGAAGGACGCGAGGTACGTGGATCTGGTGTCGATGGTGGATTCGTTCCCTGACAATCCCGGGGAAAAACTGGGCTCGTTGGTCGAAGCGAAAGTCGGCCGGGGAAGATGGATCTATCTCGGTCTCGCGCTGTGGCGTCAATTGCCGGCCGGAACCGACGGCGCATACCAACTGCTGGCCAACCTGATCGGGCTGGGGAAAGCGCCATCGGCGGGGGCGCCCGCGAAAGCGGGCCAGCGGTAGAAGAAAGCGCAAGATGCGTAGAGGCGCCAAGAAGCGTAGAAGCGGACGCGTGGAAGCGCGGGTACGATTCCGGGGTCTGCCGGCCTTCACCGGTGAACGGTCGCGTTGAGTGCTTGATCGAGGTCGCCTACGATGTCGTCGACATGTTCGATGCCGACGCTTAGGCGCATCGTTTCCGGTGTTACTCCAGCCTTGCGTTGTTCTGCGACGGACATCTGGCGGTGGGTGGTCGAAGCCGGATGACAGGCCAGGGATTTGGCGTCGCCGATATTCACCAGCCGCTTGATCAACTTGAGCGCATCATAGAATATCTTGCCGGCCTGGTACCCTCCCTTGACCCCAAACGTCATCAAAGAGCACCCACGGCCACTAAGATATTTTTGTGCAAGCGCATGATGGGGACTGTCCTTGAATCCGGCGTAATTAACCCAGTCGACCCTGGTATCACCACGGAGGAATTCGGCGACTCGCCTGCCGTTTTCCACATGACGCTCTACCCGCAACGCAACGGTTTCGATGCCCTGTAACAGAAGGAACGCGCTCAAAGGAGACAACACTGCTCCGGATGTCCGGTGGCAGACATTGCGGCAACGTCCGATATAGGCGGCATCCTTGAAGTGATCGGTATAAACGAGATCGTGATAGGAGGGGTCGGGCCGGCTGAACATCGGGAAACGTTGAGGATGCTCTTTCCACGGAAACCTGCCGCTGTCAATGATGATGCCGCCGAGCGTGGTACCGTGGCCGCCCATGAATTTCGTCAGAGAATGCACCACAATATCCGCGCCATATTCGATTGGCCGTAGCAGGATGGGCGTGGGCACAGTGTTGTCGACGATCAGCGGAACCCCGCATTTGTTGGCCACGCGCGCCAGCGCCTCGATATCGCATATGTTCCCCGCGGGATTGCCCACACTTTCACAAAATACTCCCCTCGTATTTTCATCGATCAACTTTTCGATAGCGGCGGGATGGTCCGACTCCGCGAAGCGCACGGTGACCCCCTGGTTTGGCAGAACATACGCGAATAGCGTGTGAGTGGTGCCGTAGAGCTGCGGCACTGAGACGATGTTACTGCCTAAACCGGTGAGGTTTAGCACCGCGTAGCTGACGGCCGCCTGGCCTGAGCTCACACATAAAGCTTCCAGTCCGCCCTCCAGCGCTGCGACGCGCCGCTCCAGCACGGCCGTGGTAGGGTTGCTAAGGCGGGTGTAGCGAAATCCCTCGGCTTCGAGATTGAACAGGGCCGCTGCATGGTCGGCGCTATCGAACGCGTAGGCGGCGGTTTGGTAAATGGGCACGGCCACGGCCTTGGTCGTCGGATCGTCTTCATAGCCGCCATGAATTGCTATCGTTTCGCTTCTCATTTATCTATTCAATCCCCGTTAGGGATTTTACTCATTTCGCCGACGACCCATTCGATGTCCTGCTCGGTCGTACGGAAACTGGTTACGCACGCCCGCAAGACAGGGTCGCCGTCATCGAGCCGGACTTCCGACATCCATGCGATCTGGCGTTCATAAAGCGCCGTCAGGAATCTGGAAGTGACCAGACCGTCGCGTGTGAAACACACCAGCGGCAGGGGCGTGTTGTTAACAATCCGCCAGCCCCTACGTTGTAGTGAGTTCCGCAAGACGTCCCCCATGCGAGCTTGATGTTCGATCATCTCGACGTATCCGGATTCGCCGCGCTCGGCCAGCGCAAGGAAAAGCGTCAAGCCGATGAAGCGCCGGGACCACTGCACCGTCGATGTGTATGGGTCGAGAACCGGTCCCGTTTTTGGCGGCATGAAGGAAATCTCGGACTCAAAGGCGTGCGAAACCGAATCGGGATGCCGGCAGAAGAACATTCCGGCTCCCATCGGCACGGAGAACCATTTATGCGCATCGCAGGTGATCGAATCCCCTTCCGAAATTCCAGCGAGATGGCCGATTAGGCGCGGTGAGATTGCGGCGGCGCCACCCCACGCCGCATCGACGTGAAACCACAAGTTCTGAGACCGGCAGAAGCGGGCCATTTCCGGCAGAGGATCGATCACGCCGGCCGCGGTCGTCCCTGCGGTACCGACCACCATAAATGGCGCCAACCCTGCTTTACGATCCTCAGCCACTTGTCTTGCAAGATCACTAAGGTCCATCTTTAAATCGCTATTCATCGCCACTCTTCGAAGCGCCCGGCTTCCAAGTCCCGACATACGCGCGATCTTCAGGAACCCGTGATGGGCGCCGCCCGTTAAATACAAAGTGGGCGATTCGGCCAGCGCCCCCAGCCCTCCTTCGCCGTAGTCCGGAAAAGTCCGCGTCAGCGCGACGACCACGGCTGAAAAATTCGCCTCTCCACCGCCGCTGGTGAAATTCGAAACCGTGTCAGTGGGAAGGCCGAACTTGCCGGCGAGCCAGGCAAGGGTGTGTCGTTCGATCTCGTTCGCCGCCGGCGCCGTGCGCCATGCCGCAAGCTGTGGATTGTACATCGCGACCAGCGAGTCGGCGACGATCGATGCAATCGTGACACTCGGGTTGAACAGGCCGAAGTAACGAGGGTGCGTCACATGCACCTGCCACTTTCGCAACATCTGCTCCACATCGCCTATTACCTGGTCGAGCGGCAATGGCTTGGTGAAGTCGTAGCGCGCGGTGAGATAATCACGAATCTCTTCCGGCGTCGTGGCGGGTACGATTGGCCCATTCGCTATGTCGGACTCGAGTATTGCGGCAGCGCGACGGAGTTCCTCAAACGCCATAGTTTCCTGGAATGTTATCCCGCATTTGCCAATGGAATATCCATGCGACGTAGTCGTTATCGTCGTAGTCCAGCGAATCAAGCGCCATCGTGGGGGCCCCTCTTGGGCTTATCACAAAGGTTCGCGCTTCCAATCTGTGCGGAATCGCCCAGGGGCAGTATTCGCGATATTCAAGCCCGGGTTGCCGTCGGAAAAAAAAGGCGTCGGCCCCGGCGGCAGCAAAGCGCAGGATCTCCGGGAAGATTTCCTTGAAGCTCACCTTTCCCTGGGGCCAAATTAAATCCAGCAAACAGGGTCCCCGAACATGTCTGCGGACCAGATTACCTAGGGCGAACCATCCCTCATTACCTTGTTTATCACGGAACAAATAAACGCCGCCTGGGTGCACGGGCGAAGCCGGCCCATATCGCCATCGCAGAAATTCAGGAGATCGGTCAGTTGAAATATTGGCAGACCGGTGGCGATGGAACAACTCGGAAAGTTTCTCCCAGTCCTGACAGGGTTCGATGGTAAGCGCCGCCGAGGGCCGCGTCAGAAATCGCAGAACCGGATTGGCACACCGGCCAGCGATGCGCGCAATTTCCGATGCGATCTCACTCGAAGTCCGGGTGGCCACGAATGCCGGAATCATAACATCAAGCCGGAGCGGGAGAATGTACTCGGTCTCCGAATCTGGAACCGCGCGGCCGCCCAGCATCCGCCAAAGCGGTTCGGAGTAGGCGTTGCACGTCGTGGCAAAGAGGAACGAGTAGCCGGGCGTGCTCAAATATTTCTTAAACAGATAAAACCCCATCGACCGGGCGTCCGGCTCTACGAAAAAGCTGCCGGAACACAGGCCGAGAAGCCGCTGGTCCCCGGCGAGGAATGCGGAAGGGAAACAGAGGTTGAGTCCCCTGATGACTCCCGTTCGATCGCGAACGCAATACCCGAGGACAGAGTCTTCCCTGGCGACGGGGTTTTCAACTAGCAGCCAACCCAGACGCCGTTCAATGCTCAGAACACTTTCGGAAACCCGTTGCGAGGGACTGTGAACCGCAATGCCTGCGGCCTGATCCCTCCGGCACCGGTGGAGAAAGGCGGCCACATCGAGTAGCGCGGAACTAAGAACGGGTTGTATCTCAAAACGCTCCTTCTCGTTTCTTGCCGCCTGGGCTTCCATTCTGAGAATCGGGCTAGCTCGCCCTACATTATTAGAGGGCTTGCCTCCTCCTGGTTCGCGTGTTTGCCACGCATGGGTTGTTAGAAGCGGCCCCACGTGACATCCCCTGTCCGTTCATATTTCGGTTGGCTTGGGCTCCTCACCAGCCTTCTTCTCTTTTGCGCGACCTGCTGCTCCGCCTTTCGTGCGCAAAGGTATTGCAGCCAATTGCGATAGAAGCGGACCGCCGCCGGACGCCAAGTATTTCTGGATTTAGCAATCAATCCTGCAACCGGAAACTCCGCCAGCAACTCCTCGCGGCGATCCGACATTGCGCGCTCTCGCATGGCGGTCAACACACGAACGGAATCCTCGTCGAAGCAGCCTTGCGGCATTGAGGGGTACCGGTCTTGCTCCCGTCTAAGGAAGCGCCCGATATCTCTGCGATATTCGAGCAATAAAGAATCAGCCTCGTATTCCGGATGGCCTTGGAAGAAGCAGAATAAACTGTTTCGTTCTTTAACAAACGCGTCTACGCCCGCGTCGTCCGATCGGGTGAGAACGTGATAGCCGCACCCCTTCAATGCGTTCTCAGGAATATCGTGCCACCTTGAATGGGGCGCCTGCAATCGATCCGGAAACCCGGCCGTCAACCTCGCTGTCAACGGGTTGTCCGAGACTGTCGCGCATTGAAAGATTCCAAACCGTTTGTCGTCGAGTGGACGCCGCTCGATGCCGTCGATTTGGAGAAGAGCCGCATGCGCGGCCAGGCAACTCCAGATAGCCGAGTAGGTATTGTGCTCAGCCCATTCGAGCAGTGTGGTCAGGCTTCCCCAGTAAGGCTCGTCCCTAAGGCTTGGCGCCAGCGGCTCAGTCCCGGTCACAATGAGCCCATCGAGATGCAGGTTCCAAAGGCCGTTGATATTGGAATAGCAGTGGTTGACGCGGAGTATGCCTGTATCTGCCCGCGGAATCTCTGGCAGTGCATAGAGAGACAGGCGCACTACGATGTCTTCAGCCGCCGCGTCAAGGAGTGTGCCAAACTGCCGTTCGGTCGCTTCCAGAGCCGAGCCGGGCATGTTGTTGATCAAGCCGATATGGATGCAATTCGCGTCCCACTCCCGTGGATCAAGGCTGATCGGCATTCAGCGATTCCTCATAGGACTCACGTACGGCGACACGGCGCACATCATAGTCTTATCTCGCCGGCTTGGATACGGTCGTATAACTCCGTGTTCAGGCGAACGAACGCGCCGAGTTCACGATGATTGAAATAGATAATGTCGCTTGTCGCGGCAGGATTGTAGCCTTCGCGCACTAACTCATTCTTGATGAATTTGAAGGTGGCAGTCATTTCCATTTCTTCGCGGATCCGCAGAAACAACGGGTGCGCATAACCGGGCAGACGCTTGACCAGGTGCGCCCGGAAAGCCGCGAGGTCCAACTCTTCATTGGTGACAAGCACCGCCATGCCCGCTCGGCCGTCGGCGCCAGGAATAGAAACGCCGTAAACGTTAGCTTTCGTGATGCCGGGAAACGCACAACTCACGTCTTCTACTTCGGTAGTCGCAACATTCTCACCTTTCCACCGAAAGGTATCGCCGACGCGGTTGACAAAGTAGAAGTACCCTTGTTCGTCCTTACGCATCAGGTCACCGGTGCGAAACCAGGCGTCTCCCGGCTCGAACACATTACGGAGTATCTTTTTCGCGGAGGCTTCCTCGCTGGTATAGCCTTCGAACCGGTTGCCCGCGTTGGACGGGTCTTCGAAAATCCGTCCCATTGCTTCCCCGGTTTCGTTCGGAGCGCAGGGCATGCAAAACCCCCGGTCATTTCGTACAGGCGCGTTTGTGTCATTGTCGAACCGAAGCAGCGTAGCGGGAAATCGATGCGACAGATACGGTGGGATGCGGCCGATGGCGCCGGCCTTGCCTTCGGCGTTAAACAGAGAGACGTTGCCTTCCGTTGCAGCGTAGAACTCGAGAATCCTGGGAATCCGGAACCGGGATTTGAAGTCGTCCCATATATCCGCTCTCAGCCCGTTACCGCAACACACCCTTATGCGGTGTTGCGTCTCCAGTGGATTTGCGCCGGCGTGCAGTAAGTAACGGCACAACTCGCCGATGTACTGAAACACGGTGCAGTCCCAACGCACGATGTCGTTCCAGAATTGACTTGCCGAGAAGCCTTCGCGGATCACTACGGAGCCTCCCGATACCAACATCGCGCCAGTCGCCAAGACGCCGCCGACGCTGTGATACATCGGCAGGCAACTATACAGCCGGTCGCTTGCGCCGGTCCCGAGCATTCCGGCGAACCAATGGCTCCACTGCATTAGTCGAGCATGGCTAACGTTGGCAGCCTTCGGCAATCCGGTAGTTCCCGACGTGTATATGCAAAGCGCGCGATCTTCGGTGGTCACGGGTCTGCGTTCGGCCTCACGCAGTTGTTCGCCTCCGTACTCTTGGATTTCCTCATCCATACGACGGAATTCGCCGTAGCCTGCGCCGTGCGCCCAGATCCTCGGCGCGCCCGCAAGATCCGGCAGCGCGGAGGTCAAATGATCGATCAGTTCCACCGCAACGATGAGGTGTTTCGGCGCGACGATATTGACGCTGTGCGCAAGTGAGGGGCCGGTGAGATTCGTATTCACCAGCGCAACGGTACAACCCGCACGGGTAATGCCGAGCCAGATGGCCATATATTCAGGCCGATTCGCCATGATGAGACACACGGTGTCGCCCTTGGCAAGATCTTGTTGGAGCGCCCAACGCGTGTATTGGTTGGAACGCTCCGCCAGCGCACGATAGGTCATGCACTCGCGGTCGGAAAGGAGCGCCGGAGCCTCCCCGCAAGATTCGGCCAGCTCTTCAATCACGGTAGAAACAACTCGCGTAGGATTGTGGCCAATCGGTGCGGTGAGTTCGAGCGCGCGCAGCCAATCCTTAGCTGGTGAAAAGCCGGTACTACCGGTTATTCGGGCTTCCTCGGATGTGATTAAACTCATCGGCACTTTCTTGAAACGTCCTATGCTGTCGTCCCGGCATCCACGGTGAGCACGGTGCCGGTAATGTTTCTAGCCTTGTCCCCAAGCAGGTACCCGATCGCGTCCGCCACCTCTTCGACGCCGGGAAAACGGCGCAGCGCGCTCCGGCGCACCAGTTGTTCCCGGCGTTTGCTATCCATCCCCCGCGTCATTTCGGTGTCCATGAATCCCGGCGCAACCGCATTCACATTCACGCCTAGGCGGCCCACTTCGCGCGCCAGGGACCGGGTAAAGCCGATCATCGAGGACTTGGTCGCAGCGTAAACCGAAAGGCCCGAGTATCCCGTGAAGGCCGCAATGGATGCGACGTTTACGATTCGTCCTCCCCCGTCCGCCATCATGTGCCGGACCACATACTTGCTCAGGATAATCGGCGATAACGTATTCAGGCGAATTAAGCTCTCGATCTGCGAAGTATGCATCATCGCGAGTGCGCCGCCCGTCCCCAGCGCCGCATTGTTGACCAATCCGTAAATAGGGCCAAACTCCTTGTGCAACTGCTTAACCAGATCCGGTAGTTTCTCAATTTGACCGAGATCGAAAGGCACGAAGTGCAGCGATCCCGGCTGGGACTGCTCGATAACCGACGCGAATTCAGCGCTCGCACTCCGCGCAATCGCGAGGGCGCGGTAACCTTCAGCGGCCAGGTGGCGAACGACCCCCAATCCGAGTCCACGGCTTCCACCGGTAACGATGACATTACGCATGGTGACGAACCAGTTTTCCGGCTGGGGCAACGGTTAACGTCGGTACGCAACGGATGGTCGCAGGAATTTTGTGTGGCGGCAGGCTTTGACGGCAGAGTTCCAGGATCTCGCTCCTGAAGTCCACGACTGGATCCGACCCGTTCGGTATTTCGAGAACGACGTCCGCGGAAACCAGCGCACCCACCAGGGGATTTCGCCTCGACTGGACCCGGGACATGCGTACCGCTGGATGGCGATTGATCACCGCCTCAACTTCTTCGGGATATACTTTCAATCCGCCGACATTAATTACTCCATTCCTCCGCCCAAGAAAGTAATAGCGGTCGCCCCGCAGTTCCACAACATCACCCGTGTCCACGAAGCCTTCTTCGTCGGTGAGAATGCCGCTTTCCTCATCCATGTAGCGCGACGCAACTCGATTGGATCGGATCTGAATGGAATCGTTGCAGACCTTTATTTCCACGTCGCCCCGCCGGCCTAACATGGTCGCCGGAAAGCCTGCGAGACCATCGTTGACTTCGAATGCTACACCAGCTTCTGTGGAAGCAAAAGCATGCCCTACGGCGCTTTTTGGATAAAAGCATTGAAGCGTATTCAGGATCGCCTGATCAACGATCTCTCCCGACAGACGAATATATTGAGGGGCGATCCCGCGAGCCCGGGGGCTCATCAGCGCCCGCCGCCATTGGGACGGCGTGCCGGAGAGATGTGTGACCGCGTGAGCGCTCAGCCGCGCCAAATGATCCCCCACTCCTTCACCGGCGCCAGAGAGCACCATCGATCCGCGTCCCAAGATGGCTCGCAAGAATATCTGCAATCCCCCATATCGCCGGATATCGTAGAACGTACTCCAAACGACGCCGCTTTCCTTCATATGGTCGTGGCTCATGTCGATCGGCGCCGTGAGGCTGGCCAAGGTATGAACGATCATCTTCGGCGATCCGGTGGTCCCGGAAGTAAGCAGCACCCACTCGGTAGGGCAAGGTTCCAATTGCGCCGCCTGCAACGCCAAAACGCGGGAGCCGCATGTCACTCGCAGATTGCCTGCACCATCGTCGTCGGGTGTGTAGTCGGACACGATCGCATCCACGCCGCCTTTGGCGATCACCGCGGGAAAATGTTCCCAAGCTGTGTCCGGCGGACAGATAACGATGCGGCGGGCGACTCCGTCCAGTTCTATGAGAGCCAACGCCGCCGCTAGCGGCTCCCGGGTAGCAAGGAGAATGGACCGGCCCGATAATTCCGGGAGGCGGCCACCCAGGCTTGTTCCGAGCAGCAGATCGCCTATCGAAACATGGACCGGCGCGCCCCAGAGAACGCGATCTGAATAATCCGAGCTATTGGTCAGGTGGTCCCGGATCGACTTAAGATGATTGGGCGGCGTTTTCATACAGCCGAATAAAATCTCCAAGCGTCACTGGCGGGGACGTGGTGATCTCCGATTCAGTGAATGGATCAAGCCCCAAAGCGTCTTCAAGCCGGGTAACGAGGATAGCAACACCGAGGGAGTCAAGCCCCGATTCCAGCAACAGCATGTCGTCTGAAACCGGGGGAAGACGCTTTCCGGACCCACGTCTGATCTGTTCGAATTCTGAGATCACCCTGGCTTTAATTGACATCAGGAAACGCCTGGATCCTGCATAGACGCGGAACGAAGTGGGTCAGCGATGACTTGGATCAGTGTTCGCAGAAGATAAACTCCTTCAAAGAGATATTCCGCCGGTTCCCGAGACTCGGACGCGATCGCCATCTCCACTTCCAGGGCGCGAAAAAGCTCTTTTGAATGGGCGATATCGCAAATACCGTGAACTTCCGTATATTCCTGTTCTTCGGACCCCTGCCGTTGTGCGAGCTCCGCCAAATAGGCCATGAACCGTTGAATAAAACCCTCAAAGAAAGCCATCATCGCGATGAGTGGCGCCGGGGAGAGTCTTCCGATGAACAGACGGACATCGGAAAGCTGTGGATAGACCGCAAGCGCATCTGCATCGTCCGGAACAGCACGGGCGGCCGTGGCGAATTTTCGAAGCATTCCCGGATGACAGTCGCGCACTTCCTCGAGAAGGTTGTCCTCGATGATCGAGCGGGCTTCCTGCGACTTGGCCGCGAGATAGGCGCCGGTCATCCAATAAATAAAATTTCCTTCGAGTACGGAGCTATAGCGAGCGATGATCCCGCGCCTGGCCTCGGAGGAAAGTTGTTCGATGGCCGGAAGCGAAGCCAGCAGATCGTCGGTAATGCGGGTTAACCGCTCGCTTATTGAATCTGTTTGCGTTCGGTTCGGAATGTGAAGGGCCGAAGAGAGTGTACTCATCGGCAGGGGATTCATGGTAATTAAACTCATAAGACCTCACTGGGTGTTGTCACTGCTGCGTTCCTCCATGCCGGGGGGCCGGGCAGTAGGACCTTCATTGAGCGGCGACCTCCAACGGACTGTACTCGGAGCCCTCGATCAACTTTTGATAAAGGTGCTCGATCTCCCGAACTGACCGCTTCAAGGAGAACACCTCGGCGATTCTGCGCTTACCCGCCACGCCAAAGCTGGATGCCAGGGCTGGGTTCTTAAGCAGAGTAGTCATCGCGTTAGCGAGCATCGCCGAATTCCTGGGTGGGACGATCAGACCAGACACTCCGTCTTCGATGATTTCCGTATTTCCGCCCACTCTGGTGGCAACTACCGGGACTCCCCAGGCCATTGACTCGAGCAGAGTGTTGGAGAGTCCCTCACTCAAGGATGGGAGTACGGACAGGCTGACTTCCGACAGGATCCGCGGAACATCCGTGCGAAAACCTGTAAACACAATTTTGCCGGCCAAGCCCAGACATGTCGCCCGGCTTTCCAGTTCCTGCCTGATACCGCCGTCCCCGACGATCAGGAAGCGTGTCTCGGGGAGTTTCGCGGCGACGATGCTGGCTGCGTCCAGGAAGTATTCAATTCCCTTCATGCGGTTCAGGCGAGAGAGAACCATGACCAAAGGAACCGAAGCAGTCAGGCCCAGCTCTTCCCGAATACCGGAGCTCTCTTCGAGATTCATCGTCTTCGGCTGCGCGATGGCATTCCGGATCACCGAGATATTGTCCGGACGGTATCCTTGGCTGATCAGACTTTCGCGAATCGCGTCCGCATTCACCAGTACGCAATCCGCCAAACGGCAGATGATCTTCTGAAGCCAACGCTGCCATGGCTTCAAAATGTCACCGCAATCACGGATCGACGCAATCACGATCTTTGCGCCAGCCAATCGCGCCACCGGCACGGCAAAAAGATTGGGATACAAGCCATAAGCGTGGACCACCTGAATCGCGTTACTCCGGATGTAACGCGCCAGTCTGCCGGCTTCACGGAAAGTGCGAAAACTGTATAGGCTTCCGATGTCGAATACAGGACGATGAATCCGCGGCGCTTTCTCGATTTCTTTCTTGAGTTCGCCGAAGTTGCGCATACACGCCAGGTGCAGATCAAATCGCGTTGTATCCAATCCCAGCGAAACGTTGGTCACCTGTCTTTCGGTGCCGCCGATCTGGAAACTGGTAAGCATCGTCAATAACTTGATCCGGCCGGATTGTATTAGCGGCATAAAGCATTACCGTTGAAGGTCTTTCCCGCACATCTGAACGGCCCTCCTGCTCTTCATCGATGGCTCCGCTCAGGCCAACGGGGAAGCATGTGCACTTCAGATTCCGTTTCGGCGTTACCAAGGGCAGATCGAAAGGAAGCGAAGCGCGAAGCCGTTGTTGACTTGTTAATTGTGAAGTTTCTATAGACGCACACCTGAGTCTACGTCCAAAACAGACGCAAATTTTGCGTGCCGTGCAGGATATGCAAGCCGCGGTTCGAGGGGGGGACAATTTGAACCAGCGCCGGGCGGATATGCATGAAGAGTATGAACACTAACGACACGACTTCGGCGGTTTGGTGAACTGGTCTTGTTACCGTTCGAGGGATACTCTATTCGACCTTGACTTTGACTTCTACGCTGGTCCAGCAGCAGACGAAGTCGCCGCCGTCGGGACCGGACGAGTCGTTCGCGACGACACGCAGAATGTACTCGCCGGGTTCGCTGAAAGTGGCGATGGCCGTGCCCTTGCCATTGAAGACATTCTTGATGGGAATTTCGCTACCCGGAGCCTCCTCGACCTTCGGCCGGGGGTTGTCGAAGGTGACTTCGCCCGCGCCGCGGTACTTCTGCCAGGTGAGTGTGACGCTGGGGCCGCCCTTGAACATGGCAATGGTATCGGCGTCGAATCCGGCAGCGGCTGCCGCCGCCAGGAGTTCCGGAGTGGCGACCGCGTCCTCGCCTCCGGCTCCGGGTGCGGCCACGCCGGAGGGAATCGTTCCCCCTGCGGCCCTCATAGCGACTTCGAGCGCGACTCTCATGGCCCTGATCCCGATACTCCTATCATCATCGGCGACGAAGACGGTGAAGCTCAACGGCTCGCCGGCTTTGGCCGTGCACTCCAGTAGCAGCGGTCTCGGGCCCTGTACCGACGGGCCCTTTTCATCAAGACTGATGGTCGGCGGAGTGTTGCCGATGCCGACCTCCGACATCGGGTTTATGATCCAGGCCGCGCCGAGATGGCCGGGAACGGAGAGAGTATGGCCGTTCGCCGCGATAGTCCAGGTGATTTTCTTGTCGCCGAAATCCGGGGGCACCGTTACGGTGAAAACGCCCTTCTGGCGGCGGGGCAGGAAGTGAGTAGGCTGACCCTGATCGAGAGGGTCCGGGTCCATATGATTATTCGGACCGATCGGGATATCGAAAGTTTCTTTGGTGTTCCGGTTGAAGTAGCCGAATAGAAGGTTATAGGTGCCGTCGGAGTTTTGCCACCAGCCCTCATACGCCGGCGTTACGCTCTGGCCGCTTTCATGGGGATGTTCCGCGGGCACCTGCCTGAATTTGAATTGTGCATTGGCCGGCGGCGCCATGGAGACGATCGCCAAGATCGCCACGCTCGCGAACGCGATCGCGGTGGTGGCGCGGACCATCACGGACTCTCGCCCGCGCATCACGTTTCTCTTCATCACCGGCTACCGCTGACCGTTCTGCCTGCCGGCTTGTGCTTGGCGAGCCAATCGCCGTACTCGTGATCGCTCAAGTTGGTCACGTTCACGAAGGCCTCTCCCATTTCTTCGATCGTTCGCTCACCGTAGCCGACCCATTCGTTCGGATCGGGATTGTTCTTGTTGGCGGTCGTGTTGTCGTACCAGGCGGTGATCACGATGATCGTGCCTGGGGGCAGGACCGGCGCCGAATCATCGGTGTAGATGTAGTTATTCATCCAGTTGAAATCGAACCTGTCGACATAACTGAGCATCCGGATGGTGCCGTCCGGCAGCATCGCTTGCATGGCCATCGCCTTACCGCGGAGATGCATATGTGGCTGGAAATTTTCGAGTCGGGCGGCCGAAGGCAGCCTACTTAAGCCTACCGTGGAAGCGATTGTATTCGGCGGGATGTCAAGATCGTTCTTTAAAGGCATCGCGAAAAAAGACGCCAGCCGCGTGCGGTGTTCCGGCTTCTGACCTTTCGGATAAAGATAAATTGCAAGTTCGAGATGGTCCGTGATCTGTTCGCCAGCCGGATGATAGTGGATATCCCAGCGAATCTTCGCTCCAGGAAGGATGAGCTTACCGGTGCCGGGACGATAGGCGTCGTAGCTCTTACCGATCGACCATTCCATGAGGAGACCAGCGTCGCCGCTGCCGACGTCATCCGGGGACGGCGGCTCGTACTGTACCAGCTTCGTCACTGCATGGTGCGTGACCCGGCGGCCGGCGACAGTCGCAGGGCGCATTTCCACCGCGCGAATCCACCGCTCTTCCGTCAAGGGAACATCCGAGACCGGCTTCCACCATTCGTCCTGCCCGATGGCCGGGACAGTCAACGGCTCGGACTTCACGACGATATCGGGTTCCTGGCCGAGGATTTTGGCATACTCCCAAGCGGAGTCGTCAGGCCACGCTTTCGGGGCGGGAAGATCTTTCTTATCGCCGAACGGTGCGCCTTCATCCACCCATTGCACGATCGTCTTGATTTGCTTGTCCGAGAGCGATCGATCGTTGGCGTACTGCTGAATCCCGACGGTCTTATCGAGGTGCCACGGCGGCATATTCCTGGTGGCAACATGCTCTTTGATGGACCGGGCCCATGGGCGGACTTCCTGGTAAGTCTGGAGGTTCATCGGAACGCCCTGGCCCGGCCGATGACAGGTCTCGCACTTTTCCTGAAAAATCGGGGCAATGTTCTTGGCGAACGTGACGCGGTTAGGATCCGATATTTTCGCGCTGCCGGCAGGCGTAACGGATTGCCCGTACCCAAGCAGGAGCAAAGCGGATGCCAGCGCTCCGATCGGGGCGATTCGCAGCATCCGTTTGAGAAACCGAAGCACGATACCTCCCGTGTTCGCTGTTTTCCCGCTTTATAACGCGCTTTATAAAGGATAACAACCAAATGGACCGCCTCGGAGCGCCCGGCCAGTATTTTCCATTGACACACAGGGGGCTCGCCATGCCGCGAAATTGCTTCTTTTGCCTGTGATTAGCGGCCGGTCTTGCAACCGCCCAAATCACTACCACCGCCATCCACGGGACCGTTACCGATAAATCCGGGGCGATCGTTCCGAGCGCCCAAGTGACGGTGTCGAACACCGGAACCGGCCAGGTGCGAACGCCGCGCCGCCCCGATGGCGGATTCGGCGAAGGATGCACGGAGGCGAACTTGTTCTTTCGTCATTCGCTTCTAACGCGCGATCCGCGCCGCTTTTCCATCCATCAAACGCAATACTTCTTCGAGTGTCGCCATCGAGGTGTCGCCCGGCGTGGTCATCGCCAGCGCTCCGTGAGCCGCGCCGCATTCCACCGACCATTGCGGTGAACGCCCGGTCAGGAACCCGTAAGTAAAGCCCGCGGCAAAAGAATCGCCCCCGCCCACGCGATCGTAGATCTCGAGATCTTTGCGCATCGCCGCTTCGTGGAACTTGCCGTCGGCGTAGCAGATCGCGCCCCAATCGTTGCGCGTCGCGGTGGTGGCCTTGCGCAGCGTTGCCGCGACCACGCCGCAGGAATACCGCCGGACGACGTCTTCGATCATTCGCTTGAATTCACCGGCGTCGAGTTGCGAGTGGTCGACTTCGAAGCCCAGGGCCGCCGAAAAGTCCTCTTCGTTCCCGATCAGCACGTCGACCAGCGGCGCGATGCGGCGATTCACGGCTTGCGCCTGTTTCCTTCCCCCGATGCCTTGCCACAAAGACGGACGATAGTTGAGATCGTAGGACACCATCGCTCCGTAGCGCTTGGCTGCGTGCATGGCTTCGATCGCGACCTCCGGCGTCGTCGGGGACAAGCCGCAGAAAACACCGCCCGTGTGAAACCACCGAGCCCCGTGGTTTTGAAAGATCCGATTCCAATCGATATCGCCGGCCTTCATTTGCGATGCCGCGGTGTTTCCCCGGTCCGAGCATCCCAATGCCGCGCGCACGCCGAATCCTCGCTCCGTGAAATTGAGACCGTTGCGAACGGAGCGGCCGATTCCGTCATACCCCACCCAACGCACCAGGGATTGATCGACTCCGCCCTGATACATGAGGTCCTCAATCAGGCGTCCGACCGGGTTGGTGGCGAGAAGCGTAACGATTGCAGTATCGAGGCCAAAACAGCGCTTCAATCCGCGCGCGACATTGTACTCGCCGCCGCCTTCGTGAACGTCGAAGCTGCGCGCGGTCGAAATGCGGCGATCGCCGGGATCGAGGCGCAGCATCACTTCGCCCAGCGCAACCAGGTCCCATCGGCAATCGGCCTTTGGCTTGACGGTCATCGCGCGAGCCACCCTCCGTCGACCACTAGAACGTGGCCGTGCATATAGTCGCTCGCCGAAGATGCGAGGAACACGGCGGGGCCGGCCAGATCCCGCGGATTTCCCCATCGGCCCGCGGGAATGCGTTCGAGAATCTGCCGGCTGCGCACCGGATCGCTGCGCAGCGCCGTGGTGACGTCCGTCTCCATATACCCGGGCGCGATCGCGTCTTCGCAGGATTTCGTCTCGGCAAGATCGGCGCGCGCACGCACGGCTTTCGCGCCGCCCGCTTCAATTTTGGAGAGAACCTCTTCGAACCCCTCGGCTTTGGAACCGTGGACGACGACGTTCGCGCCCGCGCCGGCAAGGCCGATCGCGATACCCGCGCCCAGGCCGGTTCGAGAGCCGGTGACCAGCGCGTTTTTGCCTTTCAGGCTGAATGCGTCGAAATTCAAGCGGCGATCTCCAGTTGGGCGGGTTCGAGCCGCGGCGCCAGCAAATGCACCATCAACAGTGCAACCAGATAGACCGAGCCGGCGATGACAAACATCGGGACATAGCTGCCCGTGAATTGCAGAACGAATCCGGTGAAGGTCGCGATCGCCATCCCGCCGAGTCCGCCGCCAAAGCCGCCGATGCCGGTGACCGAGCCCACCGCCCGGCGCGGGAACATGTCCGACGGCAGCGTGAACAGGTTCGCGGACCATCCTTGATGTGACGCCGTCGCGAGCCCAATCAGCGTCACCGCGGTCCAAAGATGGCGCACGTTCGCCGCGAACATGATCGGTGTGACGGTGATCGCGCAGATCAGCATCGCGGTCTTGCGCGAGCGATTCGCGTTCCAGCCGAGCTTGAACAGGCGCGCCGGCAACCATCCGCCGAAGATGCTGCCGAGCGTGGCCATATTGTAGATGATCACCAGCGGCCATCCGATCGCGGTGATGGACAACCCGTATTGCGTGTTCAAGAACTTCGGCAGCCAGAAAAGGAAGAACCACCAGATCGGGTCGGTCATCGATTTTGCGATCAGAAACGCCCACGTCTGCCGATACCGGATCAGGTGGGCCCACGGAATTCGGCCTTCCGGATCGGGCGGATCGGCTTGAATATAGGCGAGCTCCGCGGCCGTCACGCGCGGGTGATTCTGCGGGCGCCGATACATCATCAGCCACGGAACGATCCACAATGCGCTCAGCACACCCAGGACCACGAACGCCGACTGCCATCCGTATCGAACCGCGAGCCACGGAACGGCCAGCGGCGCCAGGATCGCTCCGACGTTGGTGCCGCAATTGAACAGGCCCGTGGCAAGGGCGCGCTCCTTCTTGGGAAACCATTCGGCCACCGTTTTGATCGCTGCTGGAAAACCGCCCGATTCGCCCAGTCCCAGCATCGCTCGCGCGATGCCGAAGCCAAGGACGGTGCTGACCAGAGCGGTCGCGATGGTGGCGACACTCCACACCCCGATGGATGTCGCGAAGCCGAGACGCACGCCAACGCGATCCATGAATCGGCCCGCGAGCAGCAATCCGATAGCGTACGCCGCTTGAAAAGCGTTGACGATGTTGGAATACTGGATCTCGTTCCATCCGATCCTGTGTTGCAAATCCGGCGCGAGCACGCCCAGCACGCTGCGATCCACGTAGTTGATCGAAATGGCCGCGAAGAGCAGGGCGCAGATGCGCCACCGATAGCCTGTCAACCGGAGGCCGGTCGCTTCGAGGCTTGCCGTTGCAGGCTGCATGGTTCAAGAACTACTTGCGGCTGGCTTCCAATCCAGAGCCGCTAGTGGCGAAGGCCGGCTGCACGTTGACGACCCCGAATTGCCGGTCTTCCTTTTCGCGATGCGCGGCCATCGCCCACAGAAACGCGATGCGTTGTCCCGGCACCGACACGTTGGGGTGATACCCGCTGGGCATCAGAACCGCGTCGCCATCGCGGACTACCGTGACCAGCTCGGGATACCGGGTATCGTTGTATACCATTTGGATTCCGAAGGCTGGTTCCGGCATATCGAAATACACATACATTTCCTCGAGCATCACGGCGTGCTCGTGAGGAGGCCAGCTGGTCCAGTTGCCCGGCTCGGAGATGGTGAAGCCGACCAGCAGCCGTCCCGCGTCCACATTCTTGCCGAGCACGATGTTTACTTGCCGCTGCTGCCCGGGCGTGCCCGCGCTGAACTTCAGAGTCGGATTCTTGGAAACCTCCGCGTACGGAACCAACTGGAGTGGATATCGCCCCTCAACGTCGGAAGAAAACTCCGCGATATCGACCTGCTGACTGGTCTGAATCTCAATGGAGGAACCGCGTGGGATGTACATCGAATCGTACTGGCCAAGATCAAACGATTTGCCATCGACGGTGACTCTTGCCACGCCCGAAAGGACCACGAGTCCCGTTTCGCGATCCCCATTCTTGAACGCTGCCGACTTTTCCTTCTCATTAAGAAGGATGCGGCCATAGGCGAGATGGCGGTTGCTGCTGTTGGCGGGCGTCACCGAGATGTTCCGTCCCGCTTGGGTGTTGGTCTGACGAAAAACCATCATTTTTTCATCCATTTGATATACCTCATTGTGAGATGCAGTATCACATTTACAATAACAAATATTAACCCGACGTCAGCGCGGGAGTTCCGGCAGGTTGCGTCGGCCACGGGCCCCGATAACCCGATTCCTCGGAGAGCACCTTGGCGGCGCGGCAAACCGAAACGGCCACAATCTCGACCTTTTCCGCCGGCATTCGAAAGGACGGCGCGGAAATACTGATCGCGCCCAGCACCCGTCCCGCATGATCGAGCACGGCAGCTCCCACGCAACGCACGCCTTCCTCGACCTCTTCGTTATCGATCGAATATCCGCGGCTGCGGATCGTTTTCAGCTCGATCTTGAGTTCCGCGGGCGTGGTGATCGTATTCCGAGTGAGGCGCTGTAGACCGTGTTTTTGCAGAATCTCGTCGACCTCGCGCTCGGGGAGCCAAGCGAGCATGGCTTTGCCCACGGCCGTGCAGTGCGCCGGATTCCGCCGCCCGATCCGCGACGCCATTCGAACGCTGCGGCTGGGTTCGTATTTGTCGAGATACATGACTTCGCCGCCATCGAGTACGCACAGATGGACGGTCTCGTCGACTTCGTACAACAGGCGTTCGAGGTGCCGCCGCGCGCGTTCCCGGATATTAAAGCTGGCAATCGCGATGGTGCCGAGTTCGAATAGCCGCAGACCGAGTCGATAACGGCCGGTTTGAGGGTCTCGATCGACGATGCGATAGCCTTCCAGAATCATCAGGATGCGATGCGCAGTACTCTTGTGGAGCTTGACCGTCTCGGCCAGTTCGGCCAAGCCCGCGTCGGATCGGGATTCCGCTATCGCACTGATGATCGCAACCGCGCGATCCAGCACCTGGATCTTGTACGGGGATGCCTTCGTCTCAGATTCTGACACTCCAAGGCATTTTATGAGAGAATGCGGGCTGTGTCAACGCCCCTAATGGGCCCCCCATGGGGGCGCGAATCCACGCTAAAAATTGAATCTTCCAGTCACCACAATAACGCGGCCGGACACCAACGCGCCTTGACCGGAACCATAAATGCTGGTCGGGGCGCTTTGGGTGCTTGTAATCGTACCGAATCCTCCGACGGTCACGTTGCTGGTGGGATTGGCGAAGTTCGGGTGGTTCAGTAAATTGTATGCACTCGCACCGAACTGGAATGCCAGTCGCTCCTTCACCTGAATCCGCTTGGTGAGTTGCGTGTCGATATTGAAATATCCCGGCCCACGGAAGCTATTCGGCGGAATGTTGCCGAAATCGTCCTGCGTCTTGGAGGTTGCGAATTGTGAGCTGGTCAAGCATCTTACGTTGACGTTGGTGCATTGTGTGCCGAGCGCAGTTGGATCCAGCAAATCCGCCAGCACGGGACCTCCGAAGGTTGGCGATAGAAAGCCAGGGATTTGACTATCGGTGACGCTGAACGGACGTCCGCTATAGACGTACATCTTGGCGCCGAGTGTCCAGCCGCCCAGAACGTTTTCCATCAGGCGCTTCTGGAACTTCGGTGGATTCCACACCACGTCGGCGCTAAGATTGTGACGAGTGTCGAAATCCGTCGGTCCGTAACCCGAATTGAGATTGAAAGGGTTGAGGACAGTCGAAGTTGCCGAGGATGCTCCAGCCGAGGTGATACCCGGATCGAGCTGAAGCGCGTGGCTCCAGGTGTAACTAGCCTGGCCTTGAAATCCCAGGCTGAACGAATGCCGGACCTGGACGGAGAGCCCGTCATAGTTGGAATATCCGCTGGTTAAGAGTCCCGTGACGGTCGAGAAACGGGGATCCGGCGCGGCGGTGGGAAGGCTCGAAAAGCCCGCCGGATAGCGACTTACCGTGCCGATGTATCCGTTCAGGTCCGGGTCGCTAATCATCTCGCTGTAACCGTGATTGCCGGAATAGGTGATCGCAAGGACATTCCGCGGGGTCAGCGGCTGCTCGATTTCGAAGCTCCATTCGAGCACCTTCGCGGTCTGGAATTCGTTCGGAGTGACGTAAAATGTCGGCACCGCGAACGGCACCTTTCCCAGCGCCGATTGCAGCTGAGCGAGCGTCTGTCCCTTGGAAAAACCAGCCTCGAAAGCCTGGGCGGACGCGATGGCGACAGATTGCGAACTCGCGGGATCGGTGGATAAGCCAACGTCGCCGAAGCTTACCGTCGGGCTGAATTTGTTGGGCGAGTTGTCGAAGACGTTCACGGCAAGATTGCCCGCGAAGGTGTTGGCGAACAAGCCTACGCCTCCGCGAAGCACGGTCTTGTTCTTGCCAAAGGGAGTGAAAACGATGCCGAAGCGCGGCGCGGGAATGATCGCTTCAATACTGGGGAACGCTCGTCCAAGGCCGGTCTGGATGGTGCTGTTGTAAGGTACATTGCTGCCGCCCTGATAGCCAGCGCCTGCAAACGGCGCATTGAACCGGGAAAAGCAATCGTCCACGCACGCAGGATTCTCGTTCTGCTCGAATCGAATGCCATACGTCACCTTGATGCTTCTGCTTACGCTCCACTCATCCTGAATGTAGTAGTTCAAAGAATACAACCGGATGTGCGCGGCAGCCAGCAGCGGAAAAGACTGAGTGAACTTGCTGCCCGTGTTCGTGCTGTTGACCTGGCCGATCGCGAAATCGGTTAAATCACTGAATGTGTAAGTGCCAATTACCGTGCCACTGGCAATGCTGGTATCGGTCACGCGATTGCGGCGGAAGTTGATTCCGGCTTGCAGCGCGTGTTTGCCGCGGGTCCAGGAG
>Ga0182024_10005066_pt1 | contig 29768 bp, 18 predicted proteins | sample P32metaG_FD_120480 | JGI IMG/M metagenome (GOLD analysis project Ga0182024, IMG submission 120480) | Permafrost microbial communities from Stordalen Mire, Sweden - P3-2 metaG (Illumina Assembly) | ecosystem: Environmental > Terrestrial > Soil > Wetlands > Permafrost | place: Sweden: Stordalen...
GATAGCGCTTGCCCTCCTGCAGCGTTACGGTATCGGTCTTCGGATACGACTTGCCGTTGATGGTCCAGTAATCGAAGTCGCCGTGACCGCGGAATTTTGACTCGAAGAGCAGAGGAATCTGATGGTCAGGCTGAATGGTCGAGGCTTCGGAGTGGGCGAAAGACCGGTAGTCCCATAGAACCTCGGGCGCGTCGATCCACTTCGGCTCGCCTTGCTGGCCTGCGTATTCGATGACAATGCCCATGCCCGCTTTACGAATGTCCTCGCGCGTTTCGCCAAAGATCCAGACTCCAGGATTGTTCATCGCGACGATGACATCGGCTCGCTCGGCCGGAGCAAGGCGGAGAGCGCTGACGCGGGACGGCGCTGGGACCGGATTGCCATCCATCGCCACTACAGTCATTTCGTGACCTGCGATGCCGAGCCAATGAGTCACCGTTGCACTGGCGTTGACCATGCGGAAGATGACGCGATGATTCTGCTTCACCTGGATCGGAGTTGCGTGGCCCAGCATGCGATCGTTGATCGTCGAATAGTCGTAGGATGCATCCAATCGTGCAGAGTGAGAAAGACTTCCTGATCGTAGGCGCCGGGTTCATGTTTTGGCTCAATGTAGAAGCAGCCGAACTGCCCGGAGTAGAGGCCTCTCTTGAAATCATGGCCGGCCGTTGTATGTGTGTGATACCAGCGCAACCCGGATGGTCTCGGCGTGAAGCGATAGCGTTGCGTTGCACCGGGGGCGATCATCGGAGATCCCTCTTCCATGGCGCCATCCTGGTCGGAGGGTATCCAGAGGCCGTGCCAGTGCACAATCTCCGAAATGCTGGCGCGATTCAGCACTTCGATTGCGATCGGCTTCCCGTCGGGCCAACGAATCAGTGGACCGGGAACCTGTCCGTTGTAGGCGATCGTTTCAACGTGCTTGCCGGGTGCGATCTCCAGCTTCAGTGCAGCTATTTCCAGGCGCACATCTGCCGGGGCTTGCGCCCATAGCTTGTGTTCCGCAGAAGAGGAAAAGCCCAGAGCAGCCGCAGCTGCGGACTTCGCGATGAATTCACGCCGGTTCATTCAATTCCCTTCTCTCACTGTGTGCTTCTGGAACTGCCCGGTTGATGGTGCGACCAATCGAAACGTCTCCCCACAATTCCCTTCACGATCAGATGATCGGTGGCTGCGGTTGGCCCTACACCGACACCAAAGTTGATCTCCCAATTTGGGGAGACATTCAGATCAACAGCCGGGAAGAATTGCTGTTGCTGATTGTGCAACGAATCAAAGCCGCGCAGAGATCCATAGTCCGCGTAGTATTCGAGACCGCCGGAGATGTACTTGTTGAAGTCATAACTGACTTTGGCATTCGGGGAAAATCCCACGCCCTGATTCACAGTCTGTCCGTGAAAGGACCTTTCCAGCGCCGGGTTCACGGCAAAGTACCAGCGTCCCATCGTCTTGTCCACGATGGGGCGAATCTCCCACGTCCAGGTGTCGGTCGAGAACTGGCGTCGCTGGTAGCCGACCTCGGTGGAAAGGCTTACACCCAATGGCCAATGCCAACTGTCGGGAACACGAACACGAGGGCGGATGTGATCGCCAACCCATTGCCATCCATCGCCATCGCGAGCGCTGGTGAAGATATAAAAGCCGACCTCAGACCAGTTATTGATGCCTTGGGTGATCTCCACAGTCTCGTGTTCCGCGTGATTGGTGGGATAAAGCCCGTCGGCCGCATACTTCGAACCTGGGAGCGGCTTGGATCCGTCCACGGTAAAGTTGCTGTGGAGCTCGAGCATGGTTGTTTTAGGTGCGACGGTGTCGGCGCCATAAACCTGAATTTCGTAGTTGTCCTGCGCTTGTCCAACGCGTCCACAAAGACCGCCAAATAAGGCAGCGATGAAGATCGACAGACAAACGGTATTTCGCCTCAGTAGCAACAATTGCACGGACTTGAATTCCTCCAACTCTATCTTGCGAGCGAAAACTGAACGTTGCTTTCCCCTGGATCTGGGGGCCCTCTGAGACTCACATGGCCGGGCGCGGCACCTTTCTTTGAGCTACGGGGATCACTCGTCACTGGCAAAGCGACCGCTGGCGAGTGTTCCATCTGCCCCCTTATCGTTAGACCAACCGCAAACGGCCGCAACAGAATTCACCTTCGGCGCTGTCATGTAAACAACTGGTTGCCGATCGTGGACGCGCCTTCGACTTAGCGCCCGTGTGTGTTTAGAAACATGGAGATTGCCCTAAAGGAGATTGAGCAATCTGCTGATACTTAAGCATGAGCGGTACATCTTTTACGCTCTTCGATACCTCTTTTGTTTAGGCCTATTCGCGAGCTGCCATCTCCAGTTTGTTTAAGGTGTGATCCGTTAGCTTTAGCAACCGCTGAGAGAGTCTGATGAGTATTTTTGACAGCAGGAATTGCGACTCCTATGGAGTCGAGTGGCAGCAAAATGTCTCCACCTTCACTCGAATCCAGAAATTATCCATCGGATTCAAGCGTACTTCGCCATTGAGTGAGCGACGACATGAACCGCTCGATGGCTCGCTTCCACATTCATTGCGACGAGTCTATCGGCTGCGTGGCCGCCACTCGCTTCTGTGATGCACCCGCCAATGATGACGGCGTCTCCTGGAATTGTTTCAGGATCAGGATTCACCATCACAGACATTTTTTTCGAGACCCTCCTTGTCTGGATTTCCGATCTCTCACACGAGATGCCGGGCTGAGCAACGGGGATTAAACTGCGTTTTCTTCCACACGATTTCGCGTAAGCATGAAATAGACGAGTGGCGTGACCACGAGGCTCAACACCATCGAGATCGTCAGTCCGCCAATCACCGCGATCGCCAGCGGCTGGAGCATCTGCGAGCCCGCGCCGAGAGCAAACGCCAAGGGCAGCATGCCACACACCGCGGCAATCGCCGTCATCACAATGGGTCGCAGCCGACGCTGCGCGGCGTGAATCATCGCGTCCGCTGCCGTCGCGCCCTCCGCGCGGTATTTCTCGTCGGCATCCAGGAGCAGAATGCCGTTCTTGGCCACAATACCGATAACCATGATGAGTCCCATGAACGACGCTACGTTGAACGTCGTGTTCGTCACCAGAAGCGCCAATATCACGCCCGAGATCGACAACACCGACGATGTCAGAATCGCAATCGGCGCCTGAAAATTTCGGAACTCCGTCAGCAGCACGCCAAACACCAGCGCCAGTGCCAGCAGCAACACACGCAGGAGGTCGCGAAACGATTTCTGCTGCTCCTCATAGGTCCCCCCGTATTCCACGCGGACCGAAGGAGGCAGGTGCAGGTCGGCAACGGTCTGGCGCACCTTCGCCATTGCCCTACCCAGGTCCGATCCTTCCAGTCGCCCGGTCACGACCACCAGCTGCTGCAGGTTCTCACGCCGGATTTCATTCTGCGGCGGCAGTTGTTGAATGTCGGACAGCGAGCCCAGCGTGGCCGTGTGTCCTGTGCCGCTGTTGAACACCGTGTTCTCGATCGCGTCGAGCGAACTGCGATGGTTATCGCTGAGCCGAATGCGAATCGTATAGGGCCGGTCGTTGGCAATCAGCGGGTCGTTCGCCGGCAGCCCATCCAGAATCGACGTCGCGTCTTCCGAAACTTCGGTCGGCGAGAACCCCATCCGCGCAGCCACCGTCGGGTTCACCTGGAAGTTCGTTGCCGGCCCGCTGATTGTGTTGTCGATTCCGTTCTCTACGTCGACCACGCCGGGAATCTTGCTGATCGCGTCACCCACACGCGGCCCAAGCTGCGTCAGCGTGGTTTCGTCATTCGAGAAGATCTTGATCTGGATCGGCTCCGGCGCGTTCGACAAATCGCCGATCATGTCCTGCAGCACCTGTGTGAACTCTACATCCAGTTCCGGCTCCTCCGTGCGAATCTGCGACCGCACATCCTCCATCACTTCGTCGATTCCGCGGCTGCGCTTTGCCTTGAGCTTCACCGTAAAATCGCCGGTGTTGGCTTCGGTCACGGCGGCCAGACCCATCTGCAGACCTGTGCGGCGGGATGTGCTCTCTACTTCCGGCGTCGCGCGCAAAATGCGCTCCACGTGCTCCAACACGCGGTTGGTTTCACCCAGCGAACTGCCTGCCGGCATGATGTAGTCGAGAATAAAACCGCCCTCATCCATCTCCGGCAGCAGGTCCGATCCGAGTGCTTCGTAGCCGGCAAACGTTCCAATCACCAGCAGCAGGCACGCTCCGCCAAGCCACAGCGGACGATTCAGCGCCCAGTCCAGCACGCTCCTATGCACCTGCAAAACCCGTGCAAGAAAACGGCCCGCGTGGTGATCGTGGTCGGCCGTATCTTCATTTTGCTTGCGCAGGAGCACCAGGCTTAGCCCGGGCGTCCACGTCAGGGCCAGCACCAGGGACGTGAGCAGCGCCGCAGCCATCGTGATTGCCAGTGCGCGAAAGAAACTTCCCGTCACCCCGCTCGTCGAGATCAGTGGCAGAAATACCACCACCGGCGTAATCGTCGAACCGATCAGCGGCGTCGTGATTTCCTTTAGCGCCTTCCGCACGGCGTTGACGCGATGCTCGCCGTTGTCGCGATGCGTCACGATGTTCTCCACCACCACGATGGCATCGTCAATCACCAGCCCGATTGCCGCCGCGAGGCCGCCCAGCGTCATCAGGTTGAAGCTCTCGCCCAGAATCCACAGCACCAGGATCGTGACCGAAATCGTCACCGGGATCACCAGACCCGCAACGAGCGATGACGTCCAGTCATGAAGAAAGAGGAATAGGATCACACAGGCAAGAATCAGCCCGATGAAAATCGCATCTCGCACGCTTGAGATGCTGTCCCTCACCAGCTGCGACTGATCGTAGAACGGTTCGAGGTTCACACCCGGCGGCAGCTTCTTTTCAAGTTGCGCCACCTCCGCCGCAATGCCATTCGCCACCGTGACGGTATTGCTCGAGGGCTGACGTGCAATGTTGATCAGCACAGCGTTCTTGCCGTTAGCCGTCACCGTTGTGTACACAGGCATGGTTGCCTGCTCCACGCGCGCCACGTCCGCCACGCGCACCGGTGCACCCGCGGTCGTGGTCTTCACCACCAGCTGCCGCAACTGGTCGGCATCGTGCACCTGTGCGCCCACCAAGCCAAGAATCAACTCATGGTTGGCTTCGTACAATCCAGGTGAGTCCACAATGTTCGATTGCTCGATCGCATTCAGCAGGTCGGTGATTGTCACGCCGTTCGCTGCCAGCAGCGCCGTGTCCGGCACCACGTGAAACTCGGGCACCTGCCCGCCCTGTACCGTCACCGTGCTTACGCCGGCCACGCGGTTCAGCGGCGGCTTCAGGTCGTAGGTGGCAATCTCCCACAGCCGCGTCTGCAGGACGGTATCAGAAGTCAGGCTGAACCCAAGAATCGGAAATGTGGCGAACGTCAGGCGGTTCGTCGTAATGCGCACCGTCGATGGCAGCGTCTGCCGCACCTTGCTCAGGGCCGCGTCCACCAGTTGCAGCTGACGTACCATGTCCACGTTCCAATCGAAGAACAGGCTCACCTCGGCCGACCCGCGGCTCGTTGTCGAGCGCACCGTTTGCAAGCCCGGCACGGCATTCACCGCGTCCTCGATCGGCCGCGTGATGGTTACTTCCATCTGCTCCACGGGCATCACGCCATTGTCCACGCCGATGACTACACGCGGGAAGTTCGTCTCCGGAAACACCGCGATCGGAAGCTGCAGCGCAAAGTAGATTCCTGCCACGGTCAACACGGCCGCAAAAAAGAACACCGTGCGTGTCGATCGCGCCAGCCAGAACGGCTTTTCTGTCGGCGCAATTTGCGGAGAAGCGACAGCCATCAGTTGTCCTCCCCGCCCTTGCCCGCGGCCGGCTTTGCATCGTCGTCTTCTGCCGGGCCCACTTTCACTTTTGTCCCTTCATCCAGCCCGTACGCGCCGCCGGTAATCACCGTGTCGCCCGGCGCCACGCCGGTCATCACCTGCACGTCGTCTCCATCCGTGATGCCCAGCGTCACCGACGTGCGATGTGCCGTTCCATCGGCGCCCACCACCATCACAGACTTGCTGCCATCCTGCGCCGTCAGCACCGCGGCCGTCGGAATCTTCCAAGCCTTCTCCACCGTGCGTCCCGTGATCGACGCCTTCACCGGGATGCCCACCCTGTATGTGCCGGCCTTGTTCTCCACGCGAAGCCACACTTCCACCGTCGTACTTCCCGTGTCCAGCGCAGGGCTGATCAGGCTCACCTTCGCTTTCACGGGCTCGGCAACTCCCGGCACGCTGATCGACGCCTCATCGCCCACCTTCATCTGCTGCGCCACGCTCTGCGCCACGTGCGCCTTTGCGATCAGTGCAGATGTGTCCATCACGGTAATCAGCGGCGTCCCAGCCGGCGCGGTCTCTCCTGCGAATAGCGGCCGGTCCGTGACCACGCCGTTGATCGGGCTGCGAATCTCGGAGTAGCTCACTTGTGCTTCCGCGCCCTTGTACTTGCCCTCGGCTGAAGCCAGTTGTCCTTGTGCCGCCTTCAGCGCAGCTTCGTGGCTCACGCTGCGCACTGACTCCAGGTGCTTCTCTGCCGCGTCGTATGCCGCTTTCGCCTGCACCTGCGCTGCGACAGCCGTATCCAGGTCGCGCCCCGGGATCGCACCCTCCGCAGACAGCTGCTTGCGGCTCTTCACAATGCTGTCGTTCAATTCCAGATTCGCCTTCGCCTGCGCGAAATCCAGCTCCGCTTTCTGCGCGTCTTCCGGAACCTGCGCCTTCGTCGCCGTGGCGTACGCAGCCTCCGCTGCCTCGAACGATCCCTTGTTGTCCATCGCCGCTGCGCTCAGATCCGCGTTCTCCAGTGTGGCCAGCAGCTCGCCCTCTTTCACATGCGCGCCGCGCTGCACATAAAACTTCGTCACCGGCGCCGTGATCTTCGGATTAATCGCCGCCTGCGCCAGCGGCGTCAGGATTGCATCGGCCACAATGTGCTCAGACAGCTCGCCCTGTTCTGGATGCTCGGCCTGCACCGTGACCTCGGGCTGGGGCGTCGCCTCCTTCTTGCAGCCGGAAACCGCAATCAGCGGAACAGCAATCGCTCCCGCCACTAACCAAAGACATATTCCGCGGTTTCCTTTCCAGTCAGTTGTTCCGCGAAGATTCATTCTCGTGTTTACCCTCGTCATCGGCTCACATCGTTCCCGTCAAACTCTGTAAATCCGCCAGCGCCATCTCGTAGCGCACGCGTCCATCTTCACGCGTATTCTGCGCAGTTAGAAACGCCCCCTGCGCATCCACCACTTCCAGCACCGTGGCCTCGCCACCCTTATAGCGCAGCTTGGTCAGGCGCAGACTCTCCGCCGCCGTTGCCTCGCTCACCTCCAGCGACGCCAGCTGGTCGCGCGCCGCCGTCGCCTCGCTATACGCCTCGTCCAGCCGCGCAATCAGTTGCCTTTGCGCTGCACTCAGCATCACCTTGGCTGCATCCCGGCGAATCTCGCTCTGCTTCACCTTGTGCTGAGTCGAAAGCCAATCCCAAACGGGGATATCCAGCGTCACGTTTGCCGAGTAGCCTAGGTTCAGCACGCGGTCCGGTCCATTCACCGCGAACTGTGGAGCATCGATACCGTACGTCACGTTCAATGTGAGATCCGGCAGATACGCTGCGCGCGCCGCCAGCACATCGGCATTGCTCACACTCAAAGTTGCCAGCGCACCCTTCAGTTCCGGATTGTTCTTCCCCGCGGCCTGTTCCACATCGGCGTGCGCCGCCAGCTCCGCCGCGTCCTTGGGGATCGCCACTTGGTACGGCGCCCTCGGATCGGGAAACAGCAACACGCCCAGCTCCAGCCGCGCCTTCTCTGCAGCCAGCCGCGCGTCCGACAGGTCCCGCTCCCGCTGTTGCTCCTCCAGTTGCGCCTTCACCACGTCCGCATGCGCCGCCTCCCGTGCCTGCTCCCGCTCAGTCGTCAGCTTTGTAAAGTCGACAGCCTCGTTGTGCGCACGATCCGCATCGGCCAGTTTGTTGTCCGCTGCTGCCAGCCCGTAGAACAGCCCGGTCACCGCCGCTACCAGTCCTCGCCGCGCCACTTCCAGCTCCGCCGCAGCCTGTGCTGCCGCAGCATCGGCGCGCCGTACGCCCGCCACGCCCACCAGTCCCACCGTCTCATTCACCATCGCCTGGCTGGCATATTCGCGGATCGCGTTGTTGGCAATGAATCGCGGAGCCGGCTGCGAGGTCGCGCCTTGTCCGGCCTGGTTGTACAATCCGTTCGGCTGCGTATACAGGAATTGGTTGTGGTAGTCCACACTGGGCAGCAGTCCCGCAACCGCAATCGAACGGTCCAGCGCCGCGCTCCGGCTGTCGGCCGACGCCGTTGCGTATCCGCGCTCGTTGGCTTCAGCACGGCGGATGGCTTCATCGAGGGTGATAACTTCTGTCGCACCGGTAACCGGCGTGGCCGCGCCAGCCGGCGCCTGACCGCTCCCCGCCACAACGGCGACCGCGAACAAAAAGATAAGTAGCGTTTTGGATGACGATTGCATGAAATTTCAATAAGTCCCTGTCTTGTCCCACCCCATCCGAATTGCTTCTGCTAGATGAATTACCCTTCGTCCAGTGCTTTGAGAAATCTGTTCGCGGCAACTGAAACCGTCCGAGATGATGAGCGTGTCTTTTGCGGCTTGCCTCACGGCCGGTAGCAGCACTCTTTCTCCGATTGCCTGGGCAACAGCGTATTTGCCTTTCTCAAATCCAAACGGCCCTGCCATCCCACAACACCCAGAATCCATCGTCTGCAAATCACAGCCCATCTTCTTGAGCAACAATTCTTCATCCCCAGTCTTCATAATCGATTTTTGATGACAGTGCACTTGGAGCAACACCTTCCTCGCCAGCTGCGGAGGTCTGAAGTGCGGAGCGTGCCGCTCAAGGAACTCGCTCAATAGAAATGTCTGATTGCGCAGTCGCGCCGCACGCGGATCCTTCGGGAAGAGATTGCAGAGCTCATCCCGGAACACAGACGCGCAGCTCGGCTCAAGAACGACCACGGGAAGGCCCCCATCGATCTGCTCTCCAAGCGCAGAGAGGATTCGCCGCAAATAACGCCTCGCATGGCCAATCATTCCGAAGTCGTAAAGCGGTCTTCCGCAACATAGGAGCTTGCGTGGGATGAAAACGGAGCAACCGGCCTCTTGGAGGACTTCCAACGCTGCCCGAGCGGCATCAGGATGGAAATAGTTATTGAATGTGTCAACCCACAGGATTACATCGCTGCCATTCCAGGATTTCTTAGTGGATGTGTGCTGACCGATTGAGGATCCTGTCATTGGAACGCGATGATCTCTTGCCCATCGGCGGAATGACGTCATTGCGAGAAGGGGCATTGTCCGATCCGGCGCAAAGTCGAGCACTCTTCTCATCACATGACCAAAAACGGGTGCGCCATTGAGCATGTTGGCAAGCGCCGGCGCGGTCGAACCGATCCGAGCCCATTGATTGATCATCCCGAACATATAATGACGGATAGGACGCCACTTACCCTCGTAGTAGTGAGATAAGAACTCCGCTTTGTAGGTCGCCATATCAACATTTGCCGGGCATTCGGACTTACACGCTTTGCACGCAAGGCAGAGCTCCATCGCCTGTTTAACTGGCTCGCTTTGCCAGCCTGCTTGAATTGCCTCGCCTTGTAACATTTCAAAGAGCATATGTGCGCGTCCTCGTGTGCTGTGTTCTTCTTCCAGCGTTGCCATATAGCTAGGGCACATCGTTCCAGCGTCTGTCTTCCGGCACGCTCCAAGACCAATGCAGCGTTGCGCTGCCGCCGCGAATGAGCCACCGTCCTCCGGAAAGTTGAAGTGGGTATCGAGCTTCAGAGGGTTGTAATCGGCGCCGAGCCGAAGATTCTCTGTGGGAAGATAGGCATCCACTAACTTGTGAGGATTTAGTTTGTTTGTGGGATCCCACACTGCTTTGAACTTGCGAAAGGCTTCCATTAACTCTGGACCGAACATCTTCGGAAGGAGCGCGCCCCGAGATTGTCCGTCGCCGTGCTCCCCAGAGAGCGAGCCACCGTAGCTCACTACAAGATCGGCTGCACGATCCACAAATTCTGCGTAATTTCGAATCCCTGTCTCACTCTGCAGGTCGAAGTTGACCCGCATATGGATGCATCCGTGTCCGAAATGTCCATAGAAGGAGCCTTGGTATTTGTACTCATCCATAAGCTTTCGGATATCTCTCAGGTATCCGCCAAGCTTTTCAGGCGCGACAGCTGCGTCGTCCCATCCTTCCCAGCTCGGTGGAGCTCCTGGCGCAAAAGCCGAAGCTCGAGGGCCGGCCTCTCGGAGGCCCCAAACGAACTGAGCCTCTCTTGTGTTGTAACGGCGAAGGGCTGGTGGATCGGGGACCTTACTGAGCCTCTCGATGAGGCGAGATGCTCGATCCGCTGCGACATCTTCGTCATCCGATCCGAACTCAGCAAGAAGGATTCCTCGTCCCTCCGGTAGTAAGTGGAGATGAGGTGCACCCTTCGCCTGAAGGCCGTCCACCATGCTTCCTTCGAATCCCTCGAGGCCTATTGGTTCAAACTCGAGGATCTCCATCACGTGATCTGCCGCCTGGAACGCATCCTTGTATCCAATGCCTACCAGAACTCTATGCCGTGGACTTTCTATTAGTCGCAGTTTGGCTCTGACTACCGTCGCGCAGGTCCCTTCTGTTCCCACTAGAGATCTAGCCACATGAAATCCATTTTCTGGAAGAAGTTGGTCTAGGTTATAGCCTGAGACACGACGCGGAATCCGTGGGAATCGCGCGCGAACGAGCTGACCATATTGATCACGAATGGACTCGAGCTCGCTGTAAATCCCAGCCCGGCGACCACCCTCGCGGCGGATGACTTCTCGTTCGGCTTCGGATGTTGCACCGACGGTCATCCGCGTGCCATCGTAGAGTACGATTTCGAGTGTCTCGACGTTATCCACTGTCTTGCCCCCTAGCAGAGAGTGGGTTCCGCACGAGTTGTTGCCGATCATCCCGCCAATCGTGCATCGATTATGCGTCGAAGGATCTGGCGCAAAGGTCAAGTGCTGCAGTTCGGCCTGGGCGCGCAGATTGTCAAGAACGACTCCTGGCTCAACCACAGCAATTCGTCCCTCATAATCGAGCTCCAGAATCCGGTTCATATGCTTAGTGAAGTCGAAAACGACCGCTACATTGCAGCATTGTCCCGCCAAGCTCGTACCGGCGCCGCGGGGCAAAACGGGAGCACCATGTTTTCTGCAGCAGGCGACTGCGGCCTCCACATCCTCTGCATCGAGGGGAAGAACAAGACCAATCGGGATCTGGCGGTAATTTGAACCGTCAGTTGAATACATTGCGCGGCTGCCGCGGTCGAAGCGCACTTCTCCCCGAACGGCTCGCATGAGATCGCGTTCAAGCTCAAGCGCGGCAGGGAATGAGTCAACCGGCTTCGCGTGAGAACTTGCGGGCAAAGGTTCTATCTTCAGCATCGCTTCACCTTTCACTTAGGGTCATCTCCAAAGATCGCTGCTGAAATACCTATCTAAGCTTCCACCTGGAGTGGTCGTCCGCTTCCCTGACCGCTCGATTCCAGCGGCGCTCCTGGCTTCATCCATACCGCGGCCACAATCGCTCCAACAAAGAGGAGCCCTATACTGCCGAAAAAAGGAAGGTCCCAGTTGCCTGTTCCATCGACAAGATATCCAAAAGCCAAGGGAGACAAGATTGCGGCGAGCGCGGATCCAACATTCATCAATCCACTGGCTGATCCAGAGCATTGGGGAGCGATGTCCATTGGAATGGCCCACATAGGTCCGACGGTAAACTCAGCGAAGAAAAGCGCAGCGCTAAAGCAGAATGCTGCCGTAGTTTGACCGCGCCAAACCATCGGCAGCACCATGCATGTTAACGAAAGAAGGAAGCCGGCTACGACAACGTCGCGACGAGCTATGTTGATGTTTGCTGTTTTACGTAGAAGCCAATCACTTACGATGCCGCCCAGCGCAGCCCCCAGGACGCCGCCTAGAAAGACACCCGCCGAGAAAACCGCCGACTTTCCCAAATCCAGCTGAAACTTGTGCAGGAAATACGAAGGAGTCCATGCGACGTACAACCAGAGTGTCCATCCATAGCAGAAATACACGATTGTCACGGGAATCATTCGGCGTGTAAGTGAAGCCCATGGGACCCGCCGTCTTGCTTGCCTACGAGAACCGTAATCTGGAAGCGACCGAAGTTCGAACAATGTCACCGAAGGATGGCGACGGGGATCGTCGCGGAAGTAGATTGCCCATGCGATAGCCCAAAGCACCGTAACCGCACCAAGAATGATGAATGATTCACGCCAAGATGTCCATGAGATCAACCACACAACGAGCGGTGGTGTTAGGGCGTTTCCAAGTCTCGCGCTGGAATGCATAAACCCCTGCGCCATTCCATGCTTCGCCGCCGGTGTCCAATCAGCCATAGCACGTGTTGCCGCTGGGAAAGCCGAGCCTTGACCGAACCCGAGGAGCGTCCGAGCGACGAGCAATCCAGTCAGTCCGCCGACCAATCCGCAGATAATCGTTGCCGCTGACCAAATGATCGCTGAGATTGCCAATGTTTTTCGAGCTCCAAATTGATCGCTGAACCAGCCACCGAAAATCTGGAAAAACAGATAAGGATAGGCGAAGGCGGAAAACACCATTCCGACTTGCATATTCGTAAAGTGCAAGTCCGGTTGCATCACCGATGCAGCGGTGCTAAAGCTGACTCTGTCGATATAAGTAAGTCCATACATCACACAAAGCAGACTTAGGGAGATTGTGGTCGCGCCGATTCGGTATTTAGGCATTTTGCTCCATCAAGAACCATCTTGATTCGCTCCGTAACGATGTGCGACTCCGAATGGGGTTAATCATGCATAGTTGTCAATCAGCAGACGCGAGGAATTGAAGTGCCGTTGACACGCCGCCGCTATGATGGGGCACACCGGCGAGTTGAAGGCCCATCTCAATCCCACTCAATGTTCCTGCGAGCATCAAGTCATTGAAGCTTCCAAGATGTCCGATCCGAAACACTCGACCGGCTAAGGAAGAAAGTCCCGCACCAAGTGACATGTCGAATCGCTCCGAAATGACTTTCCTGACCCGATCGGCATTATGTCCTTCTGGCACGAGCACCGCGGTGAGTGTATTGGAATATTCGCTTGGGTTTGCGCAGAGAATCTCCAATCCCCACGCTTTCACCGCGCGCCGCGTTGCCTCAGCGTGGCGACCGTGACGGTGAAAGACCGCTTGCAATCCCTCTTCCCTCAGAATTGCAAGAGCTTCACGCAATCCATACAGAAGATTGGTCGCCGGTGTAAAGGGGAAGTAGCCAGACTTATTCGCCGTCAGCATGTCCCCCCAGTCCCAATAGGACTTCGCCAAAGTTGCTCGCTTACTAGCTTCCATAGCCTTCGGGGATATCGCATTGAAGCTCAAGCCCGGAGGAAGCATCAATCCTTTTTGTGAGCCCGCCACCGTGACATCGACTCCCCATTCGTCATGGCGATAATCAATGGAACCAAGAGAAGAAATGGTGTCGACGATCAGAAGTGCTGGATGGCCAACCTCGTCCATTGCCTTACGGATTTCACCAATGTTACTTGTCACTCCGGTGGACGTTTCGTTGTGGACGACCATGACGGCTTTTATCTGATGAGCCTTGTCGTCGTTCAGCAATTCACGCACACCCTCCGATGATGCTCCGTGGCGCCAGTCGCCTGGAAGGTAATTCACCCGAATTCCGAACCGTTCGGCTAACTGGCGCCAAAGCAATGAGAAATGCCCAGTCTCAAACATCAACACCGTGTCGCCAGAAGATAGCGTATTGACAATCGACGCTTCCCAGGCGCCCGTCCCTGAGGAAGGGTAGATGACAACAGGGCTTGTGGTCTGAATGACCTCGCGGATTCCGTGCAGGACCTCCAATCCCAATACAGCAAATTCGGGACTGCGATGGTCGATCACAGGGGCGGACATTGCTCGCAGGACCCGGTCAGGAACATTGGTAGGCCCAGGAATCTGCAAAAAGTGTCGACCAGAATGAACCATTTGTAATCTCCCCTTGCATTACACGCACGGCAACAGTCAGCAAAGAACAACGCGCAGTCATTCAAGACGGTCATATGCGGGCAGCGTCAGAAATTCGACGAAACGTGCCGACATTATCATTTCGCGAAGGAGCTGAGCGGCCTCTAAGTAACGGCCACTTTCGAATTGCTCTTGCCCAACAGACACTCGGAACTTCGCGAGTTCTTCTTCAATGGTTCGCTCGCAGAGTTCTGCGTCTATTGCTCGCCCATCATTGAGGCGCACATTGTGATGGAGCCATTGCCAAAGCTGTGCTCGGCTGATTTCGGCGGTAGCAGCATCTTCCATGAGGTTGAAAAGAGGTACGCAACCCGTGCCGCGGAGCCATGATTCGAGATACCCGATGCCAACGGCTACATTTTGCCTCAGCCCAGCTTCTGTCACCGTCGCAACCGGTACTTTCAGAAGATCCGCGGCAGTCACGCGAACGTCTTCCAGCTTGCGATCGATCTGGTTAAATTCAGGCATATGTTTGTCAAACACTTCCTTCGCCACTGCTACGAGGCCGGGGTGCGCTACCCAGGTTCCATCGTGCCCGTCAGAAGCCTCGCGCTCTTTGTCGGCACGGACCTGCGCCAAAGCTTTCTCGTTCAACTCAGCATCTTTTTTGTTTGGAATGTAAGCTGCCATTCCACCGATGCCATGAATTCCGCGCCTATGGCACGTCTTAATAAGCAGCTTGCTGTAGGAGCGCATGAAGTGGGTTGTCATGGTTACGCTGGCGCGATCGGGCAGGACGCACGAATCGTCATTTGCGAACTTCTTGATGAAGCTGAAAATGTAGTCCCAACGGCCGCAATTCAGGCCAGCCGAATGATCACGAAGTTCATACAGAATCTCGTCCATTTCGAACGTAGCCAGGATGGTTTCTATGAGTACCGTCGCCTTAATGGTGCCAGGCTGCAATCCTAAAGCCGATTGCGAATATAAAAAGACGTCGTTCCAGAGACGTGCTTCGAGATGACTCTCAAGTTTCGGGAGATAGAAGTACGGGCCTGAACCGCGTTCAACAAGCGCAGCCGCATTGTGCCAAAAGAACAGGCCAAAGTCGACCAGTGATCCAGACACTGGCGAACCATCAAGTAATAAATGTCTCTCAGGTAAATGCCAACCGCGAGGCCGCACAAACAAAACGGCAATTTTGAGATTCAGTCTATATTCCTTCAGGCTTTTCGGATCAGAATACGAGATGGTGCCACGCACCGCATCCCGCATATTCTTCTGGCCCTCGATCACATTGATCCACGTCGGAGTATTGGCATCCTCAAAGTCCGCCATGAAGACGTTCGCTCCTGAATTCAGAGCGTTAATGACCATCTTGCGATCGACGGGGCCAGTGATCTCAACTCGTCTGTCCAATAAATCGGCGGGAATCGGCGAAACGACCCAATCCGAATTACGGATCTCTGAAGTTTGCGGCAAAAAGTCTGGGCGCTCGCCTCCATCGAGTTTCCGCTGCCGCTCTGCTCTTGCCTGCAGTAATTCTCGGCGACGCGGGCCAAACCGGCGCTCAAGATCGATTACGAATTCCAGGGCATCATCCGTGAGGATCACGGATTCCAGCTCTTTTGCCGTAGCGGCTACCTGAATTCCTCTTAGCCTTTCGCGAGTCAACATCGCTATAACCTCCGTCTGGTGCATCAAGCTTGGGAACAGTGAGGTGAAGGCAGACTTCGGATTACACTCTCCACGTCTGCGAGTGTTTGCATAGGTCGCCTTTGTGCATTTCTCTCGATCTTGGAGAATGCGGCCCGTAACGGTTGTCTTGAATTCTAGAGCTTAGCCAGTATGCTCAGCTATTTCATCGAGCAAAAGAATTCTCCACTCAGAACTCTGCCTCGCGACTTGCAGTTCAACATTTCATTGCGGCGTTCTCGGTGATCACTAGCCCTTATTCCCCATACACAAGCAACTGTGCCGTTCCTCTTTTGGCGCGACGATTTGAGCCCGCTGTAAAGTCCGCGGTAATCAGAATCAGGTTGTGAGTTTTCGGGTCCATTGCCATTGTCTTGGCGCCGTATTGAGTTCGTATCGTTCCGAGCGGCGTCAACTTGTTTGCGCTCAGTTCACGAAAGATATGGATGTATCCTTGCCTGGTCGAGCAGAAAACTGTTTTGCTCTCAGGATCAAAGACCGCTCCGTCGACCCCTGCCGTGATCGGGAACGTCTCGAGAGATTTTCCCGTGTCCGCATCGAGCATGACGAGTAGACTAGGGCCGCGCGAGGCAGAAAATACTCGCCGACGCTCCTTGTCCATGGCAATCGCGACAGGTTCCTTCGCCGGCGCAACGGGCCATCTCTTGACTATCGAGAGCATATGAGTATCAATAACAACCACGTCATTCCTTTCCTCGTTGTTGTCGAACACTCTGCCTTGCCCATCTGAAACCGGTTGCTCGGGCCCGCCGCCCAACGGTATCGTTTTTACTACTACCTGCTTCACGGGATCGATAACTGAAACATTCTTGCTATCTCCATTGAATGCAAAAATGAGCTTAGAAGCAGAGTCGTAAACAATCCCGTCTGCGTCTGGGTATGTCTTAATTACCTTTGTGATTTTTAGGCTCTTGGTATCAAAGACCGATACCGAGCCTGCTTCACCGTCGGTAATAAAACCCCTATTCAGTCCCTGCACTATCGCAATACCGTGGCTACGATTAAAACCCGGAATTGTGCCGATGATTGAGAAGTCATCCGCATTGAGTACCTTTACCTCGGAGCCATGCGCAACATAGATCCGGCGATCGGAGGAATCGACTGTTAGATAATCGAAATATTCATTCGTTCCAGCCGCTGCTCCCAGAGGCACCGTCTTGAGAAGGTGATAACCCGCCTTTGATGACTGTCCCAAGACTAGGAAAGATAATTGGACAATCACAATGACACACAGCGACTTATGAATCGGCATAGCCTTCGTCCGCTCCTCGATTATGAATCGTATTCCGGTGTTGAAATGGTTTGATCCCATCCGGCGACTGTTTTTACTACTCACTGGTTGTCAGATCGAATTCCGTCACAAATGCAGATGGTCGAAATATGGGATACGCAAGAACTCCTCATTTCACGGCGAACGGAACTCTGGTATCTCTATCCATCGCGGATAAAGGTATTTCCTGGGACACGCGAGGCCTGTGAGCTCGCCGTGATGCCGCCTAATGGCCGTTATCGTCAAGACCACGCACAGGCTATCGAGTGAAACGGCCTAGCTGACGATAATTGCCGCAACGCTTTCATCGTTTATTCGGAGTCATTCTCTCGTCATTTGAATTGAGCTTTCAACTAAAAGATGACTTTCATTCCGAACTGAATCTCACGCGAATCCGTCGTAGTGGCGTCAATCGTTCCCGCGCCACTAACTGGTGTACCGTCCTGGTTGAGTAGATAATTGTTATCCAGCGGCGACTGGAAGTTCGTGTGATTAAGCACGTTAAAGAATTCGGCTCGCAGCTGGAGTTTGGCGGACTCGGAGATCCTGGGCAGACCAAAATTCTTGAACAACGAAGTATCGAAGTCTAAGAGTCCAGGTCCAATCAACGAATTGCGGCCCGCATTCCCAAACAGATTCATGCATGTGTTCGGAATCACAGCTGCAACACTGGCTGCTGCTGGCTGGCACATGCTTGCGAAAGATGCAGGGGCAACTGGAGGACTAAAGCACTGCAGCTTTATATAGTTGTTTGGATTCCCTGAGTTGACCGGATTCCCCGTGCACCCAGATCCCATGAGACGATCTGGGTATGGCCACGGGTCGCCGCCCTGTCCTGTTGGATCTCCCGCAATAAGTACCGAGAATGGCGTGCCGTTGGAGGCCGACAAGATGCCGCCCAGTTCCCATCCTCCAAGAGTATCCTCTGCGAGGCGCGAATGCGAGGGCGACGGCAATTCCCAATCATAATTTAGGATGAAGTTGTGAGTTATATTGTAATCGCAAAGGCCGCGACGAACCTGGGGAGCATAGAAGAGCAATGTTGCCAGAGAGTTATTAAATGGATCAGACACCCCTTGGCTAGATCCATAGTCAAAGCATTTTCCCCAGGTATAACTTCCTTGTACAAACAAGTCATGCCGCAGGCTTTCTCTCACTTGCACATGCAAGCCATTATATCTGCCACTGTCGTCCGCGAAGATTGCTCTGATGCCGCCGACATTGGGGTCGAGTACCGTTCCGCTACCAACAGGCAACGGCCACAGATATCCAGCAGGAGTCTGTTGAGGAAGAACCATGTTTGAGTTGTCTGTAGAGAACGAACCGCGGACACTGTGCCAGCCTACATACCCGACAGTCGCTTTAAGTGTCGAAGTGATCTCACGTTGAATGTTAAGATTCCAGTCCATTGAGTAGGAACGACCTGGCTTTTGCGTGTAGTAGGCTACGTTCGCTATGGAAGGATCGAAGCCGAGCGTTGCATATGCCCCACTCGGAAAAGAGCCCGGTGCCAGATTGCTCGAGGTCTCCGTGAATTGAAAAGGAACAGCAGATGCATTGTTCAGTCCATATTGCCAAATCAGCGGTAAGACATCAAATATCCCAAACGCGCCGCGCACAGCAGTTTTCCCGTCTCCGAAGGGATCCCATGAGAATCCTACTCTCGGGGCAAAATCTAAGAGCGTCTGATTGTGACTCCAAAGTGAATGGACATTCACAAGCGAACCGCCGTTCAAGTTCAGTACTTCCTGAAATCTATTGTGAGCTTCAGTGGGAACAGTGGTTGGCTCATAACGCACCCCGAGGTTTAACGTCAAGTTAGGTCGCACATGCCAATCATCCTGTACATATGCACCGAATAGACTCTGCCGATTTCCAACTTCCTGGGTAAGAATTGGATCGGACAACGACACTATACTCGGCAGGTTTTCTAAGAATCCCGCGAGCGAAGGAAACTGAAAGTCTCCATTGGCTCGAGATACAGAGAAGACGTTGTACTGCATTCTTTCCGCAGAGAACCCAAACTTCAGTGAGTGATTTCCTGCCACTTTAAACATGTCATCGAAGAACTGATATGAGTTGAAGACATGGTGGCTGGAGGACGGAGCGTTTAAAGATCCCTGCATTGTGGTCAGTCCTGGCACTTCGATAACCGGCGCATAGCCTCCAGGGACTGCCGCAAAGCTGTGATCTGCAGCAAGCGGATTGATCGCTCTCACAGGGACGTTGTTTTCCCCGACAGAGCGACTAAATGCGATTCTCGCAACATTTACCATCGATCCGATAAGATGGGTCTCTTCTGCTCCACCGGTTTGCCGAGCTGTAGCCAATTCGTTGAGAACATCGACGAGCGGGTCAGGCGATTCGAATGGCCCATTGTCTCTTAGCCACGTTATCGACAGACTGTCCTTATCTGAGAACTTTTCATCTCCTTTCGCAAGAATATAATTCTCACTGAACTGCGCGAGCCCATTCGTATGAAAGACACCGGTATCTCCGTTGCCGATCAGCCCGCCGTTAGGCAATGGATAAAACCCGAGAAACGGAATAACCGATGGATCAATTGTTATCTGACTAGTACTGCATGTGCCATCAGGCATCGAGCAGAGAGTTCCTGACCTCGCAGCCGGCGAGGGGACTAGGTCTTGGAATGAGAAACTTTTGTCCTGTCTGATGCCTTCATAGGCCACGAAGAAGAATGATTTATTCTTTTTGATCGGACCACCCACCGTTCCACCAAACTGAGCACGGTGAAAAGGAGGAAGCGCGCCGGCGTCAAAATAATTTCGCGAATCGACAATCTTGTCGCGATCAAATATGAACCCATCGCCGTGCACGCTGTTCGATCCAGATTTAGTGACCGCGTTGATAACAGCTCCGGAAGTACGACCGTATTCGGCGGTGTAATTACTCGTTACAACCGAGAACTCTTGAATTGCGTCGACGCCGAGGGCGGCACCCAGGACATTGCCGGGACCTTCGTTGGCGTAATCGACAACACTGATTCCATTGATGCGATAACTATTCTCGGATGGCCGATGCCCCGAGTCCGACAGTTCGCTTCCAAAACCGCGATTGCCGCGCGGTGTGGTTCCTTGTGATCCGCTCGACGGTTGCGTTAATGCGGGCACAATCCCCGCCTGTAGCGCAGCGAGCTGCGTCCAATCACGTCCGTTCAACGGCAACTCGCTTACTGTTCTCTCGTCGACCGTAGAGCTCAGCGTCGACGACGCCAATTGAATGGTATCTTGAACCGCAGATACCTCGACGCGTTGGCTGACCGCTCCGACTTTCATCTTTTGATCGAGATTTCTGGTCTCGCCAACGGCGAGTGAAAGGTTGGATTGCACGACTGTAGAGAATCCATTTGCTACGAAGGTTACCTCGTATATACCGGGCAACAGATTCGGCGCCGAATATAGGCCAGTAGTATCGGATTTAACGGTTCGGACAATACCTGTAGCGGTGTTTTTGATCGTGACCTGGGCGTCTGGCAACGCACCTCCCAATTGGTCTGTTACGGATCCCGTTAGTGCGGCTCCCGATACCTGAGCTTCCGCACAGCGCGAAAAAGAGAGAACGAGTACTGTGATCGCTATCGCCAAAATCGCAAAACCGGATTCTGATACTTTTGTCAGGACTTTCGAGCGGTTCATTATTTTTAGCCTCCGGGCCGTGACAGCGCTTTTGCTATCGAGTGACAACCGTCCGTTGAATGCATTGCATCTAATCGGTTGGGGTAGGTTCGCTACTCTCTTTCACGACCCATTATGTTTTGGACTCCCTGCATTAAGTCCCTACGAGCGGTCCATTAAATTTCCTTCAGACCGCAGGGATGTCCTATCTAGATCCCATAGCGTCGACATAGATTCCCTACCGCAGATCAGAAGGAACTGGACTTTTAACTTGCCCGGTCGCAGCCCATTCGACCCCTCGTTGAAGCGTGATCTGAAATCCTGCGCTTTCCATTGCCTTGACGTCATGACCAAGAGCGGTTTGAAATACCCGCCCGGCGCCATAATTCTGCACCCAAATGAGCGGTTCGTCCTTTCCGGATCCACACCGCAAGTTGGGCCCCTTACAATTCTTGGGATCGTCCCACGCGGACGCTAGAATGCGAATGTTTGGCTGAAGTGAAAGGCCATGATAGAGTTCGTCAGTCTGTGAGAACGATGGTGGTAGACCAAGCGTTATTGGGTCGTCCTTGTCGACGATTTTGACCGTAAAGGAATGGTAAGGCGCGTGGTCAGCCGTCTCACGCCATGTACCACCTACGAGCTTGTCATATTCCGACCAGCCCCAAAAGGCATTGTTTGCAGAATGGTAGAAAACGATACCCTTTCCGTTTCGAACGAAGTCGAGCATTGCTTCGCGTACTCGATCATCCCACCAAGGTCCAGAATGCTTCCAGTCGTTGTAATTGATCAGCAACACATCGTAGGGCTCAAACGTTTCGCCACTACAACCGCGGACCTCTTCATCCACACGCGTTTCAAAACGACCGGTACCTTCAAGGATCTTGCGCAGAGATTCCGTTGTTGCTCGCCAATCATGGTTGTTGACTCCTGTGAGAATTAGCACCTTTATCCGTGTAGGCTGCTGAGCCAACACCGACAAGCAATTTGTAAGCAGCAGAGCGACGATGAGAACGAATCGCGGCACTTTAGTTTTCTCCTTTGCAAGTTGTACGTTGGACGCCCGCACTTCAAGCCATTGCTTCTGCCCCACCCACATTCACAATGTTTCCTGGCAGTCCACGCAATACTCCAGTTCCCGCTGCGGGATGAATTAAGTTGGGAGTCGACTTCTCAAAGGTTCACGCTTTTCAGTAATGCCCTTTTCGCATTCCTTAGCGGCATTTCAATGTGGAAGCGAGCGCCATGTGGCTTTTCGGCAGAGACACTTATCTTCGCGGAATGCGCGGAACAGATCGCCTTCACAATCGACAATCCTAAACCGACACCACCCGTTTCGCGAGAACGCGCCTTATCGGCGCGATAGAAGCGGTCAAATAGAAACGGTAACGATTCACTCGAAATACCTGGACCGTTATCCACGACTTCGAGGATGGCACCGCTCTGAACCTCCAACACCCTTATTTCCACCCATCCACCAGCCGGTGCATACTTGATCGCGTTGTCTAACAAGTTGACGACAGCCTGTTTTAAATAAATTGGATCACCCTCAACTTCAATTCCCTCGGTGATGACATACCGTAACTCTACCGACTTGACCTCCGCTAATAACCGCATTTGCTCTGCAGTGCACCGAGCCAGGTTGCCCAAATCAATGGATACCTTTTCGCGAAGGATCTTCTCTTCGTCCAGACGCGAGATTTCAAGCAAATTGCTAACGATCGTTTGAAGCCGTTCGGTTTCTTCAAGAGCGCTCCCAAGCGAATCGAGAAGATCAGTGAGGCTCCCTCGCTGTACTGCTGCTTCAAGTTCGCCGCGCAGCACCGTCAAAGGGGTCCGCAACTCATGCGATACATCCCCAGAGAATCGATTCGCGCGCTGATAGCTCTCGTCAAGACGAGCGATCATCCGGTTCAGTGAAGTTGCAAGTCGGCCGATTTCATCAGCAGTGTTTGGAACAGGGATTGGTTCGCACTTGCCGTTCAAGCTCACACATTCAGCGTATTCTTCAATGTCTTCAAGAGGTTTAAGCGCGCTTCGTAAAAAGAAGATTCCTCCACTAAGAGAAAGAGTCGCGATCGCTGGCAGCCCGAGGAGAAGAGCTAATGCCAGTCGATGCAACACATGCTCCGCAGCATCAAATGTCCTGCCTGACTCAATCACATAGGATTTACCATCTGGAGCTCTGTAGGGCAGAGTATAAATTTGCAGGTGATGACCATCGTCAAGTAAGATTGTTCGTAAATAGGCCTGAGTGAAAGGCCCGGAGGGAATGGGAATGCTAGAAGGTGTGATATGTGGGTCACCAATAGCAGCAGTTTGAAAGATCAATGTCCCGTCAGATCGCGTCACGCGGATAAACCGGGGATAGATCTCTGCGACGTAACGTTCGTTTAACTCATCTTCAAGATACTGTTGACCACGGCGGTCAAGATTGACCAATACTTTCTCCGCAATTGTTCGAGCGTGGTATTCAATTGAGTCGTTCAGTCCCTTGATTAGATAGTGCTGAACAATCGAATAGGTGAGAATGCCATACAAAGTCAGCGACCCCGCGAGCAGCGAGGTGTGCCAAACCGAAATCCGGAAGCGAAGGGAATGCCGATTCATTTTTCAGCGACAACATCAATGATGGAGTAGCCAACGCCGCGAGCCGTCACTATCAGCTTTTGATCATGCCCGTCATCAACTTTGGAACGAAGATGCCTTACATAGACATCGACAATATTCGTGAGGCCTTCAAAACTCTGGTCCCATACATGTTCAATGATCATGCTTCTGGAAAACACCCATCCGGGATGCAACATCAGATATTCCAGAAGCGCGTACTCCTTTGATGTGAGGTCTATTCGTTTTCCGGCTCGCTTAACTTGGTGTGAGAGACGGTCAAGTTCCAGATCCGCTATTCGAACAGTGCTGCAGCGGTTAACTGGGCCACGCCGAAGCAACGCATTGACTCGAACAACTAATTCTGCAAAAGAAAAAGGTTTGGTGAGATAGTCATCCGCCCCCGCTTCGAAACTGCTGATCTTTTGTTGAATGGAATCCTTCGCAGTCAAGATAAGAATTGGTATATTCGAGTTTTTTCCGCGGATGATGCGCAATACCTCGGGGCCGTCAACGACGGGCAACATGAGATCGAGAATGATTAGGTCATAGTGATATGAGGTTGCATACTCCAGCCCAGAACTGCCATCGGGAGCGACGTCAACCGCATATCTCTCCGCCGTTAGTCCGCGGGAAACGAAACTAGCAACTTTTGGCTCGTCTTCGACCAGTAACAGGCGCATTGATTTAGATCCCTGAACAGCTTTCAACGTTACTTACCCAGATTAAGAAGACGGATGGGGAAGATTAAAACTCGTTAATCTTGATCAGGACTAATCGGGATCGAAGAGCCCGCTATTTCCCAATGCCGCATAATCATACACCCGCTGCGGCCGACTGGCTTTTCTCTGGATTGCCCACAACGCAAACGCCCTTATTTTCTGATTCTGAATTGACGTGTGGCAAGTCTTGGTGGTCCCATGCGGCCTGGCGCAGGCCGTCGACATCTGACTAAAAATGGCTTTCGATACAGGAAAGTGTGCTCGGAGGGACTTCGCGTTCTTAGAAACCCGCCCACTCCTATTGGAGGTGTGGAAACGCAAGTAATCATCTGCTGCAGGATCATGTGACTCTGGTCATAAAAACATCGGCCCGGACCTGATCGTCTCCTACGCCTAGAGGGCACTCGAAGGTTGCTCCATGCCATCCGTGACCATTCTTCGACTCTTCCACACAAATGGACGACATCGAGCCCATTCAATTTGCCTTTCCGAGTGTCTGCCCCTCGCGCAACCCGACTTCAATCGCCGCCACCACCGCACCCAGAGCCCAAAACTCGGCTATTCCGAACGGAATTCGATTTTTTTGCGCCTATTTTCGAATCATCCGACACCTCTCTTAGGGAACCTCTGAACTACGCCGAGTTATAAGGTTCCGAGGTTATGGATTGTAGCCGCGGCCGGGGATCAGCGTTTTCGCAACTATTTTTGTTGCCGTTTTGTGCCGGAGGCCGGAAAACGGGCCCCCAGAGATCGAACAGACAAGCAGCAACGCGCATTGTCCGACCACATTTGATTCAAAACGGAAGAAATCAGCCGTGACTACTTCGTAGTTGTCAAATCAGGAACCTGCGCAGAGGTTCCTTAGAGTGTTCTCTAAATCAGTCTGAAGAAAATTTAATCGTCAGTTCGCGGTGGGTTAATCCGGCGCAACGACTCTACACTCCGGCTTGCCAAACGATTTTCCGGGCATATCTGACAGATCGACAACTCACTGTAAGTGGCGGGTTTGCAGAGCGTCTGGCTGAGATTCGTTTGACCTGCGATGTTGTGCTTCGCGACCGCATGAAGCTGAAAACGAGTAGCGCTGTTCATCCGGTCGAATTGGAATGCACTGATTTTTCGAATTAATTGAGGAGCTACCCTCCATTGGAGAGAATCAAAATGCAGATTAATCGCGTCACGAACGTGCTGTTAGTTCTTCTTGCCCTGGTTCCATTTGGTGCCGGACAATCCTCGCAAGTACTCGCCATCCGCGCTGGTCACTTATTTGATGGCAAGACCGATCACTTATTAGACAATCAGATAGTCATAGTGAAGGGAGACCGCATCGAGGAAGTAGGTCCGGCCGATCGCGTAAATATACCTTCAGGCGCCCAAATCCTCGACTTCAGCCACGCCACAGTTCTTCCAGGTCTCATCGACGCGCACACACATGTATTTGAGACAGGCGATATTCCGCGAGACCTGCTCACGACTTCGCCTCAATATCGCGAATTGGAGGCTCTGGTTGCTGCGCAGGCGGATTTGAATGCGGGGTTCACTACGATTAGGGATCTGCGGTCGATGGGTGCTATGTACGGCGACGCCGATCTGCGCAACGCCATAAACCGTGGGCTCGTTCAAGGTCCACGCATGCAGGTCGCGACTCGAGGAATCAATACGAGTGGAACCTATGGTCTCAAGGGATATTCACCGACGCTGACACTTCCGCGATTCAGCGAGGATATCGACTCGCCGTGGGAAGCCCGTAAAGCAGTTCGCGAACAACTCTTCAACGGCGCCGATTGGATCAAAATGGATACTACTGATTACTACTATTTCACAAAAGATGGGCATCTTTGGTCCATGCCAACCCTCACGAAAGAGGAGGTAGATGCAGTCGTAGACGAGGCTCATCGAAGAGGCGCTAAGGTAGCTTGCCATGCATATGGAGGCGAAGGCTTGCACGAATGCGTGGATGCAGGAGTAGATACGCTGGAGCATGGAATCGATATGGATGACGCGACCATCAAGGAGATGGTTCAGAAAGGGATCTACACCAATGCGACTCTCTACCACTACTGGCTCGATGAACATAAAGACCTAGAAAAAACAGATGGTAAGTACAGCCTCTATCGGACGGCATGCGAAAGCTTTGGCAGAAAGGTTCGGGCGGGCGTGAAGGTCTCATTCGGAACCGGTGTCGGGCCATTTCCACACGGCACCCAAGGAAAAGAGTTTGCGCATATGGTCGAATGTGGTCAAACGCCAATACAGGCCCTCCTTTCCGCTACAAAAGTTTCTTCGGAGCTCATGGGCTGGCAAGACCAGGTAGGTTCGCTTGAGCCAGGCAAATTCGCTGATCTAATTGCAGTGTCCGGCGATCCTCTTAAAGACATCACCGAGCTTGAGAGAGTGAAGGTGGTTATAAAGGGTGGTCACATCGTCCGTAACGACCTGAATTAAGGCGTCGGGAACATAGGAGCCCGGAGGATCGCGCTATGTGGAACGAATCGTTGGAACCTAGATCGCTAGGTCTTACTTCTCGACGTCGATTCATCACAACGTCAACTGCCGGTGCAGTGGGTTGCGCTTTGCTTGGAAGCCCGCAGTCTACTTTCTCTGCAGAAACCCAACCCAAAGGCAAGAGTCTGCGGCTATCGGCGGTATGGGGCACATTGGGGCGGATGCCGATACCCGATGGCATGGCGATGCTGAGCCGCCTCGGTTATGACGCATTTGAATTGCCCGATTGGCGAAATCCCGCGTCTCTCATCGCCTTTGTCAAGGCTAGGGAGAAGTATCCTTTGGAGTGTGTTTGCATTATTGCAAATAAAGGACCTGCCACCCCCGGATGCGGTCTGGTAGATCCGGGCGAGCGCGAAGGATTTGTTGCGCAGGTAAAGCTGGCAATTGAGGCAGCCAAAAAGCTTGACTCGAAGGGACTACTCGTCCTCTCGGGGAACGAGCTGGAAGGAGTCTCGAGAGCAGAGCAACTGGGGAATGCCGTCTATGCGCTCCGAGCTGCCGCACCACTCCTGGAAGACAATGGCATCACAGCGATGATTGAAGTCGTTAACAATGTCGATTATCCTGGCTATCTACTTCATAACATGCGTGACACTGCAGTAGTTGTCGACCGAGTTTATAGCCCAAACGTCAAGATCCTTTGCGACCTGTACCACGTTCAGATGATGGAAGGCAACCTCATCAATAACATCCAGCTTTACAAGGATCGCATTGGTCATTTTCATATTGCCGATCTTCCCGGTCGACATGAACCGGGCACAGGCGAAGTGAATTACCGAAACGTCTTTAAAGCTATCCATGGGCTCTGCGGAAACTTTCAAGCCAGTATCGGTCTGGAATATACTTCTCTATCTCCTATAGAGAATAACCTCGTTGAAATGCGTAAGATGGCAACGGTCGAGTCAGAGACCTAGCCGGAATCAGTAAAGAGATTGCTACTCAGGGAATCGCCGCTGCCCTCGTTGAATACTCTCAATGACATCTTTGCGATCGGCGTCATTCTTGCCTCTCGTGATTCTTGGATCCGCGGTGCATAAGATATTCATTGTGTTGGACACGAGCACGTTGAGGCGGCCGCAAATCGGATGGTGCATCTGGCCACACTCAGCGCACGATTGGAATACGCTCGGAACCGGCTACTCGGACTTTCTGAGAATGATTCAGAAATATGAAACCCTTGAAAGCATGATCAGTTCCCCATAACAGCTGAAAGTTCACGGCTCAATGCGATTAATCTTGCGGGACACTACCGAGGACATCCGAACGCCTTCTTGACAAGCATTCAGTATTGAAAGAAATCTAGACCGCAGATAAGCCACTTTGAGACTGGCTGGTCAATTTCAAGTCGATTCTCAAGACATAAGTCTGAAGAGCAGGTAATTATGATTTCCGATGAAGAGGCCTTTGAATACCACTCGCGTTTTCCACCAGGGAAGCTCGCAATTTCAATGACCAAACCCTGTTTGACTCAGAAAGATTTGAGTCTCGCATACACACCCGGAGTGGCAGCACCATGTCTCGCGATCCATCGGGATCCCGAGTTAGTGTATAAATACACGTCCAAAGCGAACCTCGTCGCTGTTGTCTCAAACGGAACTGCCGTTCTCGGTTTGGGGAATATCGGACCGGCAGCCGGCAAGCCGGTAATGGAGGGAAAGGCCATCCTATTCAAGCGTTTTGCAGATATTGATGTCTTCGATCTTGAACTCGATGCCGATGATCCGCAAGATGTGATTCATGCCTGCAAGATGCTCGAACCTACTTTCGGTGGAATCAACCTTGAGGACATCAAAGCTCCGGAGTGCTTCCTTATCGAGTCGGAACTGAGAAAGAGCTTGAATATACCTGTCTTTCATGACGATCAGCATGGAACAGCGATTATTTGCGGAGCTGCGCTATTGAACGGATTGGAAGTGGTAGGCAAGGCTATTGATCAGGCTCGCATCGTTATCAACGGAGCCGGTGCTAGTGCGATTGCTTGCGCCGATCATTTCGTTAGGTTAGGCGTCAGAAGAGAAGCGATTCTCATGTGCGATTCGAACGGGATTCTGCATCGTGGACGAGAAAAAGAATTGAATTCGCACAAAGCGCGATACATGTGCGAGACGGAGCATCGGACGCTAACAGATGGCATGGCCGCAGCCGATGTTTTCATGGGACTTTCAAAAGGAAACTGTGTAACTGCGGAGATGCTAGAGACAATGGCAAGTCGTCCGCTTGTCTTTGCACTTGCCAATCCGGAACCCGAGATATCCTATCCCTCGGCAGTAGCTGCGAGACCCGACGCCATTGTGGCCACGGGTAGATCCGATTATCCGAATCAAGTAAACAATGTACTAGGCTTCCCGGGTATCTTTCGTGGCGCATTGGATGTACGTGCCACCCATATGAACGAGGATATGATGCTCGGAGCCACTCATGCGCTCTTGAGATTGGCTAGGCAGGAAGTACCGGAATCTGTCCGCCGAATTTATCGGGATGAAGACCTCTCGTTTGGCTCCAACTACATTATCCCGAAGCCCTTTGATCAGCGCGTTGTAGTTGAAGTGGCCGTCGCTGTGGCCGCAGCCGCAATGGAATCGGGTAACGCACGCTTGACACTAGATTTGGAAGAGTATCGTGATGCTTTGGGAAAGCGCCTTAATTATCAATTCTGATTTCTGGTACCTCTTGTCATCGTATTTGGGCACGTAGCGCATTGAGCTCCCCAACTGCCTTTTTGGACGTTGAGCCGCCACTTGCGAGAATATCCCGCGCATCCTGATTCTGTTCAGAGAGGGCCAACACTAGGCCGATGAAGGAGGTAGGCGCCGCCGAACAATGCAATCGACTGGCTAATCTCAGGCCGGTCTGCGTATTTGGGCTCGGCAAATGCGACAGGGAGTGCCCGCCAAGTCCCTGTTACCGGCAACCGTTGAGCATGTCAAGCTTCGCGCCGCTTGTATCTGAGCCGGCATCGCCGGGCAGATAGCCTTCCGAGTTCTCGTACATCGCCTTGATGGTGCAATCGGGAACAGTACGATGCCGCTTGTGTTGGCGCACCAGACTCGTATGACGTGTCCCGCCCGCTGTGAACCAGCGCCTTGCACGGAGCGCAGTAATTGAAGTGGGTTGTTTGAATGTAAGTCTCGAGGAGGAGCACGAGGTGTTACAAAGGCTGAACTCAGCGCCCGCTGATTCAGAGAACAACCTCGGAGGCTCCTCAGAGACGATATGTATTACATCGGCCTTGA
>Ga0182024_10005067_pt1 | contig 29765 bp, 18 predicted proteins | sample P32metaG_FD_120480 | JGI IMG/M metagenome (GOLD analysis project Ga0182024, IMG submission 120480) | Permafrost microbial communities from Stordalen Mire, Sweden - P3-2 metaG (Illumina Assembly) | ecosystem: Environmental > Terrestrial > Soil > Wetlands > Permafrost | place: Sweden: Stordalen...
ACGCCAGCAGCTCGCAGTGGTTTGGAGCCGGCCCCTGATCGCCGGCTCCGAGGGACCTTCCCTCATCTCTCTTACAGTTTTCACACCCCCTTGCGGTTGGTGTACTCGCGGCACACGTAGTGGTGCAGTTTGAATCTATTTGACTTTCGGTTTGGCAACTGGCTTGCCTGCCCGTTTCTTCGCCTCTTCTTGGTCCACTCTTTCCTTCAGCCATCGCGGAAGAAAGTCTTGCATATCTTCCTTGGCATCTAGCGCGAAGTGACGCAATCGCGTTCGCAAATTCTCCGGAAAGTTGCGGAGGTGCAATGTGCAGATTGGTTCCTTCGCCATAAGTTCTGGTTTACGTATGTTACATGGCTATGCTAGATTACGCATGTAACATTGTCCGCCTCGACCCAGCGGGCGAAAGATGGATGCTGTGCGCCCCCCGATACAGAAAACCAAGGAGCGGACGAAGAAATCTGCGGCATATGGAATCCGTTCGTATTTCCCAACAGCGACTGCGATCCAGCCCTTTTCAGAATTGCGATATTCGCGCACAAGGCATGGCCCGAGTCTGGAGTTCTTTCGCTCCAGGAAGGATCGCGCAGTGCAGGCCTCATATTCTCGGTTCAGGCCCTTACCTCTCGCAGCACAATCCTAACCGCGAACAAGATGTTCAATGATTATGGTTTCTTGGCATTATCAAAACTATGCAGTGGCGATACTTTTTGCTACGTGCCCTCCCGGCAAATCACACGAGGAGAGACCTATGAAATATCTGATTTTTACGACGACGACTCGGTGGTCGCGATCCTCCACCAGTCCGTCTGCGGTTCTCAAGCGACCAGTGAGGGGGATTTTAAAAACTACGTGCTCGACAAACTACCGACCTTTGCCCGCTCGGGGCTGTTCCTGCAGTTAGACGAAGGGCCCGCCCGAGTCAGGCAAGGCGAGAAGTTCGAAAAGATCTCGGAAGGCCAGAGCTACATCCGGCTGCGCTCGTTCAGTCCCGACTTCCCGAAAAGCACGCGTCTCTTTATGATAGAGCTTCTAACTCCAAACGACCCGTACGAGAAACATCCAGGCTTTCGCTTCTTCCTGTACTATCAAATGTTCGAGTCCCTCATCCAGGAGATGTACGAGGACTACTATACGAAATTTAGCGAGTTGGCACTGCAGACGAGATTCCGACGTGCAAGCGTAATGAAGGATTTAGTGGAGTGGCTTCATGACAGGTTGAGCGAAAAGAACAGGCTTGGGGTGCTAGTGGGGGCCAACCGACGAGCCGGCGACGAATGTGACTCCCTGCGCGACGCTTGCGACGAAATCATGAAAGCCCTCACGGATGACGGCGCTCGAACATCTCCCGTAGCTCCCCAGGGGGCGCCGGATAGTACTAATTCCGCGCCAGCTCTCCCCGTTGCGGCGACTGAGGCCGAAGGACCCCAGCATCTGCCAGTAGGCGCAGACACAGAGCCGCTCCCTCCGGAGACAAGCGTTGTTGAACGCGAGACGGGCTCTCCGAACCATGCAGGCCTACTACGTGTCGATCAAGTTGCCGTGGCGTCGGAAATCCTCGTTGAAAACTCCTTGGCACCTGACCCGACATTGCTTGCGAATTCGCGGGACTCCACCAACGCCGCTCCCTCTGGCCCTCTGGACGAGACAGGGTTAAATCCCCCTCCAGTCGCACCTGCTCCGGTATCTGAACCACCACACGCCAAATTGCTTTATCAAGCTCGAAACATCCTATTCCATAACTTCAGTAAGGTCATGGGAAAGGGAGAAGAATTGGAAGAACTCGCTAACAGCATGGCCAGGGCAGTGTACGGTCTAGCGATCGAGTATAAAAAAACCTTGCATTACGCCTCCAAATCTATAACCCGACGTTTGGCGATCTAGAGGGCGGGTGGCCCGGCATTCTGATCGCGTCGACATCACCAACATAATGGGTGCCCCGCCCTTGCGTTTCGTGAAAGGGCGGGGACGATGTTGCCGATAGCACAGAAAGGGGGCTTGTTGAAAGTCGCCACCTTCAACATTAACAACATCAACAAGCGGCTCGACAACCTCCTGGCTTGGTTAGCGAAAGCTGAACCGGACGTGGTGAGTCTCCAAGAGCTCAAGGCAGAGCAGCAAGCCTTTCCTGTGAATGCCCTTCGGACTCTCGGTTACGAAGCAGTCTGGCAAGGGGAGCGCTCCTGGAACGGCGTGGCCATTCTCGCGCGAAACCACGTTCCCGTGCTGACCTGCACGAGCTTGCCGGGAAATCCTGAAGATCGTAATTATGAAACTCGAAATCATGAAGACCATCAAGCTCGCTACATTGAAGCGGCGGTTCAGGGAGTCCTGATCACTTCCATCTACCTCCCCAATGGGAATCCGCAGCCGGGACCGAAATTCAATTACAAGTTGGCCTGGTTTGAGCGCCTCATTGACCACGCTGCCGACCTCATGGTGAGCGGCGCACCGGTGGTGTTGGCCGGTGACTACAATGTCGTGCCCACACCGCAGGACATCTATCCGACTCGGTCGTTGGATAACAACGCGTTAGTCCAACCCGAGAGCCGACAGGCCTTTGCGCGTTTGCTGGCTCAAGGCTGGATCGATGCCATGCGGAAGTTACATCCCGACGGGCCGCTCTGGACATTCTGGGATTACAAATTTGAACGGTGGCAGAAGGACAAAGGCATGCGACTCGATCACTTTCTGCTTTCACCGAATTTGTCGTTCCGGCTCGTGGACGGCGGTGTTGACCGATGGGCGCGTGGGCAGGAAAACGCGAGCGACCACGCGCCAACATGGATCATGCTCGATCTCTAGACCAGAGTCGAGGTTCCAGACAGCGTTTTGAGTCAAAGATTACGCCGCAACCAACACAGGTTCGATAGCGAGCGCTAGACCAGCAATTTGTGTGGCTGGCTGTTCGGGCGTTTGTAAACATGGACCTTGCCGCCCAAAATCGTGTGGCGTTCGGTCATTTTCGCTCCTCGTTCGAAGTGACGCGAGAACTCGAAAATGCGTAGTGAGTGGGGAGCTTTATTCCCACCTTGAAAGCATGTCAATAAGATTATTGTTTACAGCGAGATATTGTGAGAGAGGATTGGTCCTATGGAATTTTGAATCCGCTGCGTCTGCCAGTTCCGCCATCCCGGCTGAGTGCATAAACAGGAGAGAGTAATAGCTTAATTTAGCGGCTGAGCCTTTGCAACCGCAGCCAAGCCGCTGGAGAAAATGGGGTAGCGCGGGCCAGCCCAACTGATCGCCTCCGGCCGCTTTTTTGTGTTTCGCTAATTCGTAAGCTCTCCGATAAAAACGCCGAAAGGCTCCAGGGAGACTTTATCTCTTTTTGCTGCCGACTTCCCCGTCGCCAGCAGTTTCTTCGTCTTGCCGAAGCCGTTGCTTTTCAACTCGAGGGTCACTTCCTTCGGCGAATCCGTCATATTCAATGCCACGACCACGCCGTGGTCTTTATATACGCGCAGGTAGGAAAGCACGTTGGCATCACTCTGATTGATCGCCGTGTAGGTTCCGTCCGTCAGCGCGGGGTTGGTGTGCCTCAGCTTGAGCGCGTGCTTGTAGAATTCCAGCACCGAATCGGGATCTTTCGACTCATCGGCTACGTTGTGCGTCGTGTAGGTCGGAGGCACGGGAAGCCACGGCGTCCCTTTGGAAAAGCCGGCGTTTTCGCTGCTATCCCATTGCATCGGTGTACGCTCGCCGTCGCGGCCTTTTTCCTCCGGCCATCCGGTTCGCCCGATCGGATCCCTTACGTCCTCTTTCTTCGTTGGTGGCGTGGTCTTCATTCCGATCTCTTCGCCGTAATACATGATCGGAGTCCCTCGCAAAGTGAGATAAAGCGCGCCCATCAGTTTCGCGATCTGGTCGTTGTGCTGGCCATCGCCGTAACGGTCATAGGAGCGCACAATGTCATGGTTGCTGATCACAAACGTGGGCCAGCCGGAAGCCGCGTTCACCGCTGCAATCTGCTTGCGGAATTCCGCCGGCGACAGTTTGTTCACCATGGTGAAAAGAAAGTCCATGGGCAACTGCAGCTCATTATTGCCTTCGCCGTAATAGCGGTTGAGTTCGGCGACATCCGCCGTCCAGGTTTCGCCGACCAGCACCGCATCATGCTCGTCCGCGACCTTGCGCAATCCACGCAGCACGTCATGCACTTCGGGCAACTTCGTGTTGTACCTGTCTTGCTCGATCGGATCGCCGAAATGGTTCTTGCCGGGACTCTTGATCGGGTTGTCCTGCAGATTTGGATCTTCAAACAGCGTATCCACCGCGTCCAACCGGAAGCCCGCCACGCCTCGGTTGTACCACCAGCGGGTCACGTCGAACATCGCGTCTTTCACTGCCGGATTGCGCCAGTTCAGATCAGGCTGCGCCGCGTAAAAATAATGGTAGTAATACTGGTTCGTGGCTGCGTCAAGCGTCCACGCGGAGCCTCCAAAGGTCGAGACCCAGTTGTTGGGAGGCTCTCCCGGCCGTTTTCCATCGCGCCAGATATACCAGTCGCGATGGGCGGAGGTGCGCGACGACTTCGAATCCAGAAACCACGGGTGCTGATCAGAGCTGTGGTTGACCACAAAATCTAGGATGATGTGGATACCCCGCTTCTTGGCCTCACTGGCCAGCACATCGAAATCCGCCAGCGTGCCATACATGGGATCGATGTCCTCGTAGCCGGAAACGTCGTAGCCGAAGTCCACTTGCGGCGAAGGAAAGCAGGGTGAAATCCAGATCGCGTCTATGCCAAGCTCTTTCAGGTAGTCGAGCTTCGACGTTATCCCCTTCAAATCGCCGACGCCGTCATTGTTGCTGTCGGCGAAGCTGCGAGGATAAATCTCATAGAACACTGCGTTCTGCCACCATTGATGGCCTTCGGCATCCACGGCGTGCACTGGGGTTTGAGCGGCGGCAGTGAAACCTAGAACGCACACGCAGAATAAGAATTTGGCGATCTGTGAAATGACGTTCTTCATCGTTAGGGCCTCCGTCCGAAATTAGCGCTGCACCGAATCCTCGTTGAGATTGAACTCTTCTGCCCGGCGAGTCAAATTCCTCGCAGCACTTTCTCGTTAAGACTTGCCAAAATGGATCACGATGGTGCGGTGCAGGTAGTCGCCGCTCTTGTCGTGGTCGTTGCCTGTCCGGTTGTCATTCTCCGCCGGGATCTGGATTCGAATGTTTCCCTGCTTCGTCAGAACCGCTCCGTCGACCGAACTGATCTGCCCCGGATTCCAAACGCCCAGATCGTAGTCCACACCTCGCGCGCCGGATACTTCCACGGTCAACTGGTTTCGCCCAGAATTCCACGAACTCGAAAGCACTCGCAGGCCGCGGCTCGTGCTACCGAGCGGCGGAAGCTGATTCGCCAGAGAGAGCCCAAAATCCTTCTTCACCCTGATGACCACGCTGTTGGAGCCGCCATGAACTTGAAATCTCGTCGACACATGCTGATCCTCAGCATTCGGCTGAAGCTGAAACGGCAGTGGTTTTCCGTTCATCTCGACGGAAACTACTTCGGTGCGCAAACTGAACGCAGGTGAAAACTCCACCCAGCAATCGCCGGTACCGGTCCGAGTGGTATCGAGAGTGACGCTACCTAGCGTCTTGCGATACCGGAAATCTACGCGCGCATCACCCAGGCGAACATCCCGAACAGCAAACGACGTCCAGTCCGCGGGGACATGCGGAGCCAGCGTGATCTGATGGTTCTCCGCATCCGTCTGCAATCCAAACATTCCGCGCAGAATCGGACTGACCACCATCGCCGCCGACCAGATCTGATGCGGTGAACTAGTTGCGAAACCTTCGTAATAATCACCGGAGAGAACTTCGCTGAAATGACCGAGGGAGCCGTCCACAGCCATGAGCGCGTTGGCCCGCAGGTTTGAATACGCCGGAAGTTCGCGATGATAGCGATATTCGCCCACGGAGGCCCATCCCGTAAATAACGGCCAGACTGCCCCAAAGTGATAACCGGAACCGTCGTAGAGTTTTGAGTGGGAAGAGATGATGCGCATTCCCCAATCTGTCTCGTGATCGGCACCCGCCAGCCTGGTAATCATCTCTTCCGCGTGCGCCGCCTCGGGCAAACCGAACCACATGGGCACGGTTGAGAGCACGCTTGGCTCGCCCACACGTTGATTGCTTTGATTCAGCGCGAATGCATATGATTTCGCTTCCGGCAGCCAAAATGCCACGTCGAGCGCCAGTTTCTTGCGCTCGAATTCGGCAGCGAGTTCTTCCCTAACGTCGTTTTTGCCGATAATCCGGGCTAAGTTCGACAGTGACCGCAGCGCTTCCACGCCCAGCCCGCTCTGATAAAACTCCGCCTTCACTGGGAGCAGGGGACCGCCCTCCACCCAGCCATGTCCAATCCCTGCGTTCTGCGCGAAGCCCTGAGCGTCGTAGGTCGAGCGCAGGAACTGATAAGCCTTCCACACGTTGTCCCATTTTTCGCGCGCGAAGGCAACATCGCCGCTCTGCGTCACATAATCGTTCATCGCAATAATGAAGAGCGGAGTGGCATCGGCCGAGGCATAGGCGTAGGGAAAATCCTCAAACCAGGAAACAAAGTTTGCCCCCTGCGCGATCTCGTGCAAACCTTTCCCGTCGTCGCGCTGATACTTGCTGATAAACTCCAGCGCTGTGCGGGTCGTGGCATAGTCTCCCGCGGCATTCAAGGCGAAAGACGTCCACAGAGAATCCCGCCCGAAGAACCATGCAAAGCCTGGGCGCTGGCTTGTTCCCGAAGTGCGATACCCGGCCACCAACCCCGTGCCTAAGTAAGGATTCGAAACCAGTCCCTGCACCGTGCTAATCCGCGCCCAGTCATAGGCTTGCTGCAAAGTGTTATCGGGAAGATCGAGATTGACCGTGCGCGCAAGATAGTGCCGGTAATACTCGGCGGAATCGCGCAACAGTTGATGGTATGAAGTCGCCAGATGTTCGTAGATATTCTGGGCGTCTTTCTGTGCATCTTCCTTTGCGTCTTCGCGCCCGGCCACGGAGGCCGCGATCACGAGCACTTTTGTTTCGCGACCTTTCTTTGTCACGCCCATGCGAAATGAGGTTTCGTTCGAGGAAGAATAGTTCGTTTCGTACGCCAGGTGCACGTCTTCCGCCGTTGGAGAACCTACCAGGGTGGCGAACTTCCTGGTTTCCTCTCCGAAGGCAACGGCGTGCCGGGTCGCGTCCCACTGCGCGTACGTGCCGCCGATTGCTGCCGGCCACTCCAGTGCGAAGTCGCCCGTAAAACCGGCTTCCACTTCGAGCGAGTCCGCGGTTTCGATCTCCAACAGAATCACCGCGCCCGGTTCCTGCACCGGCACGAACAATGTTTCCTTGACTCGAAACGAATCTCCTACGTAGATCAGCGTGGCGGATTCCGGACGAACCGTCAGCGTTCGCGCCAGGCTTTCCGCAGGCAGCGCGCGGCCGCCAACGTGGAAAGTCAAATGAAAGTCTCGAAGGATCTTTAGTGGATAGACCCAGGCTTCAAGGCGCCCGGTCTCGTTGCCGAATAGCCCCGCTCGCGTGCCGACGACCGGAAGAAACTCCCAGGTGCGCACCGTGCGCGTGAGTTCAAGACCCGGCGCGGCCTGTTGTGAGAACGCGAGCGGAATCGCGAGGGCGAGGCAGAGGAAAAGAAAGAAGACGAACCGGCCGCAGGGGGATAGAGACTGCGCCGCACTGCGATCCATCCGCCCAGCGTCGGAGCTTACAATCTGAAGGTTCACGGGATAGGGAAGCCGGGCGAATTCTAGCACGAGCCGACTTATGGCTTCTTCGCGTCTCTGGGCACCGCCGCACCCGATCCTTCCCTTAAGGTGTGAATGGCGTCGACCTGCAGGTCGGCGAAACGCTCAACCAGTCCGCTCGGCCAATGAATCTCTACCCATTCAATTTTCGTCACCGATCCCAGCCCGAAATGCACCCTCATATCGCTATTGGAAATGTAGCTCGAGCCGCTGCGAACTTCATCGACCAGGATTCGCGGTCCAGCTTTTACCAGAACCCGCGCCCCGATGCCGTCGCGATTCGATTTCGTCCCAACGGCGCGAATTGCGATCCAATGATTCGGCGTCCGGATCTGATTCACCAGCAGGCTGGGCGCGGCGTTCATATTGCTGATCACTGCAGACATTCTGCCGTCGTTCGACAAATCTCCCACCGCCAGGCCGCGCGACGAGGCCAGCGTCGTAATGCCCGAACCGGCAGACGCAGACATGTCGCTGAACGTGCCGTCACCATTGTTGCGGTAAAGAATGCGTGGTTCTTTGAAACTGCTGCCCAGGTGCTGGCTATCAACTTCCGGATATACGTGACCGTTCACCAGAATCAGGTCGGGCCAGCCGTCGTTGTCGAAGTCGACGAACATCGCGCCCCAGCCCAGATACTGCGTGTACAGGCCCAGTCCCGCGGCCGAGGTCGCATCGGTGAACGTTCCGTCTCCATTGTTGCGGTACAGGGTCGAAGTGTCGTCGGAGAAATTTGTCTTGAAAAGGTCGAGATGTCCGTCGCCGTTGAAGTCTGCGACCGTCGTTCCCATGCCCGCCTGCTCGCGCCCGTCTTCGTTGAAGGCGGCTCCCGCCGTGACCGCAACGTCGGTGAATGTGCCGTCATGATTATTGCGGTAGAGAATGCTGGGCGTGCTGTCACAGGCGACGTAAATATCCGGCCAGCCGTCTTCATCGAAATCGAACGTCGAAACGCTAAGTGAATAATGTCCGTCGGTCCGGTCGATGTGCGCCTTGACGGTGACATCTTCGAATGTGCCATCGCCCTTGTTGTGGTAAAGGATATTTTTCGCGCCCGGCAACCCGCGCGGGCCGCACATCACAGGAACTCCCTTCCAAACACAGTTAACGCGCTGCCCCGGAGTGGGAGCGCTGGGCAGATCGAAGTCCACGTAGTTGGCTACGATTAGATCGAGCTTGCCGTCGCGATCGTAATCGACGAAGGCGCAGCCCGAGCCCCAGGCTTTTCCGGAACCTGCGACTCCAGCTTTCTCCGCGACTTCGGTAAAGACGCCGCCGTCGTTGTGATACAGGCGGTTCTTTCCATAATAAGTAATGTACAAATCTTCCCAGCCGTCGTTGTCATAGTCTCCGACGCACACGCCCTGTCCCCAGCCGGTCGCAGTGAGGCCGGCTTTGACGGTCACGTCGGTGAAGGTTCCGTCATGATTGTTGCGATAGAGGTGATTGCTCGGCGCCAATCCGGAAGGCAATGCTTCCAACCTGCTTCCTTCAAGTCTGGTCCCATTCACCAGGAAAATGTCGGGCCAGCCGTCGTTGTCATAATCGAAGATCGCGACGCCCGTGCCCGTAGTCTCGATGATGTATTTTTTCGTCTCGACGCCGCCGAAGATGTTCTGCATGGTCAGCCCGGCCTCCTCGGCTACATCGATGAAGTTGGCGATGGGCTTGGAGGGAATAGGGGTCTTAGGTTGCTGGCCCGGACAGAACGAAATACAAAACGAAACCAGAAATAGCAAGAGCGAGGCTCGCAGAAGTTTACTGCGAACAAAACACCACGTAGGCGGCATGATCGGATTCACGAATGTTGGGTTGCTTCACTAACAGCCGTTAGAATGAATGACGATGCGCGTTTCCCGATTCTCCGCCGGTTCGCTAGCGGTGGCAATTATCTGTGGCGTTGCGGTCGCCTCGCCGCAAACCAAGTCCGCAGGTGGCGGAGCATCCACAGCATACCAAACGGGCCTCGACGCAATGAGCCGCGGCGACTTGCCGGCGGCGCGCGACGCCTTTGAGAAAGCGGTAAAACTCAGCCCGCGCAACGCCGACGCCCAGAACATGCTGGGCCAGGTGTTGTTACAGCAGGGTGCAGTGGATGACGCCATCGCGCGCTTCCGCACTTTGGTCAAACTTCAACCATCGCTGGGCATCGCGCATGCCTACCTGGCGCAGGCTCTCGAAACCAAAGGCCAGCTCGACGATGCCGTAAGCGAGTTCCGCGTCGCCGTGCAGATGGCGCCCGGGCAGTGGCAAGCGCATCAGTCGCTGGGACGCGCTCTCAGCTTGCAAAGCAAGACGGACGAGGCCATCGCGGAATTCAAGTATGCGATTCGCCTCTCACCCCGGCAGCCGGAGTTGCATGACGAGCTTGGGTCGCTATTCGCCCAGCAGTCGAAGTTCGCCGATGCCGAAAGTGAATTTCAGGAGACTTTGCAGCTCGACCCCAACTATGAGCAAGCCTATTTCCATCTCGGCGCCGCGCTTTCCAGCCAGGGTGAGACGAAAAAAGCGCAAGAGATGCTGGACCACGCGCTGCAGCTCGATGCAAGAGATGCGACGGCGTGGTATTACCGCGGGGTGGTGCTGGAGGCAGAAGCCCTTCCCGACGAGGCGCTGCGGTCCTACGAACATGCCGTCGAACTGCAGCCCAACGTCGCGGCCATTGAGACTCACTTCGGGCTCCTGCTACAACGGCGCGGCGATGTGCGACGCGCCGTGGGTGCCTTCGGCAAAGTGGTGGCGCTCACTCCAGGCGATGCGGAAGCTCACAACAATCTCGCACTTGCGCAGTTGCAGCTCGGAGATGCAAACGCAGCCATTCAGGAGTTTCAGGAAGCCATCCGCCTGCATCCCGACGACTCCGGTTTTCAGGGGAACCTGGGTACAGCGTATTTACAGAAAACGGACTTCGCCGCCGCCATCTCCCAGTTTCGCGCCGCGTTGAAACTCGATCCGGAAAAAGCGAGCTTGCATTACGACCTCGCTCTGGCGCTCAAACTTTCGGACGATCTGCCCGCGGCCATCGCGGAGTGGAAGGAGGCGATTCGCTTCGACCCGAAGTTGGCAGACGCTCACTACAGCCTGGGGGTCACGCTGTGGCAGTCGGGAGATTTTCCAGCGGCGGCGCAACAATTGCGGCAAGCCATCCAAATTAAACCCGAGTATGCCGAGGCCCACTACACGCTCGGAACGGTCTTGAAACAGATGAACCAACTGCCGGAAGCTGCCGAAGCCTTGCGCCAGGCGATTCGACTCGACCCTGATTTCGCTGGCGCTCACACCACGCTGGCAGCCGTTCTGCGCCAACTGGGCGACAGCGCCGGTGCCGCGGCCGAGAGCAAGGTTGGCGCCGAGATCGTGAGCCAGACAAACAATCTGCAGGCCGCGACGTTCGCTACCAACTCCGGCCGCCGATTGCGCACCGCCGGCGACCTCGATGGAGCCATCTCCCAGTTCCGCACCGCGATTCGCGCCATGCCCTCCTACGCGCTGGCGCACTACGAACTCGCGCGGGCACTGAACCAGAAAGGACTAAAGGACGAAGCCGGCGCGGAATACGGGAGAGCCGCGGAACTCGATCCCCATCTCGTTCCACCCGTTACGCAAAAATAGAAAACCTCTGCTACGGATTTCAAGCATCAACCCGGATTGAAACCATATTTTGGGAAATACTAACTTCCAGGGATATCCGCGGGATCCGTTAAAATCCGGCGCCAAAAAATCCTAGTCGCTCCGTTTGCGCACGGCCACGAGATCGGTGATCACTGGGACTCCGTGCGTCACCTTCACGTGCAGCAGCGCCTCAAACGGCCTCAGGTCCGAAGCCTTGGAGACGCCCAGACGCCGCAACAACTCCGCCAGCGAATCCTGCCGGCACACATATTCCGCAGCCGCTTGCGTGCCGAAGGTTGTGGTTCCGGCCAGGATCAACACAGCCCGTGCGGGATCCATGCCCGGCACCAACGCGATCACCGCATAATCTTCCGTAGTAGGCTGGCTGGAGAGACTGCCCAGATACACTGGCGCCTCCCCTGGTTGCGGGTGCATGTTGAGCACTCCCAGGTCGCCCTTGCGAGGTCCGGAAGCGATCCGCTGAAAAACGAACTCCCGTGTCCCTGGGATATCCAGCAGAGTAAGATTTTCGGCCGGGGAGCCGACGAAGATAAGATCGTGGTTCTTAGCGTCATCCAGCGAGAACAGACTGCCGCGCTTTACTTGCAACTGCCGATTCAAGAGAACGAAAACGCGATCAAGTTGATGGACCGCCAGCACTTCGCCAACGCCAGTGTAATGATCGAGGATCAGGGCTCTCGTATCCGCCGACGCGTTGAAGTACCGCATGCCGGTCTCCGGCCGGCCCACAAAACTCCCATTGCTGAAGATCAGCCACGGCGGCTGGGCGCCGGTGACGAAGCGGTTCCAAAACAACTGATAGGCGGCTGGGACGGGTTCCCTCGCACCACCCTGCGTCCGGTTACGACTCGCCAACAGCAGAGCGACTGTCGACAAGGCAGCCACCAGCAAAACCGAGAGCCCGACAACTGCGATCGCCAAGCTGCGGTTCGAAGGTTTCGTGACTCCCTCAGCCCTCGGAAGCACCGTGGTCAGCGCGGCGGATGGCGTTCGAACATGGAAGGTGAGTGTGTACGATCCTTTGGGCAGCTCCACGACGACCGTGTCGTTCGGACCCTCGTGGGAGTAATACTCCTCCAGCTTCACGCGCAGGCGCCCCGCTTGCACTCGGACGGTCGAGTCGTTTTGCGGATCGAATCCTCCGGATCGGCCCAGTATTTCGGTGGCGATCTGATACTCCTTAAGCGCGACGCCGGGATGATCCAAGGAATGTTCAGCAAGATAGCGCAGCAGCTTGCACAGTGATTCAGAGCCCCGCAGGCTATGACTATTAATAAGTGTATCTATTTGTTGGAAGCACTGCTCCCGCCCGGCGGCGAAACTGCGCGTCAAAGCCATGTGACAGACGAAGTAACGATCAGGGTATCTTACTGCAACGCCAGCACTTTACACCCGGTAACCGTATAAAACCTAATGAAACCTAATCCAATAGTATTTTTGTACTAGAACTTGCATGCTACACAACGTAGGTGTATCTCAGCAACCGTTTCGGGTCACCCTGTTCTCACGCACTAGGAGGAAGTTCATGAAGAGGTCAGTTCTTGCGGCTGTGGCAGCGTCTACGCTTCTCTGCGGTCTTTGGACTCCCATCGCATCCGGCCAAGCGGTTTTCGGCAGCATTCTTGGGACGGCCACCGATCCTTCGGGCGCTGCCGTTCCCAATGCGAAGGTGACCGTCACCGACCAGCGCAAAGGCACAACTGACCAGACAACGACAAATGAAAGCGGCAACTATACGGTCACGCACTTGATCCCTGACCCCTACACGGTCCGCTTCGAAGGGCAGGGGTTTAAGAGCATAGAATTCAAAGACATTAACGTCTCAGCGGATGCGGGTGAGCGAGTAGATGGCCAATTCCAGTTAGGCGCAGCCAGCGAGCAGGTAGAAGTGACCGCCGAAACTCCGCAGCTAAAGACTGATCGTGCCGACGTTTCGATCGAATTCAACGAGAAATACGTTGAAGGCCTGCCGATCATGAACCGCAACTTCACCTCATTCGAACTCCTCTCTCCCGGCACGCAGAAAATGGTGGGATGGTCCCATGCCGCGACCGAGAATCCCCAGGGCAGCCAGCAGATATTTGTGGACGGCCAGAATTTCAGCGGCACCGCGTTCGAACTCGATGGCACGGATAATCAGGACCCGATTCTTGGCATTATTGTTGTCAATCCCAACCTCGACGCCATTCAGGAAACGAAGATCGATCTACAGAACTACGATGCCGAATTCGGCAAAGCTCTGGGCGGGGTTGTAACGGTGCAGACCAAGTCTGGCAGCAATGACATCCACGGCAGCGGCTTCTGGTTTCGCCGCACCGATGCCACTGCGGCTCGTGATCCTTTCACGCAGTATGCCCCCAATGCAGTCACGGGAAAATTCATTCCTTCCGACAAGTGGCAGCAGTTCGGCGGCACAATTGGCGGACCAGTTATTAAGAATAAATTGTTCTTCTTTGCCGACTATCAAGCTACCAGAGAGTCCAGCGGACTCACGAACCTGGTGACCGTGCCGACTGCATTAGCTGCCAGTACGTGCAATCCAGCCACCAATGCCGCCAGTGCGACACCTGGGTACTGCGACCTTAACGACTACTTGACCGCGGGGCTGGCCGGTGGCGGGCTCGCGTTCAATCCGGCGACGGGCAATCCGGATGGAAGCGCGCGAACACAATATGCGGCAGCCGGGCCGTGTCCCAATGTCGTGGTGAAAGGGGTTCCAGAGGCCAATTGCATTCCGATTGGCCAGATTTCTGCCCCCTCGGCAGCAATCCTCGCGATGTTCCCGGCACCCACGAACAACGCGGTATACAACAACTACGTAGGCTCGGGTACCGGAACCTACAGCCAGAACAGCTTTGATACTCGCATCGACTTCAGTCCCCGCCAAACGGTTCAGGTTTTCGGACGCTTCAGCTTCGATCACTTCAATTTGTCTGGCCAGGGCGTGTACGGCGCTTTGCAGGGCATTGGCGACGGTCCCGGCGGCTTGGCGGGAAGTTCGCTCGTCCACAACTACAGCTTGGCGACTGGCGTCACCAAAACGTTCAGTTCCACACTGCTCGGCGATTTCCGATTTGGATATTTCAAATACAACCCGCGTGCGAATAAGCCGGACGTGGGCGCGACGCCCATGACTGCCGTGGGCATCCCGAACGCAAATCTTACCGGCAGCCAGGCCCTGTTTACGTCTGGCTGGGGCGGCTTCATCTTTAACCAAACGCCGTCTACCAGTTCCAACAACGGCGACGTAAGTTTCGGCGATGGTTTGGGCGTGGGCCGCTGCAACTGCCCGCTGCTTGAGAGCGAACAGCAGTTCCAGTGGGTGGGCAACATCACCAAGATCCACGGCAACCATACCTTCAAGTTCGGCGCCGATGTCCGCTACGCACAGAATCTGCGGGTCCCGAGCGATGCCGGCCGCGCCGGAGACTATTCGTTTGACTACCAGACCACTTCAAACGGCGGCAATGGCGGCCTCGATTGGGCAAGCTTCCTGCTGGGCGACGCCACACAAATGAGCCGCTACGTCAGCACCAGTCTGAACGCAGCCGAGCGGCAGCATCGCATGTTCTACTATGGCCAGGACACCTGGCAGGCCACTTCAAAACTGACCATTAGCTATGGCCTGCGTTGGGAGGTTTACTTCCCCGAGTACGTGAACGGCAAAGACCATGGAGGATTCGCCAATCTTGTCCAGGGTGTCGATCGCGTGGCGGGCGAGGGCGGCATTGGACTGAACGGCAATATCAACAACGATTGGCACTACTTCGCGCCGCGAATTGGATTTGCATACCGCCTGGACCCGAAGACGGTGGTTCGCTTGGGTTATGGCCGCAGCTACGATATGGGTGTATTCGGCTCGAATTTCGGGCATACCGTCACCCAAACTTTGCCGGTCTTGGCGGCCCAACTTGCGCAAGGGGCAAATCAGAACGTTCCAGCATTTAACCTGGCGGCGGGACCTCCTATCTTTAATTTCCCCACGATCCCCTCCAACGGGCTGCTTCCAATCGCCGGTCCGGCCTGCTACCAGAATCCTTACACTGACCCGGTGACTGGGCAAAACGATCAGCTCTGCATTCAACCGCATATTCGCCCAACCTTCCAGCGCTTGCCCGAGTTGGATGCGTGGAACGCCACCGTGCAGCGCCAATTGACCAGTTCCACAACCCTTGAAGTCGCCTATGTAGGCAACAAGGGCACACACATCTTCGCCGGTGATGGCCCGACATACAACGTCAACCAACCCCGGGTTGGAGCCGGTGTCGACGTAGCTGGGGCGTATGTTCCTAACGTGCCGTTGAACCAGCGGCGGCCCTACTACAATGCGTTCAGCTATCCCACTTACACAGACCCAACCACGGGCGGAGCCCTCATGTGCTGCTCCACCGACCAGGGCAATTACCTGGGGAACGACGCCAGCAGCACTTACAACGCCTTGCAGGTCAAGTTGGAAAAGCGCTTCACCCATGGCCTGCAGGTACTTTCCCACTACACTTTCGCGCACGCCAACAAGTACGACAGCAATTACTACACGGATGATCCTAAGGTTGCTTATGGTCCCAGCGATGAAGTTCGCAACCACCTGTGGGTCAACAACGTGGTATATGAACTGCCGTTCGGGCGAGGGAAGATGTTCGGCGGAAATTCCGGACGAGCTGAAGATCTTGTCATTGGGGGCTGGCAGCTCGCAGGCACTACAACCTGGGGCAGTGGCTTGGGGTGGACGCCAAGCTTCAACGGGTGCGGTCTCGATGAAGACGTAGGCGTCTGCCGGCCCGATAAAGGCACCGGCTCTTTCCATACGGGTGCGGGCTCGTTTAATCCGATCACTCATGAGGTTCCGTTCTTTACTCCGGTATCCTCTATCGGTCCGGGAACCACCGGTCCATTTACCGATCCGGGCGTCGGCAATCTGGGCAACATCGGCTTCGATAGCTTCCGTGGTCCGCGGGTGTTTTACGCGGACGCCACACTGATGAAAAACTTCACCATCACCGAACGCGTGAAAGCCCAGTTCCGTATGGACGCCTTCAACGTATTCAATCACCCGGTCTTAGGTTTCACCGCAAACCAGACTGGTTCGGGGGCTTGCATTGATTGTTCTGGAAACGGCCAGATCACCGACATCGAGCACGATGCTTCGCCGGGCTCGGCAACCGGTATGCGTCAGCTCGAATTCGCTCTCAGGTTCAACTTCTAACGGCTAACCGCTTCTCCTAGAGGGAGTCCTTCGGGACTCCCTCTTTAATTTGCCTGGCATACAATGGGGCGAGAGTAACAGGCGGGCTACGTGCGGGTGGTGAATAGTTTGAAGTGGATTTGAAAGGGCGCGGCTTCAGATGTGCCGCAAATACCCTGGCGTCGATTCGTGGCTTTAGCCACCGAGGGGGCATGTTTTCCAAACTGAGCCACTCCGGAAGCGTAATCCCATGGGCAGAACCGGCCAGGTATGCGGCATCCGTCATTCTGTTGATCGCATTGGCGGCCCTGGCTCCGTCACAGAAAGCCTCGTCACAGCAAGCCTCCGCGCCGCAGACTCCAATTCCAAATCTTGTTCAGTCCTCCAAAGCCGCCGTTCGCGACGGTTATGCCGGCAACCAGGCTTGTGCCCGCTGCCATGCTGCAATCTATGAGTCTTACCAGCGCACTTCCATGGCTCACGCCAGCGGCCCCGCGACCGATGCTCTTACCCCGGCTGAATTCACCCACAAGGAATCCAGCGTCCACTACCGCATCTACGCCGAAGGTGGGCGAAGCGCGGGTGAACGAGCCTGGCTAAGCTTTGATCGTCCCGGCGATCCAGAAATTCATGGTAAGCGCGAACTCCTTTATTACATCGGCTCGGGGCTTCGCGGCCGAAGCTACTTGTTTGAGACCGACGGGTTTCTCTTCGAGTCTCCCGTGAACTGGTACGCAAATAAGCAGATCTGGGACATGGCCCCGGCCTACCAGGCCGCTCGCGAGATCCCACTAAATCTTCCCGCCTACACCAGTTGCCTGCATTGCCACGTAAGCGGGATGCAGCCTCCTGCGCCGGGCACGGACAACCGCTATCCCGAACCTCCGTTCACTGCAAACGGAGTGGCCTGCGAACGCTGCCACGGCGCTGGAGACTCTCACGTCAACGGCGGCGCAATCGTGAACCCCGCCAAGCTCAATTCCGCGCGGCGCGATGACATCTGCATGCAGTGTCATCTGGAAGGCAAAGCCGCCATCGAACGTCCCGGACGTCATGTGTACGAATTTCGCCCCGGAGATGCGCTCTCCGACTACGTCCGCTATTTTCTTCTCGTCGACGCCAAGGGGTCGGGCCTGGGCGCCGTCAGCCAGGTAGAAGCCTTTGCGCAGAGCCAGTGCAAGAAGAAATCGGGCGATGCCATGTCTTGCACGAGCTGCCACAACCCGCATCTGTCGCTCGCTGCGGGTCACTCTGAGCAAGACCGCGTCGCGTTCTATCGCGGCAAGTGCCTGGCTTGTCATGGCGCGGATTTCGCAACCAGGCATCATCCTGATCGCCCCGATTGCACGGCGTGCCACATGCCGGCATCGGCCAGCACCGACGTCGCACATACGCAAGTCACCGACCATCGCATACCGCGGCGCCCTCAACTCTCTCCTCAACTGCTGCAGAATCCGAACGAGACAGCATCTTTGCCGCGACTGGTTCCGTTTCCCAATACCAAGAGTGAGCCCGACGCTCGTGACCTTGCCCTCGCCTGGGATTCAATCGTCGAAAGCGGAATGTCCGCAGCCGAGCCTCAGGCCAGAGAACTGCTTTCGAAAGCGGTGAAGCAATTCCCGGACGATCCCGTCCTTCTTTCCGCACTCGCTTATTCTGAACAAAAAGGAGGCGCAACCGGGCAGGCCCGCGAACTGTATCGGAAGGCCCTCGCTCTGGACCCAACCTTGGTCGATGCCGCAACCAATCTCGGTGTAATCGAAGCGCAAGCCGGAGATCTGCCCGATGCAATGAAGCTCTGGCAGAATGCATTCCAACGCGCCCCAGCCAAAAGCAGCATTGGGCTCAACCTCGCGCGCGCCGAATGCGCGGCAGGAAAGTTCAATGAAGCTCGCACCTACGTACTGCGCGTGCTGGAGTTTAATCCCGATTTACCGTCAGCAAGAAAGCTACTGCACTCGCTGAATCAGTCCCCGGCAACCTGCGGCCCTTGACCCAGAGATAGTCATGTTAGGGACAGCCTGTTAGGTTTACTCTGTGTTCCCCTGTGCCCTCTGTGTTTAAGGAATTTTCGGATCCTCTCGACCACCAGTATGGACAGCCGCATCACCCAGTCCTAGAATCTTAATTGGCTTGGAGGGTGCGGAAATCGTATGTGTAGCGGCTTCTCTGCATTCCGCGCGAATCGCATTCTGCTGGCGGCAACGCTGGTTTGCCTCCTGACTCCCGGACTGGCATTCAGTCAGCACGGTGCTTTCGATCTCGACGGCAAGCCCGCGAACCCTTTCGACGCGGCTTCCGGCAAAATTGTCGTGCTGGTTTTTCTTCGCCGAGATTGCCCGGTCTCCAGCCGCTACGCCGCGGTCATTCAGCAAATCAGCACGCAGCATGAACGCGATGCCAGTTTCTGGCTGGTGTTTCCAGACAAGGCCGAGACCCAGCAGACGATCGAAAAATATCTCCGCGAATATGCCTTCCACTTGCCGGCCCTGCGCGATCCAGAGCACGCACTGGTCAAGCTGGCCCAAGTGCAGATCACGCCTGAGGTCGCCGTATTCAACCGCAACCATCAACTCATCTACCACGGAAGAATTGATAATTTGTATCTCGATCTCGGCCGCTCGCGACCCGCGGCCACAACTCACGAACTCGCTGACGCTCTCGACGCCACGCTAGCCGGCAAGATGCCCGCCACGAATCAGGTCAGGGGAGTGGGATGCTACATCTCAGACCTGCAATGAAGCGCTGGCCGCGAACATTAGCTTGGTCGCTTGCGCTCATCGCCGCAACCGGCGCCGCCGGAGCGCTTTTCGCCAAGCCGCCCGCTCTCTCGGCCTCCGCCGCTCCTGATCTCCCCGTAACCTTCAATCGCGACATCGCTCCCATCATTTTTCGTTCCTGCTCCTCGTGCCATCACCCCGGCGAAGCCGGACCATTCCCGCTCCTGACCTATTCCGACGTCAAGAAACACGCGCGCCAGATTGCCGATGTAACTCAGGCGCGAACCATGCCTCCGTGGCTGCCCGACCCTCAGCCCTTGAAATTCGACGACGAGCTTCGCTTGCCGCATTCACAAATCGATCTCATCCAGCGCTGGGTGGCGCAAGGTGCGGTCGAGGGCGACCCAGCTGATCTACCGCCGCAGCCGAAGTTCGTCGAAGGTTGGCGCCTCGGAACACCCGACCTGATTCTCACCGCGCCGAAACCATTAGTCCTGCCGCCGGAAGGCACCGACACCTATTGGAATTTCATTTTCCGGCTTCCCATCGAGCAAACGCGCTGGATGAAGGCAATCGAAATTCATCCCGGCGACAAGCGTTACGTGCACCACGCCAACATTCTCGTCGACCGCGGCGCTTCCTCGCGCCAGCGCGAAGCCGAACCCGGCGCCGGATTTGGCGGAATGGAGATTCGCATCGAGTCGCAAGTCTTCGACCCTGACAGCCATCTCCTCTTCTGGAAGCCCGGCACCGTCCCCTACCTCGAACCCGACGGCATGGCCTTGCGTTTAGACAAGGGAACGGACCTTATTCTCAACACGCACATGCAACCCTCCGGCAAGCCCGAAGTCATTCAGCCCAGCATCGGCCTCTATTTCACGCCCCAGCCCGCGACAAAATTTCCCATGCTGCTCCAACTCGAGGATGACGCCAAACTCGACATCCCTCCCGGTCAAAAAGATTTTCTCGTCACCGACCAGTTCACCCTGCCCGTCGACGTCGATCTCCTCGCCATCTATCCGCACGCACATTATCTCGGCAAAGACATCCAGGCCTCCGCAACCCTGCCCGACGGAACCAGCAAAGCTCTGATCCACATTCCGCTCTGGAATCTGAGCTGGCAAGCCGTCTATCGCTATGCCGAACCAGTCTTCTTGCCCAAAGGCACCATCGTGACCCTGCGTTACGTCTATGACAACTCCGCGGATAATCCTTTGAACCCAAACCATCCGCCGGTTCGCGTAAGGTCCGGCAATCGTTCCAGCGATGAAATGTGCCACCTCTGGCTCCAGGTCTTGCCCGTCCACAACGACGCGGCGCAGGGCGATCCCCGCATGTTGCTGCAGAAAGCGCTCGCGCGCCATAACATCGAGAAGAATCCCGCCGACTTCGAAGCCCACTACAACCTCGCCGCCATGCTGCAAGCCGCAAACAAATTCGAAGACGCGATCCGGGAGTACGACTCAGCACTCCACCTTCGCCCAAACGACACCGCCGCAAACAACGCCATGGGCGCCGCATTGCTGGCCTCAGGCCAGCCCAAAACCGCAGTCGCGTATCTGTCACGAGCCCTGAAAACGCGCCCGGATTATTTTTCCGCACGTTACAATCTGGGCAACGCTTTGGCCGCGCAAGAGGACTTCGCCGGCGCAGCCGAACAATTTCGTCTAGCCTTGCAGTTGCAGCCCGACGATGCCGACGCCGAAGCAAATCTGGGAAGCGCCCTCGCCGAGTTGGGACGCTTCTCCGAAGCCAGAGCACACTTCGAACATGCACTTCAACTCAATCCCAATCACGCTCTGGCCAAAGAGAATCTGCGGGCGCTCGAGCGCGCAACGAGCCAGTAAACGGGCCAGCAAAAAATGACGATGACGACACCGCCGTTCTCAATCTCGCGATGCTCATGGGTCGCGGCGTGCGCTTTGGCTTTCACCTCCATCGCACTCGCGCAGCAGACGGTGACGGCGCCCCCCGCTCCATCCACGCGGGTTCAGCCCGCTTCCGATTTCGCCGCGGCGCGCCTGCTCATGCAGCAAGGCAAAATCGACGAGGCCATCTCTCAGCTGCAGACGCTCCAGGCAAATACTCCTGAATTAAAAGGCCTCGACCTCGAACTCGGTACGGCCTATTACAAGAAAGGAGAGTACGCCAAAGCGATCGAGTTTCTGAAAAAGGCCTCGGCAGCCGACGCCAACAGCGGCGAGGCTGTGCAGTTGCTAGGTCTTTCTTTTTATTTAGGAGGACATCCCGCGGACGCGATTCCGCTTCTCGAAAAAGTGCAAGGCTGGTTTCCCAGGGCGAACGTGGATGCGTCCTACATTCTCGGAACCTGCTACATCCAGACCAAGGATTACCCGCACGCGCGCGTCGCCTTTGCCAAAATGTTCGACGTGCCATCCGATTCCGCCGCCAGCTACCTGTTCACCGCTCGTATGTTATTGCGGCAGGAGTTCGATCCGGTCGCCGAAGAATATGCGCAGAAAGCCGCGATCCTCGACCCCAAGCTTCCGCTGGTTCACTTCCTGCTGGGAGAATTATTCTTGTACAAGTCGCGGATCCCCGAAGCCGTCACGGAGTTCAAGAAAGAACTCGCCGTCAACCCCGCCCACGCGGCAACGTACTATAAACTCGCCGACGCCGACTCGCGCATCCAGAAGTACGACGACGCCGAAAGGCTCTTGCAGCGCTCCATCTGGCTCGACGCCACATCCACCGGCCCCTACATCCTGATGGGCAAGGTTCTCGAAAAGAAAGGGGAGTTCGAATTAGCCGTCCGCGCCCTGCAGCGAGCAGCAACCATGGACCCAAATAATCCCACCACGCACCATCTGCTGGGCCAGGCCTATCGCGACATGGGGAAAAAAGAAGAAGCCGAGAACGAGTTAAAGTTAGCCGAGCAACTGCAAACCAAACAAGAACCCCACCCTTGATCTTGATTGCGTAGGGCAGCCAAGATGCTTATGCGGGGACGGGCGCCTCGCCCGTCCAGCCGAGCGCACCGAGACGCCCTCTTCGTCAACGCGGGCGGCGTGGTAAGGCTCTTGTCATTCCTGCTTCTTCTTTACTACTTCCCCACCGGCAACGCCTGCTCCCTGGCCAGCCGTTCCACCATGTCCTTCGGCAGCCCATGCAGCAATTCCAGAAACGCCGCATTAGTCCAACCAAACCCAACCACGTTCATCGCATATCCATTTTCCACATGAGCCTCGGAAGACCGCGTCACGACGTCGTACTTCTCTCGAATGTTCCCATCTCGGCGAAAGTTCTCCGCCACCATCGACAGAAACTCATAAGAAATCCTGTCGGCGTCGGCGTCGAATCCATAGCGGCGCAAACCCTCGATAGCCAGCATTTCGATATTTCCCCAACCATACGGAAGGTCCCACTGTGCGCCCGTTCTCTCCGGACTCATCGCCAGACCACCCGGTTTCTCGAACACCGCAAGATTCTTAACCAAGGCCTTCGCCTGTTCCGCTGTCGCCAGCCCAGCCCACAGCGGATAAAAAGTCGTTGCGTAGCGATACGACGATCGCTGCCCGGTCTGCAGGTTGTAATCGAAAAAAAATCCCGACTTCTCGTCCCAGAGATAACGCTCGATCAGCGTTCTTCGGAATTCGGCGCTTGCCCTCCACTTTTCCGCATCGGTCGTGCGCCCCAGCCAGCGGCTGATCTGCTCCAGATCTTTCTCCGTCTTATAGAGCAGGCTGTTCAGGCACACCGGGGCATAGTGATGCGTCGCCGCGCCGAAAGGCCCAAACCGAAAACTTACGTCGAAGCCCGATTCCCGCATCGACCGGTCACCCTTGTAGTAGTCGGAACTCAGCCTGAATTCCCGCCGTTTTTCGCACTCTGCGCGCGCCATCGAAGAGGAAACATCACAAACCTGTTGCGTATAAGCGGCTCCTGCAATCGACTGCTTCGCGCCCGGCAGATTCTCCACGATGTAGTTGTCCGCTTGCCCGGGATGAAAGAAGAAGTACGTCCCTACTTTCCGGTAATAACCAGTTTCATCCTGCAAAGCTTCGGCAGGCGGGCCCTCCCCGAAATCGTAGTAACGGGACAACCCCGTATCGCCCGCCAGGTGCGGATCGCGATCCCACATCCTGTAATCTTTCTCAAGATCGGCATAAGCTTTCGCCAGCCACGCCGGATCCGCGTGTCCTGATTTCTGCAGCGCCTCGTACACGTCCACAAACATCGAACTCAGGAAAGGCGGCTGCGAACGAGTCAGATAGTAGCCCCGATTCGCATTCAGCATCGCGCCGTAGTGCTCAACTTCAAAAAAGAAGTTGTCCACCATGCCCCGCGCCAGTTCCACGCGCCCCCCCCGCAACAGCCCGCGAATAATGAAGTAGCTGTCCCACCCGTACATTTCGTTGAAGCGTCCCCCGGGCACGACATACTTGTTTTCGAGATAAAGCAGGCCCTGCGGTTGGATCTTGCTGGTATCCACTTCGCCGAGTTGGTGGATTTCAACCGGCAGGTGTTCGATCCGCACATTGCACTCGCTGGCGAGTTTCTGCACCGCCGCGGGCTCGGCCATTCCCGCCGGCAAGTACAAAACTGCAGCCGCTTTCAGCTTGGGATCCACCAGGCTCTGGCAATCTGTGATGGAACGCGTGAGCGTATCCCACCCCGTTGAAATGTAGTCCAGAATCGGCTTGAGTTCCTGCCCCTGCGACGGATCCGATTGCCCGACTGCGGGGCTCTGCGTAAGAATCCCGCACCCGATCGCGGCGAGCGCCAGCGAGCGCAAAAAGAACGTCCGCAGCGTCGTCCGCAGCATGAAAGACCAGCGAAATATTTTCGAAACTGGAGTGTCCATGGGTTCGGGGGAAAAGAAACCGTTCCCATTGTATTCGTGCGGCTAAGGCATTCAAAATGAATTCGATAGCGGAAATCGTCTCATTGTGAGAAAGGATCCATGCACGAGAAAATCCTCATGTGGAGAAAGTGGCAACCAGAGAAACGCTCGTGTGGGACGGCCGCCTCGGCTGTCCCGCCGAGCGCAGCGAGGCGCCTCTTACCCGCTGCCATGCCGGAAGCACTGCACCACATGATCGTCCACCATTCCCACGGCCTGCATAAACGCGTAACAAATTGTCGATCCCACAAAATTGAACCCGCGTTTCTTCAACGCTTTACTCATGGCGTCCGATTGGGGAGTCCGCGGCGGAACTCGACCACGCGACTTCCACGAATTCACTCGCGGCTTGCCATCCACAAACTGCCAAATATAGCGGTCGAAACTCCCGAACTCTTCCTGCACCTGCAGCAACGCCTGGGCATTCCGCACCGCCGAAGAAATCTTCAACCGGTTGCGCACGATACCCGGATTCTGCAACAACTGCGCCATCTTCCGCCGGTCGTAGCGCGCCACGCGCCGCGCATCGAACCCGTCAAACGCAGCGCGGTAGTTTTCTCGCTTGTTGAGGATCGTCTCCCAACTCAGCCCGGCCTGCGCCCCCTCGAGAATAAGAAACTCAAAAAGCCTGCCATCATCGTGTACCGGCGTGCCCCATTCTTCATCGTGATAGCGAATCATCGGTTCGCTCTGCGCCCAGGCGCAGCGAATCAACAGTCGCTTGTCGTTGCCCTTCGCCATCATCGACTCGCTTACCAGGTATGAAAAAACTCGAATCCGCGGTTCCGTTGAAAGTCCAGCGAATCCGTCTAGGAACGATTATAAATTTGCTTTGAAAGGGCGCGGCTTACAACCGCGCCGCTACGCCCCAGGCAATGAATATCATTGCTTTGCGCGCTGCAATCACTGTGGCCTTACGCACCGGAGGAAGAACTCACAAACGCGTGCAGCACCGTGGAAGAGCGGCGCTTCAGCTTCAGCGCCGCGTAAAGCCCCAAAATCTGGAGGGCTTCAGCCCCCGGCTTTATTCCAGAGACTTCGGATCCGACTTATTCTTCGGCGACTTTGTATTCAGCAGCGATACCAGCCCCTTCGCAGAAGGCGGGATCGCGACTTTGTGGTCGACGATAATATCTTTCGCGTCCAGTTTTTTCCCGTACAGCTTTTCATTCGCGCTGCCGTCAGAGCGCAGGGTCGAGCCTTCCAGCGACACTCCCGCGAACAATCCCTTGTTCCGCGAGTAGGAAAGAATCTCGGCTTGCATCACAATGTCGGTTGCCCCCTCGGCGGTGCGTCCCTTCGGACCAGCTGCCGCCGAAGCGTCCGCTCCCAACTTCACTTTGCTCGACAACAGCGAGCGCGCCCCCCCCGGATTCATCACCAGCAAAACAAAATCCGTGGCTTGCCCCCCCAACTGGAATCCGATGCTCACCCCTTCCAGCGCGTACAGTGCCGGCGGTCCCCACGGTCCGGTATAGTGCGCGCCGCTGCGGCAAATCATTACGCCGCGACCGTAACTGCCTCCCACTCCGAACGCTCCCTTTTTCACCGAAGGCAGAATCACCAGGCACTCCGCCTTATCCAGCAGGTCCTGTGGAATATTGTCCGGAATATTCAGGATTTCTTTCAAAACCTTTCCCGCATCTTCCACCCGGTCTTCTTCCTTTTCGTCGTTAGCGGCGGCGAACGCCGGAGCCGCAAACATGCATATCGTCAGCAACCACGCGGTAACCTTTCTCATCCTCATCCCAATCTTGTTCGGCATAAGTTCCTCCAGACAAGCTTCTATAGAACAGCTCACGGCCAACCATCCTAAGCTTTTTCTCCGGAATTGTAATTCCCCAGGGTGAAAAAAAACGGTTCTCCGGCGTCCCTTATCGAGATCTGTAACCGCCCACTCCTGCCACTCTGCAGCCATGACCAAACGGTTGCTCCTTTTGTAACTGGCATTCTGCTCCAACCCCTTCTACAGTCAAATGGGATTCTGGCGAATGGCCACCGCCCTTCGGCATCCCAAGTGCATCTAATGAAGTGGAGACCCTACTGGCCGTGGGTAACTGTGAAAAAATTGGACGGTTTAAGCACGAAGTACACTCGGCTGATCGCGGCGTTGCTGGCGGGTTTCGCTCTCGCCTGGGCATGCCCGGCATTTGCCCAGGATTACACCAGCACTACGGCGAGTCTCAGCGCTTCCATCGCCCCTGCGGCTTCTGACGACGATACCCAGGGCACCCTGCTTACCATCCACAAGAGGGTCGATGAGGTTAACGTTCTTTTCATCGCCACCGACAAGCATGGGAAGTTTGTCCGCGACCTCAGCCAGACCGATTTCGCGATTCTCGACGATCACAAGCCGCCGCAGTCCATTCTGAACTTTCGCCACGAAACCGATCTGCCCCTGCACATGGGCTTGCTCATCGACGTCAGCGGATCGGTGCACAGTCGTTTTGAGTTCGAGCAGGATGCGGCCATCAGTTTCCTGCAGCACTCGGTTCGCGCCGGCTTCGATAAAGCTTTCATCGTCGGCTTCAACACCAAGAGTCAGATGTCGCAGGACTTTACCGACAACGTCCAACTGCTCTCCGCCGGCGTACACAAATTGCAGGATGGCGGAGGCACTGCGCTCTACGACGCCATCTACCGCGCCTGCAAAGAAAAATTCCTGAAGGATCGCCCCGACCATCCCGCGCGCAAAGCGATCGTGATCGTGAGCGATGGCGAGGATAACCAGAGCGAAATCACCCGCGCCCAGGCCATCGAAATGGCACAACGCGCCGAAGTGATCATCTACGCCATCTCCACCGACGACAGCGGCCTCATCCTCCGCGGCGACAAAGTTCTCGATCAACTCGCCGAAGCCACCGGCGGCCGCGCCTTTTTCCCGTTCAAGATGAAGGACATCACGCATTCCTTCGCCGCCATCGAAGACGAACTCCGCAGCCAGTACATCGTCAGCTACAAGCCCGCCGACTTCGACGCGGACGGCCGCTTCCGCTCCATCGAAATCTCCGCCCTCAAGAAAGACCTGCAAGTCCGCGCCCGCAAGGGTTACTTCGCGCCACAGCAGTAACCCGGCTTCGGCTGGGTGCCCCATTTCTCGCGTCTTTTGTGAGAAAGCCTGCCCTGAGCGTAGCCGAAGGGTGGGAATCTCGGACGCCGGCTGGCTTACCTCTGAAACACTCCTCGAAACATCCTTCTCACCCTGGCCGTGCTCCTCGCCGCCCGAACCTCGCTCCCCACGACGAAGGTCTCCTCGTCCTCGCCGCCGGCACAAGCGCGAATCTCAAGCCCCTTCTTGCTGCGGCTCTTTGTCACCTCTAGCAGCAAATGCCATGATTCCTGATATTTGCCATACTTCTGATGGTCGCTGTCCGGCGTGAAGTGCAAGGTCCTGTTATCCCTTCCCATCGCCGCGTACGGCATGATGTACCGGTCATCGGTGGGGACGATATAAAGCGCGAAAAAATCCACCGTCCCCTGCGCATACCCGCAGCGCTTCGGCCCCTGTTTTGGACCAAAGCAATTGATGCTGTACCCCCTCCCCACTCGAAAAACCGTGCACTTCACCTGCACCCGCAGGATCGGTCCGGTCGCACCCTCCACTCCCACGTCGTACGGTCCAAGCCCTCCATACGGACTCGACACCCTCAGACCCTGGCTCATCGCCAGCACCATAAAGTAAAGCTCGGCCCAGGCTCCCCGCTCCTTGGAACCTTTGATCAAACATCCCAGATTCTTCCGATTTTTCATTGTTTACCTCACCCGTTTTGCCGCAAATAGAAATCGCGGCCAAAAGGCCGCGACGCTTGCACTATTCCGAACTGTCATCCCGAGCGAACTTTCATCCCGAGCGAAGGAAATGCTCGCGAAGGCGAAGCATTTACGCAGTCGAAGGATCCCTACCCAAGCGACTCTAATCCACTAAGGCGTTTCTTCCGCCCGAGTTCCCGCTCCCGCTATTTTCTTGATTTGCCCTCTATATCTAGTATGACACTTTGCATAGGGTAAAAGCGCCATATCCGCCAACTTTATATTTCCTTTCCATTCAACAACCTAACTCAACCTTTCGCCCTTTCTTCTTCTTGACAAGAATTTTTAGCCATTTTGCAGAACTACTGGCTAAGTATGTCGCTCCGGATGTCCTAACTCGAACTGCTGCTAGAATTTAGCTGTAAACGAATTGCGCGGAGGCGAGGAGAAGCCATGCAAAAACGCAAACTCGGGAAAAGCAATTTCGAAGTCTCAGCTCTCGGTCTCGGCTGCATCGGGATGAGCTTCTCTTACACTCCGCTTCCAGACTGGAAAGAGATGGTCTCTCTTATCCATGCAGCCGTCGAACGCGGCACCACATTCTTCGATACCGCGGAAGTCTACGGCCCGTTCACCAACGAAGAACTCGTGGGCGAAGCACTCGCTCCATTCCGCGACCAAGTGGTCATCGCGACCAAATTCGGTTTCAAACTTGATCCGAACACCGGCAAACAGGCCGGGCTCGACAGCCGGCCGGAGCACATCAAACAGGTTGCCGAGGCTTCGCTCAAGCGCCTGAAGACCGATGTCATCGACCTGTTCTATCAGCACCGGGTTGACCCCAACGTCCCGATCGAAGACGTTGCCGGCGCGGTAAAAGAGCTGATTCGGCAAGGCAAGGTGAAACACTTCGGACTTTCAGAAGCCGGGGTGCAGACGATCCGTCGCGCTCACAAGGTTCAGCCAGTGACCGCGTTGCAGAGCGAATACTCGCTGTGGTGGAGAGAGCCTGAAGCGGAAGTGATTCCAACGCTCGAGGAACTCGGCATCGGCTTCGTTCCCTTCAGTCCTCTGGGTAAAGGCTTTCTCACGGGCAAGATCAGCGAAGACACGAAGTTTGGTGAGAGCGATTTCCGCAACAAAGTCCCTCGCTTTACGCCGGAGAACCGGAAAGCGAATCAGGCGGTGGTGGATCTGATTGGCAAATTCGCGCAACAGAAGAAAGCGACCCCGGCCCAGATCGCACTGGCCTGGCTGCTGGCGCAGAAGCCGTGGATCGTGCCGATCCCGGGCACTACCAAGCTGCATCGGCTCGAAGAAAACATCGGAGCGGTGAACCTGCAACTGTCACCCGATGATCTCCGCGAACTGGACGTCGCAGCCTCAAAGATCGCGGTACAAGGCGCTCGGTATCCCGAGGAGTTGCAAAAACTAGTAGGCCGCTGAGCCCAACAATTTTCTGTCACTCGATTTGTCATCCTGAGCGAAGTAAATGCTTCGCGAAAGCGAGGCATTTACGCAGTCGAAGGGCCCCTAGCCCACCTACTGCGGCATCGATCCCGCAAGGCGTTTCTATAGCTGACCGTTTCGATTATGGCTAATGTCCGTCCTCAAAAACGCGTCAGCCGCGAAGCGACGACAGAATGCAGCCCACGGCACAAGCCGTGGGTAAACCCGAACAAAGAGAACCGAGTCCCGGCAGGGACGGCGCCCTCAGTTGACGAACTCCGAAGTCAATGAGTTCTATCAAAAGGGATGTCAAGGAAAAGAGTTCTTCCTCGACCGGAGGGCGAGAAGATTTTGTCTCGAGATCCAGCCCACTTCACTGTAAGAGTGCCTCTCGATTTGCGGGAGAG
>Ga0182024_10005068_pt1 | contig 29762 bp, 27 predicted proteins | sample P32metaG_FD_120480 | JGI IMG/M metagenome (GOLD analysis project Ga0182024, IMG submission 120480) | Permafrost microbial communities from Stordalen Mire, Sweden - P3-2 metaG (Illumina Assembly) | ecosystem: Environmental > Terrestrial > Soil > Wetlands > Permafrost | place: Sweden: Stordalen...
AATCTCGATGTCCGACGCCTGTCCTCCGACCCCGCCCCACGGTTGGTGCAACAACACGCGCGCGTGCGGCAGGGCGAATCGCTTGCCCTTGGCCCCGGCGCCGAGCAACACCGCGGCGGCCGACGCGGCCTGTCCGAAGCAGAACGTCGAGACGGCCGGCTTGATGTACTTCATCGTGTCGTAGACCGCCAGCAGCCCGGTGATGTCGCCGCCCGGGGAGTTGATGTAGAGGTTGATGTCCTTGTCGGGGTCTTCGGATTCGAGGAAGAGCATCTGCGCGCAGATCAGGTTGGCGATCGTGTCGTCGATGGGCGTGCCCAGAAAGATGATGCGCTCGCGAAGGAGTCGGCTGTAGAGGTCGTAGGCTCGCTCGCCCCGGTTCGACGATTCGACGACCGTGGGGACGAGGTAATTCTGGGCTTTGAAGTATTCGTTCACCCGACTACCTTAGGCGTCGAACTCCGTTGATTCGTCGGTCTCGTCGCCGGTGTCGTCGGCGTCGGACGCGGTGTCGTCATCCTCGACGGACTGATCGGCGCGCAACATTGCGTTGTCGATCTCGACGCCTTCGGGGTCCACGTAGACCACGTTCTCGCTCAACCACTTCGACGCCTTCATCTTGGCGACCTCGGCGCTGAAATTCACGACGCGCCCGGAGTCGCGAAGATTGTCGCGCAGTAGGTCCGCGGACACGCCCATGGCTTCGGCGGTGCGCTCGAGTTCTTCGTCGATCTCTTCCGGCGTCGCTTCGAGGTGCTCGGCGGCGACCAGTGCGCGCAACGCGAGGTCGACGCGCACCGCGCGCACCGCGTCTTGGCGCAACGTCGCGAGCAGGTCTTCGGGCGTCTGGTTCGTCACCTGCAAGAACATCTCCAAGGTGAGTTTCTGCGCGGCCAGTCGCTCGCCCAGGTCGTGGAGTCGTTCGTTGGTCTCGGCGTTGATTAGCACCTCGGGCGCCGCTTCTTCGGCCACCAATTCGCTCAACGCCACCATCGACGCGTCGCGTTGTGACATCTGCGCCTCGACGATCTTGCGCCGGCGCATTTGCGCCAGGATCGCCTCGCGCATCTCCTCGGCGCTCGTCCACTCAGAGTTCTCGGCGACCCACTCGTCGCTCAACTCGGGCAGCACCCGCTCTTGGACCTGCTTCAGCTTCAACTCGTAGGTCGCGACGACGCCCTCGCCGGCCGGCGCGTTCATCCGGAGGTCTTCGCCCGCCTTGAGTCCCAGGATGAGCTCGTCAATGCCTTCGGCGATCGAACCGGTCCCGACCGTGTACATGAAGTCGGTCATGTCGAGCGGCTCGGCTTCGGTGGCGATCTGTTGGACGTGCACGTCCATGGTCACGAGGTCTCCGGTCACGATGGGCCGGTCGACCGGATTGAGCACGGCGTCGGTTTCGAGGTAGCGGTTGATCTGGGCGTCGACCTCGCCGTCGGTGACGACCGGCGAAGGGATGGTGACGCGCAGTTCACGTTGGCCCCGAATGGAGATCTCCGGACGCACTTCGACCTCGGCTTCGAAGGTGAATTGACCTTCGTCTTCGCCGGCGGTGATGTTGATATCGGGCTGACCAATGGGGTCGATGAGGGAGTCCGCGACGGCACGGGCGTAAAAGTCGGGCAGGGACTCGCGAATCGCCTCCGATCGAAGGACCGACGGGCCGCCGATATTGGCGATCAGGACGTTTTTGGGAACTTTGCCCTTGCGAAATCCCTTCACCGTGACCTGTTTGGCGAGCGTTTTGGCCGTGGCGTCAATCGCCTCGTCCATCTCGACGTCGTCGATTTCGACGGTCAGCATGACTTTGTTGTTCTCTAAGAGGGTGGTCGTGGCGCGCATAGGAGATGCCATCCTACCGGAGCGACTGCGAATGCTTTAAATCATGATGACGAGCGAGTCGGCGAACGAGCGCGCCATGTCGTGGTCCCCACGAACCTGCGTCGCCGACACCGCGAGGAACGCGGCGGCGCTGATGCGCCCGGCGGCCCGTCGCCAGAAAAGGGCCACCGGCGTGGTGATCTCGAGAGAGGGCGTGTCGGCACTGTCACTGAGCGCGAGCGCGCGTCCGTCCACGACGCCGATCAACACCGACCTCGCGAGGCGACCGCTCAGATTGATTCGCACCAGCGTTCCGTCGGTCGCCTTCATACGCTTGCCGACGATGTAGGGCAGTCCCGACTCGAAACGGTTGACGACGATCTCTTCGCCGGGCCCGTGGTCGTCCTCCGGTTGCAAGAGGGCGTCGCGGATGTCCTGCAGGTGGATCCAACTGTCGACCACGCGCGTCTCTTGGAACCGATGGTACGGACGCTCCCCCTCCGGACTCCAGCCGATCTTTTCCCATCCGGCGTCGTCGAGTGCGCGTAGCGCGGCGATCGAACGAACGCATTGGACGTGCAGTTCGTCGAGCACGTCGAGACCCGGTCGCTCGCGATTCGCTTGCACGAAGGCCTCGTTGAACTCGCCGATCGGGTTGTGCACGTAGTCGGGCCACGTGCCGTGATGCAGCGGTACCGGTTCACCGTGGAGCATCCTCTCGAAACCCACGAGGTGACTGAGTACGTCCTTCACGCTCCAGCCGGGACACGGCGTCGGCGCGTCGTAACCTTCGGACGGTTGCGTTCGAACTAGACGGTCAATGGAGGCCCACGTCGTCTCTAAGGCATCGACGATCCATTCGTAGGCCACGTCCGCCTCCTTTGGTCCTCTCGTCAGCCTACGAAGCGCCGCGCGCGGATGTGGAATTCATTGGATGTGTAACGATGGAGGGACGGGGCGTAGCGCAGCTTGGTTAGCGCGCCTGGTTTGGGACCAGGAGGTCCCGGGTTCGAATCCCGGCGCCCCGACTCAGTTTTTTGGTCGATCACTTACGTCGCGTGTGCGGCGACCCATCGACGTCATCACGTCACTCGGCCATCGGCCAGTGCCACAATGAAGTCATGAGCGAGTCGAACTCCCCACCGTTTCGACGCGATTCATTCGAGAAGTCTTCTTCCCACAGTCGTCGTTCGTTCTTGCGACGAACGCTCGGCGTGGGCGTGGTCGCGGGCGCCGCGGTCGCCGGAGCCGTTTACTTAGAGAACCGAAATTCGACGACGTCGACCACCACCGCACCTCCGTCGTCAACGACAACGACCGGTCCCGCGACGGCCGTGTCGTGGGCGCAATTGGGCGCCTCACTTACCGGCTCCTTGGTCGTGCCGTCCAATCCTCGCTACGGCATTGATCGCCTGCTCTATAACTCAAAATTCGTTATTCTCCATCCTCGCGCGATCGCCTACTGCGCGACGTCGGATGACGTGGCGCGATGCATCGACTTCGCGACGTCGCACGAAGTGCCGATCGCCGCTCGATCAGGCGGTCACAGTTACGGCGGCTATTCGAACAGCGACGGTCTGGTGATCGACGTCAGTCGAATGGCGTCGATCAGTGTTGACACATCGGCCAATATCTCGCGCGTCGGAGCCGGCGCCAAGTTGATCGACGTGTACAACGTGATCGGTAACGCCAACAAGTTGCTGCCGGGCGGATCGTGTCCGTCGGTCGGGATCGCCGGACTCGCCCTCGGCGGCGGGATCGGCGTCTTCGGACGCAAGTACGGTCTCACGACCGACAACATTCGCTCGGTGACGATCGTCACGGCCGACGCAAGGACTGTCACCGCCGACCAAAACACGAACAGCGATCTTTTGTGGGCTTGTCAAGGAGGAGGTGGCGGCAATTTCGGCGTCGCGACGTCATTCGAGTTCAACGTTCACCCCATGCCCGAAGTGACTTTATTTACGTTGCAATATCCCTGGGCGGCCGCGTCGACGATGCTGAGCGCGTGGGGCAACTGGATCGGCACCGCACCCGACGAACTCTGGTCGAACTGCCAACTGCTCTCTCAAGGAACGTACGGGTTCCTGCCACAGATCGCCGGCGTGTACTGCGGAACGCCGAATGAACTCGCCAGCGTGTTGGCACCGCTGAAGACGATGATCGGTACCGCACCGACGTACTCATTCAGCGGATCGAACAGCTATCTGAGCGCCATGGAGATCGAAGCCGGTTGCTCGGGCCTCTCGATCGCGGCGTGTCACCTCACGACCCAGAACCCGTCCGGTCGATTGAGTCGGGAGGCGTACTCCGCCAAATCGAGTTACGTGAACGCGCCCATAGACGACACGGCCGCGGCCGCATTCGTGAGCGCAGTTGAGAACCTGCACGCGCACGCCCCCACCGTTGGCGGTGGCCTCGCCTTTGATTCCTACGGCGGCGCCATCAATCGTGTGGCGAGCGACGCGACGGCGTTCGTCCATCGCGACAAGCTCGCTTGTATTCAAGCGACGTACTCGTGGTCGAGTGACACGTCGCCGTCGGCGATTGCCGCCGGCGCCCAGTGGCTCGCGTTCCTCGGTGCCCACGTCTTCGATGCGACCACGGGTGCCTACCAGAACTACATCGATCCGACGCTCGCCAATTGGCAGAGTGCCTACTACAGATCGAACCTTGACAGGTTGGTGTCAATCAAGAACAAATACGACGCCGACAACTTGTTCTCGTTCGCCCAGTCGATTCCGCTAGCTCAATAAATCCGAGATCTCACAAGACCTCGAGATTGAAGTTCGGAGACGTAACGAACTCCTCGCTAACGATCAGGCTAAATGCTGAACATTTTCTCTGATGACTGGCGAGCGGCATTTACGACTACTGTCAAAGTTATGAGGCAAGCGCACGCGCTTCTCGTGGCAAAGATGGGAAGAGTTTTGAGTGCCGTCGTCGTCTCGGCGGTCGGATTCTCCACGTTGACGATTTCGCCAGCCAGCGCTTCATCCAGTGGGCTGAAATGCACCGCCATCGTGCTGGACAGTCGACCACACTCGTACAGCATCGTGACCATCAACGTGTCGACGAAACCAAGAGCGGAGGTGTCGGGCACCGAAACAGCGGGCGCGCACTCCTGGTCGATGACGCCAACCTCGCTCGCCAACGCAAACGGTAAAGCCCGGCTCTACCAGAAGGTGTCAGCCGTCTCGAGGGACGAATTGGTAAAGGTAACGGTGCGCGTGACGCTGGACGGTTCGGCGGGGCACTGCTCCACCAGATACACGCCGCCCTCGCTGCTGCCACTGACTTAACTCAAACAAAAACTGTCCCGAAACGAGATAATCGGTACTGAGAAAACACGGACGCAGAGGGTCCCGATATCGCTGTGCGAGTCGAGAATCTCCGGTGACCGGCGGCGCAACGACAAAATCCTTACGATTTACTCGCATCAGTGCAAGATGCGGAGCCTCGCACAAATTCACAATGGCGCGAGCGCCAGAAATGGGCTATACCGGTGGCCGCGGCCATCACCAATAGGTGACCGACCTGACAATTGGGGGATTCAAGATGTTGCGAAAGAGTCATTCTCGCCGGGTCGGCACCGCCGCCCTGGCATTAATCGTCAGTTGCGGGGCCTTCCTGGTCAACGGGTCGGCGGGCAGTGCCGCTGCGCGGACCTCGGGACCAGCTCGGGTGATGATCATCATGCTGCGCGATCAAAACAGCTCGCTCCCGGCGCGTTCAGCCGCGCGCAGCGCCGCCGTCCGCATTGAGCAGGCTCCGATCGTGAAGTCGCTACGAGCGAGCGGGGCTACGCACATTTCCTCACTCAGTCTTTTAAATGCGGTGATCGCGAAGATGTCTCCGGCTGAGGCGCGGCTACTGGCCGCCAATCCCGCAGTGTCTCAGGTACTGCGTAATTCCGTGATCCCCGGACCAGCTCCCAGCTCGAAGGCCGTATTGTCCGTCCCCGGCGCCAAGGCGAGTCACAGCATCACTCCGCACACTGTCACAGTCATCCCGCCCTCCTGCGGCACCCCCGCCAACCCGCAACTGAATCCCGAGGCACTGACCAACATCAACGCCACGCCTTCGCAGTTGGGCAACAATGTCGGCACCGGTGTGACGGTCGCGTTAATCGCTGACGGTCTCGACCCCACCAATCCGGACTTTCAGCGCAACGCCGCCTACGGACACGCCGGTCAGCCCGTCGTGACGCAGTACGACTTCTCCGGCGACCCATCGACCGACCCGACTGCCGGCGGGGAGGCGTTCCTCGACGCCAGTTCGATCGCCGCCCAGGGCAACTCGAAGTACGACCTCTCCAAGTTCGTGTCGACCGCGCACCCGCTGCCGAAGGGCTGTGACATCAAGATTGTCGGCGTCGCCCCCGGAGCCAACGTTGAAGCCCTCAAAGTGTTCTCCGCGTTCAACGACACCACCGAGTCGGGTTTCCTCCAAGCGATCAACTTCGCGGTCTCCAGTGGCGCCAAAGTCATCAACGAGTCCTTCGGCGCGACGAACTTCCCCGACACTGCGCTCGACGTCACCCGTGACGCCGACGACGCCGCGGTCGCGGCGGGCGTCACCGTCGTCGTTAGTTCGGGCGACGCGGGAGTCACGAGCACCATCGGCTCACCGGCCACCGACCCCAACGTCATCAGCGTTGGTGCGTCGACGACCTTTCGCGCCTACGACCAAGTAACCGATGGCGGGATCAACGACCCCAACGCGACCGGTGCAACCGTCGACAACAACATCTCGAGCCTGTCCTCAGGCGGTTACAACCAGGCCGGCAACACCGTCGACCTCGTGGCCCCGGGTGACCTCAACTGGGCGCTGTGCAGTGCCGATAACGCGATGTTCGTAGACTGCACCAACGAGAACGGTGCCGGTTCAGCCATTGAACTCTCTGGCGGGACGAGTGAGTCGTCCCCGCTGACCGCCGGGGCCGCCGCCGACGTCATTCAGGCCTACGCCTCGACGCACAACGGTAATGACCCCACACCGGCTCTGGTGAAAGAGATCCTGATGAGCACGGCGACCGACATCGGCGCACCCGCGACCGAACAGGGCGCCGGACTCTTGAACGTCCTCGCCGCGGTGAAAGAAGCCAAGTCGATCCGTGGTGGTTTTAACAACGGACCACCTTCGTCAAGCGCGTCTGGTGGAGGACTGCTCATCAATCCAGGACAGATCAACGTGGTCCAAGATCCGGGCGACACCGCCAACCAGTCCGTTCAGGTGACCAACACTGGGGCCACTCCCGTCACGGTGAACTTGTCAACCAGGGCGCTCGCGTCCGCGCCCGTGGCCTCCCAGACCGGTACCTTCTGCCTGCAGCCCGGCACAGCGACGACGTCGTGTCCCGCCAACACCGGGGTGTTCCCGATCTGGAGCGGAGTGAACGAGGTCTTTCAGGACGAGAACTTCACGGTTCCCACGACGACTAGTCTCTCGAGACTCGAGTTCGCCGCCGACTACCAGTTCACCGGTCAAGCCTCATTGCTCCACTTCGCGCTCATCGAGCCCAACGGGTCCTACGCCGCCTATTCGCTCCCTCAGGGACTTGGCGACTTCGGCGAGGTCGAAGTGACCAATCCACCCGCCGGCAAGTGGACCGCGGTGTTCTTCACCGAGCAAGGCGCCGGCCTCGGTACGAGCGGACCAATTCAGTGGAGCGCTAACACCTTCACGTATGTCCCGGCCGGCAACATCTTCCCGTCGTCTCTGAACATCGGACCCGGTCAAACTGGCTTCGCGCACCTCTCGCTCACCAGTTCGAGCCTCTCGGGTGACTCCAGTCAGTCCGTCGTCGTCTCGAGCCCTTACGGCACGACGACAGTACCGGTGACGGTGCGCACGACGGTACCCACCGACCGCCGCGGGGGAACGTTTTCCGGCATGCTCACCGGCGGCAACGGTCGAAGTGGGGCCCAGGCCGCCACGAACAGCTACGTATTCAACGTTCCAAGGGGCCAGAACGACCTCGACGTTAGCGTGGCTCTGGCTACAGAACCCGACGACACTTTCATCGCCGAACTCGTCGACCCGAATGGCCAGACGGTGGGTTACTCGACGAACGCCGTGGGAGACACTGAATATGGAATCCCGATCGCGAGTCTGACGGCGAACCTGTATGCGGTGAACCCGATGGGCGGGCAATGGTCCCTGATCGTCGAATGGCTCAATCCCGTCTCCGGTCTCGAACTCAGCGCACAGTTTGGCGGCACTATCCAGTTCAACCAGGTGAACGTCTCCAGCAACCTTCCTAACGATCACGCCAGGTTCGAAACTGGCAGCACGCAGACGTTCAACGTCAAGGTCACCAACACCGGCAATGCTCCCGAGTTGTACTTCGTCGACCCCAGATTGAACCAGAACGAGACGATCAGCCTGCCGGATCAGAACGCCCCGGGGTCGGCGGCGGACATGACGCTGCCGCTGCCCGGTGGACTCTCCTTCCCGTACTACTTGGTGCCCTCACAGACGAGTCAACTCCAGGCGAGCATCACCGGCTCGGCACCGGTGACCTTCGACCTCGAGTACTTCCCGGGCGACCCTGATATCTCACCCGGAGTAAACAGTCGGTGGTCGACGTCGGGATCGATACATCACGACAGCGCCAACGTGACACTCAACGAACCCGAAGTCAGTCCGGGGTTGTGGCTACTCAACCCCGACGAAATCGGACCGTACCCGGCGTCGGGAGCTCCTTCGGTCACCGCGAGTGCGAACCTGAACGCCGTAACCCAGGCCTTCGACCCGTCGATGACGTCCTCCACGGGTGACATGTGGTCGGCGTACAACGGACTGTCCACCACCCTCTTCACACCCACGTACCTGGCCCCCGGGGCATCGACCATCATCACGGTCACCGTGGCGGCTTCCGGAGCGCCGGGGTCCAGGGTCTCCGGAACCCTCTACGTCGACGACTATGCCCTGGGCACTGCCTTTGTTAATGGTCTGGTGCAGTCCGACGAGCTCGCCGCGATTCCTTACAGTTACACCGTTTCGCACTAACGCCGATACCACAATGCCCGCGTGTCACGTACGTGACGCGCGGGCATTGTGGTGTAGCGAGACATCGAGGCCAACACAACGGTGCCCCCGGCAGGAGTCGAACCCGCAACCTGACGGGTAGAAACCGTCTGCTCTATCCAGTTGAGCTACAGGGGCGTACGGCTAAGCGTACTGAACGACCGACGGATTCTTGGCTCACGTGAAGAGCCCTGTGCAATACTGGTTTCACTTGGTGGGCGTAGCTCAGTTGGTTAGAGCGCCAGGTTGTGGTCCTGGAGGCCGCGGGTTCGACCCCCGTCGCTCACCCCACGCAATACCCGACTCCCCCGGTGCATCGGTCGGAGTCGGGTGTTTTTTTCATGTCGCGCGATCGAAGACTGACGAGTAGATTTCGCCTTGGCAGCCTCAACCGAGGTTCGACTGGAGAGACCAATGACTATCGTTCGTGATTCGTTTTACATCAATGGCGAGTGGGTGAAGGCCAGTTCACCCGAGACGTTGGAGGTGACCACGTCGGGAACCGGCGAGCTCTTTGCGACCGTACCGGCCGGCACGGTCGACGAGGCCAATAGCGCCGTCGAGGCGGCCGCGGCCGCCTTCGGCGGGTGGTCGAACACCAGTCCGAAGGAACGAGGCGAGTTCTTGATGCGCATCTCGGAGAAGTTGGCCGAGCGCGACGACGAACTGGCGCTCATCATCGCCAATGAGGTCGGCATGCCCCTGATGCTCTCCAAGGGCATCCAAGTCGGACTGCCGACCATGGCCTTCGCCGAGAACGCCACGCGCGCCGCCGAGTTCGAGTGGGAAGAGGAGTCCGGCAACTCGACGTACGTGCACGAGCCGGTGGGGGTCGTCGCGGCCATCACGCCCTGGAACTACCCGCTGTACCAAATCTCGCTCAAGGTGGCCGCGGCGTTGGCGGCCGGATGCACGGTCGTGCTGAAGCCCAGCGAGGTCGCGCCCATCAACGCCTTCATCCTCGCTGACATCATCGACGAGGTCGGGCTGCCCAAGGGCGTCTTCAATCTCATCACCGGCCTCGGCCCCGTCGTCGGTGAGGCGATCGTGGCGCACCCGAAGACCGACATGGTCTCCTTCACCGGTTCGACGCGAGCCGGCAAGCGCGTCATGCAACTGGCAAGCGAGATGGTGAAGCGCGTGTCGCTGGAACTGGGCGGGAAGTCGGCCAACGTGATCCTCGAAGACGCCGATATTCAAGCCGCGGTCGCCGACGGAATCTTCCAGTGCTACCTCAACTCCGGGCAGACGTGCTCCGCGCTGACGCGCATGGTGGTGCCTCGGTCGAAGTTGGCCGAAGTCGAAGACGTGGCCGTCGCGACCTCGGCGGGCTTCGCGCCGTCCGATCCCATCACCGGAGCGAGCCTGCTCGGCCCGCTGGTCAGTGCCGCCCAACAGCAGCGCGTGCGCGACTACATCAACAAGGGCATCGACGAGGGAGCGCGTCTGATCACCGGCGGCACCACTCCCCCGGAAGGACTGGAAAAGGGTTTCTACGTGCAGCCGACCATCTTCTCCGATGTCCGTACCGACATGACGATCGCCCAAGAGGAGATCTTCGGTCCGGTACTCTCGATCATCCCTTACGACACCGAAGAAGAGGCCATCGCCATCGCGAACGACTCCACGTACGGATTGGCCGGCGGCGTGTGGGCCGGTACCGACGAGAAGGCCTTCGAGGTGGCGCGAAAGATTCGCACCGGTCAGCTGGCGATCAACGGCGGGGCCTTCAACCCGCTCGCCCCGTTCGGCGGTTACAAGCAGTCGGGCATCGGACGCGAGCGCGGACTGTACGGCTTCGAAGAGTTTCTCGAAGTGAAGGCCATCCAACACAACTAATTCATTGGGCGCCGGTGTTTGGTTAGACTCGTCTCGCGCCGGTAGCTCAATTGGCAGAGCATTTGACTCTTAATCAACAGGTTCCGGGTTCAAGTCCCGGCCGGCGCACCAATTGTTGTAAACATCCGATAGTTGCTTGTCGAAATAAGTTCGGGTGATTGCTTCACAACGGCCGATGCTCGGCGGGATTTCTTAAACCAAATGACCGTTCTCATACCTTCGACCTAACGTCGCTGATCTGTCGCGGCCGTGGCGGTCGGGCTGGGTCCCGCGACCCTTTGGGCCGAGGCTGTTCTGCTTCGACTTCTCTTTGAGTTTGCCGCCTTCCCACGCGATGACGTCGAGAACTCCAACCAGGGGAAGTTCTTCGAGGGCAGTGACATATGCAACGACCCAATTCATTGGTCTGATATTGAGAATTGTCTGAGTCCTCACCTCGCTGCCGATTTATCTCGCTGCATCGTCCGTAGGATGAGTTTTTCCCTCTTAAACGAGGATTTTCGCGATAGTTCGGACCTCGCTATCCGCGAATGAAGCATCGAAGGAGATCGTCAGATCGACGATGTCGCGAACAATGGGAGATCCGATCATGGAACCAACTAACCCTCGTCCAAAGGTGCTCCGCCCGCTTGGTCAGTGGCTGCTCCCCCTATTTCTCATGGCGTCGGGACTGGTTCTCGGGGTCGCGGGCCCGGCGAGTGCCGCGGCGGCGAACGGCACTGGGACCATGACGACCAAGACCACGAGTGTTACTTATGGCTCGACCGGCCACGTGATCACCTTCACCTACACCGCCGCCACCGGTGGCGTGTCGAGTGGCGGCGTCCACCTAACGGTCCCAACGGGCTGGTCGGCTCCATCAACGACGGGTACGTCCGCCGGCTACACGACGGCGAGTACCGGTACGGTTTCGGTCGACGCTCAGACCATTGTCGTGCTCGGTGTGACCCTGGCCGCCGGCGCCAAACTCACCATTAATTATGGCGCCAAGGGCGCCAAAGGGCCGGGGGCGACTGCAACCACCACCGTCGGCGCCGCGACGTGGATCGCGACGGAGAAGTCAACCTCGAGCGGAACGGAGACCACTCTCGCCAAGTCGCCGGTCATCACGGTGACCCAGACCTTGGCCACGCCGGCCGCACCGTCGGTCTCCCTCGTTTCACCAAGTTCGATCGTCGTCAACTTCGCGCCCAACGTCAACGCCACCACCAGCACCGTCACCATTCGATTGGCGGACGGCTCACTTGTGAAGGCCGTCACCGGTAACACCACCGGCACTGAGACCATTACTGGTCTGACCCCGGGCGACACCTACTACGCGACGATCACCTCCGTGGGCAACGGCACGGACTACTTCACGTCCGCCGTGGGTGCTCACTCGGTCGTGATCACCCCCGGCGTGCTCACGATCACGGCGAGAGCGACCAACGTGACCGTTGGTCACCCCATTGACATCGCGGCGGTGGTAACCGGGCTCACGGCGGCCGATCGGGCCACCGTCACCAAGGACACCTTCACCTACACCGGCGTCGCTCCGACGGTCTACGCGACGTCCACCATCGCACCGTCGGCCGTGGGCACGTACCTCGCACTACCCGCGAACGCAACGGTGGTCGTGACGCCCAGCGCCGATCAAGGCGTCTACGCAACCACGTACAACTACGCCGCGGCCTCACTCGTGATTTCGGCCCTCTCCAAGGTCCCCCTCCGCGCAACGAGGGTGATCGGCGGCGCCTGGACCGGTCGAACCGTCAACGTGACCATCATTGGAACCGGCTTCTTCGGTCAACCGAGGATCATCAGCAACATGGGTCGACGCACCACGGCGCGCGTGATTCACGACACGGGGAAACGATTGACCGTACGCGTGACCGTGCGATCAGGAACGCCAAGGGGCATCCACGTCTTTCGCATCACGTTGGGTAACGGAAAATCCTGCAACGTGCACTACAGCCAGTTCTAGAACGCAGACACCCTCGGATCGAGTGGCCCGGGGGTGTCCGCGAACATCGCAACCTCATATTGGAATTGACGCAGCGGTCGAGCGGTTCAGCTTCATTACGCGCTGGGGCCTTTAGGGGATGACGGGAACAACGATTGCTTTTTTCGTCCACGATGACATCCGCCGATCCTCGAGGGCCACGACCATGTTCGAGTCTGGGTCCTATGGTTGTGAGGGACGAAGGGATCAGTTCATGGAAGAACCGCTTTTCACAATCGGCGCGAGCGCTACCTGCAACGACGGTGAGTGTGGCGAAGTGATACGAGTAGTCATCGATCCGATTGTTCGCAGATTGACCCACCTCATCATTGAGCCCCCGCACCGCCAAGGACTTGGCCGGCTCGTGCCACTGGAACTCGTCGCGTCCTCTAACGGCACCGTGATACTTCGTTGTTCCCTGGAAGAGTTTGAGCGACTCGACTTGGCGGAGGAGACCGACTTTCTTCCCGGGACAGTCGGATACGAGGGATACGATCCTGTGAACGTAATGCCACTGCCCTACTTCGCGCTGGGAGCGGGCAACACGTCGCTGCCGGTTACCTACGACAAGCTTCCCGTGGGAGAAGTGGCCGTTCGCCGAGACGTTCCCGTTCACGCGACGGACGGCGAGATCGGGAAAGTCCATGGAGTCGTGATCGATCCGAGCGACCATCTCGTCACACACGTACTTCTCCAGGAGGGGCATCTATGGGGACGTCAAGAGGTCGCCATTCCCATCAGCGCCATTTCGGACTTCGGGACCGACATTCGACTCAGCATCACGAAGAGCGAGGTGCAAGAACTACCATCCGTTGATCTTCTCGGATCTGACGATTAGGCGTGCGCTCGGGCTTCGACTCCTTTCGCGACACGCGGGCCTGTTCTGACAATTTTGTCGTTACCCAAGGAGATTGAGCTGACGTGAATGTCGTCGAAGGAACGATTCGCCGCATCGATGGGTTCCAACAGCGCCACCTGGTTCCATCATTTGTCTTCGGCGTCATCAAGAAGTTCGGTGACGACAACGCCGGGAACCTCGCCGTTCAAGTTACCTACACAATGTTTGTTACCGTGTTTCCGCTCCTCCTTCTTCTGGTGACGATTTTGGGTATCGTGCTCGCCGGTAACCCTTCGGATCGCGCGCGAGTGCTGCATTCGGCCCTCGGACAGTTTCCCATTATTGGCCAACAACTCGGTCACAACCTTCACGCCATAAAACGAAGTTCGGTGTTCGGTCTCGTATTTGGGATCGTCGGTCTGGTCTACGGCTCAACGGGACTGGCACAAGCCGGGCTCTATTCTATGGAGCAGATCTGGAATATTCCGGCTGCGGTGCGGCCCAATTACATCACTCGAATGATTCGCGCTGGCATTTTCCTCGTCGTGCTGGCAGTCGGCCTGATCGTCACTACCGCGCTGGCTGGATTTGGCACGTTCGGAAAGCACAACTTCTGGCTTGGGGCTTTAGGAGAGGTACTCGCCGTCATCGTTAACGTGGCGCTCTACCTCGCCGCATTTCGTACGCTCACCCCGCGGCAGGTGGCCACGCGTTCCTTGATTCCAGGCGTGATCATCGGGGGGGTGGTTTGGACGATCCTTCAAGCCGCTGGCGCTTACGTGGTTGGACACGACCTCAAGGGAGCGAGCGCCCTTTACGGGCTCTTCGGCCTCGTGCTGGGGTTGGTCGCCTGGATCTTTCTCGCTGCCGAGATCACGCTCTACGCGGCGGAGATCAACACCGTCCTTCATCATCGTTTGTGGCCCAGGGGTTTGGTGCAACCTCCGCTAACCGAGGCCGATCAACGTTCGCTCGCTTTCCAAGTCACTCAGAATCAGCGGCGTCCCGAGCAAGAGGTCATTACCCGCTTTCGGGGAAGACCGATGACTCAGGACGAATACCGCGAGCGCGGCTATGAAGGCGACGATGCGACACCGGGGATCGAACGTCGAGTTCCTGCGGATTCTGACGAGCAACAGACTGATTCGTAACGGAGCATTTCGTCGATGGCCATGGAAAGTGATCCTGATGGTAGCGGAGGTCAACGGAGTGTGGTGCGCACGCTTGAACGAGGAATCTGGGCCCAACCGCAACGTCGCCGGGACCCGAGGCGGCCGTCGTCTCTAATTCAACTCGTCGTGCGTACGAGCAACGCGGTGTTGATGACGTCCAACGCGTGCGCGAAGCCGAGGGGAGCTCTCGCTCGGCGCCGGGCGCTCGTCACGACTCGAATCGCCGAGTCGTAATGGGTGCGCGCACCATGCGCCACGAGCGCGAGATTCAACGCACGATCCTCTCCCGTTTTCAACGGCGCGAATCCTCCCACCGCAAGATACGCCGCACCGTTAAAGCCGAGGCTGGTCCCGTGTATCGGATGGATCTCCTCCTCGTACTCGTTTTGCCACCACGCGCGAGTGTCGCTCCGATGTTCCGACCAGTCAGCTACCGCGACGCGACCTAGCCAGTGGTCCACACCGACTTCGTGCTGGATCACCTGGGTCGAGAGCCAGTCCCTCGGTACGCGCGAGTCAGCGTCGGTCGTAGCGAGCCAGACCTCCGAGGGACTGAATCGTGACGACTGAGCCAGCAGGGTCGAACAACCCAGACCGCGGGCGTACCCGACGTTTTTCGCGTGACAGATGACGATGGTCACGTCGATGAAACTTCGGTCTCGAGCGAGATTGTGCTGCCATTCGCGAGCGATCTCCTCACTGTCGTCGGTGCACGCGTCAAGGACGATCGCCGCCTTCAGGCTTACGTCCCACCGGCTCAACTCGCCGAACGCGTCGACCAACGACCTAAGAGCCTCAGCGAGTAACGATTGCTCGTTGTGCGCCGGGACGACGACGCCGACAACCGAGGTTCGAACAAGCGGCGTCGATCGGAACTTCACGTCACGCGCTCCCATAGATCAAGCGTGAACTCCTCCTCAAGGTGATGGACGATTCTTCGCAACTGGTCGTTGGCGTTTATTAGTTCGTGTGCCCGATCGCCCGTGAGTGGGTAGTCCGTTTCGCCTCGCCAATGAACACCGATGACGTGCGCCCCCGGGAGTGTCGAGCGAACGATCAGTGCGAGGATATCTCGAAGCGATTCAGCGTCGAAATAGTACGCGACCTCACTCAACACGACGAGGTCGAATACTTCGTCGGGCCACGACCCGGGGATGGCGCGCGACTCCACCACCACGTTCTCGTACTTTCTCAATCGCTGCTTGGCTTGTTCCAGAGCACTTGAAACGATGTCCGTAGCGAGTAGTCGCTCGCAACGCGAGGCCAGAAGTTCACTCAGGACGCCAATGGAGCAACCGGGCTCGAACGCGTTGCGGTAGCGCTCTCTCGGCAGCGAATTGACCGTCAACGCGTACTTGCGCTGTTCGTACGAACTCGTCGCAAAGTTCCACGGGTCAGTACTTTCGTCGTACATGTTTTGGAAGTATTCGCGATCGGTCGAAGTCATCACGTCCACGTCATCTCGTCGACGTACACCTCGTAGGGTCGCCAGAATCGGCGCATGAGTGGCACCGGGAGCACCGGCGCGTCGGTGAGGTCAGGCCCGATGGGATGAGTCTGGGACAGAAACGCCCCCGTCGACCACCGCTTGCGGGCGCGCGCCCTTCGATTCAGGTCCAGACGGCGACAGTGGCGCCAGGGGATGTCCGTTCCCAGCGGGTCAGCCCAGTGCCAGGCCCAGACGAAGTAGCTGAAGACACCGGCGTCGACGCGACGACTCGCTCTAAGTGCTGCCTCGCCGCAAGCGTCGTGATCGGGATGCCCGTCGAGGCGCCACGGCGCGACGCATAGATCTCCAGGCTCCAGGATGTTCGCTAGGGCTTCGTCCAAGTCCGTTCGATGCTGTGCCACTTCGCTGTCGGGGAGATGAAGTCGCAGAATGTTGGGTTTCTCCCAACCCAATCGACGAAGCGCTATCCGCAATTCATGGAAGCGCACGGTGGCGAGATCAAGCCCCTTTGCCACGCTGGAGTCAGGATGAGAACCCTCACCGTCAGTGACAGCGACAACCTTGAGGGGAACGCGCCGAGCCAGGGCAACTTGGATGAGACCCCCGGCGCCGAGTACTTCGTCGTCGGGGTGCGGCGCCACGACAATCACACGTTGAGCGTGGGGCAACACCAGGGGTTCGAGTCCTACATGGCGCCCACACGCCTTCCACTGCGCTTCGGGCCGCCCGAGGTGCTCGTCGTCCACGGTCAGTTCCACGGACCGCGCCCTTTCGCGAGTCGACCAAGTTCGGCTGCGTCGACGCCGCCGTGATGTTGCGACAAGTAGACGTAGAGATCCGCCGCCCGGCGTGATTGTTCCGCGTCGTGACAGAGGGGTCGAGCGCCTCCCGCGGATCCCACGAGGGCGAGTACTTCCATCGCCGCGTCGTGGACGACTTGTCGCGTTACGAATGCTCGATAGCGAGCCTGTCCACTTTCGTCGGTGGGATCGGCGTCGATGGCGTCGGCGGTACCTTTCAACACGTCGCGCATTGCCTCGAGTGCGGCCACGGCCAATCCCAGATCGGCGAGCGCGTGTTCGTTGGCTTCGGCGCCCAACGAGTTGGCAAGATTGTTCACCAGTCCGACGGCCCCGCCGTACCAACATGCGGCGACGCCTGACGCACCGAACCAAAACCCTGGACGCGCGGTATAGAAGTCCGGCGGCCCGACGACGTGAGTGTCGGGAATGACGGGACCGGCGAACTCCAGCGTTTCACTCACCGAGTCCCCCATACCGACGGCGGGCCACGAGTCAAGTTTGACGGCAGCGACGTATTCATCGAGCGCCACGTCAAATAGTCGATAACCGTCTTCGGTCTGCGCCGAGACGAGGGCCCGATCGATGATCCCGCTACCGGAGCAGAACTCCTTACTTCCGGTCAGACGCCATCCATCCCCCACTCGCTCGGCCGACGTACCGCCGTGTCGCGACCGCGCCGCCCACACGCCGTAGGTGGATCGTTCGTCGATGGGCTTGGAGCCGGCTTCGGACAGAATCGCCAAGGCGTCAACGTGCCCTTCGGACAACCTTCCTACGGAAAGGTCCCGAGACGACCACGCCGCGAGCACTTCGAAGCGACGCCAGGTGTTGCCCGAACCGGGCAGCGGAATTTCTGCTGCGTCGGTCCGAACGAACTCCTTGAATATTGGCTGAACACGCGACATCATCACCTACTTGAGTTTCTATATTAAGTGCATTGTGCTCGTAGTTGGATTGGTTCTCTGGCTCCTTGGAGCATGGGGCCCCGCAGTTGGCGGCCGACGCCACTTCTACTAGATCATGATTCGTCGTTTCCCTCGACGGAGGCGAACGGCGTCAAAGTTGTTTATCGCCGGGTTCAAGTCCCGGCCGACGCACCAAAGTAGTGAATCTCTACTGACTCATGCATCCCAACGTTCGCGCCGAACGAGCAAGGGCGTGAAGATTCGAAGATTTAGAAGAACATTGGTCAACGAGAAACCTGTCGCGATTCAGGTGCAACCCGCCATTCACGGTTGACATGGGATGGAAAGTAAACAAACATTGATGAGTGCCAGCTCCCGTTATCGTACTGAATGGAGCCAGCAGTAGTGGGAAGACAACATTAGCGAGAGCACTTCAAGACCTCTGGCCTCGCCCTCTTCTCCTCACGGGGATCGATACGTTTCTTTTCGGATGGCCCGACAGATTCGCGACGTATCCGGGGGGTGACGGCTCGCTCGCCGCGCCGAGTACGGGCGTTCGCATCGTTCCCGGCCTCGGTCCGGCCCCTTCGTGGATTCCAGAATTTGGCGACGACTTCCACTCCATGACGCGACTCGCGCACGAGTCGTGGGCCCTGATCGGTAACGGTGGCGTCGACCTGGTCATCGACCACGTTCTTATCGATCCAATCTTGTGCAAACAGGCCCGGGACACGCTGGTAGGTGCGTTCTGGATTGGGGTGATGTGCGACGTCGACGAGTTAATTAGACGCGAGACTGCTCGCGGCGATCGCCGCGTCGGTTTCGCCTCAGGCACGTCGGCCGTTGTCCACCGAGAGATGAGCTACGACCTGGTCATCGACACGACGGCAACATCAACCGAGCTGCTCGCGCGTCAGGTCTACGACGCTGTAATGGCGAGTTAGAGGAACCTGATTCTGGCGTCCAAGGAAACTTCAAGATTCTTCAATCCCAACCTTGTTGAACTACTTCGTCCGTCTACCAGACTGAGAAAGTACAATCCAGCGGATCCTGCGATGGAATACGAAGGGCTCATCCCGACGTGCCCGACGTCACAGAGGCGAAGCGGGTCCGATGGCGCGGCGGCTGGCGGCGTCAGTGGCCGACAATTCATGATTCTCGGGATTGAGTCGATTTTGGTGATTCACTCTCCGATGCAGTGTTTCGGGCCTTAACCAGATCGTCGATCACCTCCTGGTCCGAAGTTTGTCCGAAGTCCTCGTACCACTGCCCGACAGCGAACGGTCCGTCAGCTCGTACCAACGACACAAACTGATCGGTGACTCGTTCTATGCGAATCGCGGCGGCGACACTAGTGACGGGAACGGCCACGATGACTCGCGTCGCACCTCGAGCTCGGGCGACATTGCACGCCGCGTGGGCCGTGGCGCCGGTCGCCAGACCATCATCGACGATCACGACCGCCTCGTTCTCGAGAGTGATGGCGGAAACACTCTCTCGATAGAAACGAACTCGCTCCTCGAGCATTGCGCGCTCTTCGGCGACTACGTGCTCAAACTGCGCGTCCGTCACGCTGAACCGCTTCGCCGTGGCGGGCTCAACGTCCAGCACTCCGTCCTCGCCTATCGCTCCCATCGCCAATTCGGGCTGCCACGGAACGCCGACTTTCCGAACGACCAGCACATCCAGGCGACACAGCAAAATTCGAGCGACTTCGTAGGCCACGGGCACGCCACCTCGTGGAAGGCCGACGACGACCACGTCCTTATCGCTCAGCACTTCGGCGAGTCGCGTCCCCAAGCGACGTCCCGCGTCTCTTCGGTTATTGAACGGGTTCACCTTTCACGCCCCCTCCCCAGCCGATGGGGTAATCGCGACCGTCGCAATGTCGTTCATGGTTCCTCAACAGTCCTCACCAATCCGGAGTATTTCCTTATGATGACACTTTCTCAACAATCGAACAATCGCCAAAGTCGAGGTCTAGGTTCGGGTCGTGAAGGCCCTCGCGAAGTTTCTGATTGCGATTGTTCTGGTGTTTCTTGCATTTGTCGTCGTCGTGGGACCGGGCGGAGTCGTGGCGGGCGCAGAGTATCCCTTCGGTATTGGCCCCTGGAGTTCCACCGGGCGCTACTGCCACGACATCTACGAAATGACGCACTTCGCCGGCGAGTGGCATCACTCTGATCAGTCCATACCTACCGCGAGTCAAAAAGCGAGGTGGCTCGCGTTCGAGAAGACCTTGACCAAGACCGGTCCCCAGGTACCGCGCGTTGACTTCTCGGTGTGGTATCGAAACACGGGCAACGTGGCGAAGACGATGGAGACGGAGACCCCATCGATCAACAAGTGGTGGAATCAGAACTGCACCGGTCCGATGATGGAGGCGCCGGCAACGGTCAGCCACGTATGGTCGGGCATCAGGTCGCACGCCACGTTCGCGCACTACCCCAAGAACGTCATCCGACTCCAGAACTTCGGCAAGAGGATCCCAACGAACGGTTTATGAGATTTCTCCACGGATAAATGGGGCCGGCTCATGCGAATTCAGCACGGCGTCATTCGTTGCGCGAGCGCCAACCGCAATGTTCAGCCAATGACCGTGGCGTAAGGAATCGTGTTCGCGATCGCGGGCGCGTTCTTGTGGACGTGTTCGCCCCACTTCGAGAAAGCGGTGGTCCCACCGCCCGTGGTGCCGGTGATTACCTCTTTTATCGGGAGGGTCTTAGACCCCGAGGAAATAGTCAGGACGCTCTTCGTTGCCGAGGCGGTGCTGGAGGCCGCGGTCTTCCAGGAGAGTTGGTAGTCCTTGGCCCTGTCGCCACTGACCTTGTACTTCGTTCCCTTAGCGAGGGGAAGGATTCCCGAGAGGACCGAGGTCGTGAGATTCGTGTGGAAGCTGGTGTAGGGCGACGTTCCGGCCTTCATCACGACCGAGAGAGTACCGACCTTCTTCTGCTCGGCCGCGGTGAGGCCCATGATCTTCGTGAGGCCGGTCGAGCTGCCGCTCAAATAGGCGTCTTTCGGGGTGACGATGATTTTCACGCTGTCCTTGCCCGACGTGATCGTCTCTTCGCCGAAGGTTTTGCCGATATCGACAACCACCACGCTCTTAACGGTCCCGGTCTTTGAGGTGACGTAGATATGCACGCCGGATTCTTTGGCCATGGCCTTTTGCGCGGCTTTCAGCACCGATTTGGTCGTCGGACTCTTCACCGAGGCCTGGGCCGCGATCGGCGTGACGGCGAGAACCAGCGTGACACCGAGGGCGACGGAGATGAGATGGAAGCGGCGGCGAGGTGAAAAGGACATGGTCTCCAGCCTACGGTGAATTGCCGCATCGATTCGTTCACCGGACCAGCGGCGCGCTTGGACCGGCGCCCTCGTGGCCCCAAATGCGCGCAACCTATGCTGACGCCAGGACAGAATGTCCGGAGGTGATGAGATGACCCCGTCGGCCTACGACCAGTGGCTTGCACTCTATGAAGCGTCCGCCAAGCGCGACGCCGCCTTCGCGACGATGTCCGGCGTCGACCTCGATCCGGTCTACGGACCGGAGAACGGAGAGTTCCCCGGCCTGTTTCCCTACACCCGCGGCGTCCACGCCAGCATGTACCGGTCCCGCCTCTGGACCATGCGCATGTTCGCCGGTTTCGGCACGGCGATCGACACCAATCTGCGCTTCAAGGAGATCATCGCCGCCGGGGGTCAGGGACTCTCGACGGCCTTTGACATGCCGACACTGCTCGGACTCGATTCCGATGATCCGATGGCGCTGGGTGAAGTCGGACGCTGCGGCGTGGCGATCGACAGCCTCAGCGACATGCGCGACCTCTTCGCCGACATCGACCTAGCCACGATCACGACCTCGATGACGATCAACTCCCCGGCCGCGGTCATGCTCGCCCTCTTCGTCGCCCAGGCCGAGGAAAAAGGCGTCGCGCGCGAGCAACTGGGCGGCACGTTGCAGAACGACATCTTGAAGGAGTACCAGGCCCAGAAGGAGTTCGTCTTCCCGCCGCGCCAATCGATGCGACTGGTGCGCGACACCATCGCCTTCACCGCGGCCGAGATGCCCAAGTGGAACTCCATCTCGGTCTCCGGGTATCACATTCGAGAGGCCGGATCGACGGCCGCCGAAGAGCTGGCCTTCACCCTCGCCAACGGCTTCGCCTACGTCGAACTGGCCCAACAAGCCGGACTCGGCGTCGATGACGTGGCACCTCGGCTCTCGTTCTTCTTCAACGCCCACATCGACTTCTTCGAAGAGATCGCCAAGTACCGCGCGGCGCGTCGTCTGTGGGCTACGTGGATGAAGGACCACTACGGCGCCACCAACGAACTCAGTTGGAAGCTGCGCTTCCACACGCAAACGGCCGGGGTGTCGCTGACCGCCCAACAGCCCGAAGTCAACGTGGCGCGCACCGCCATCGAAGCCCTCGCCGGCGTGTTGGGCGGCACCCAGTCGCTCCACACCAATTCGATGGACGAGGCCTTGGCCCTACCGTCGGAGAAGGCGGCGCGCATCGCCCTGCGGACCCAACAGGTCATCGCCTACGAGACCAACGTCGTGAACGTGGCCGACCCCCTAGGCGGTTCGTGGTTCGTCGAGGAGTTGACCGATGAGATGGCGCGACAGGCCGAAGCGATCTTCGCCGAGATCGAAGCCATGGGCGAAGGCTCGATGCTCGAGGGTTGCATCAAGGGCATCGAGGAGAACTGGTTCCAGGGTCGCATCGCCGAGTCGGCCTACAACCTCGAACGCTCCTTCAACCGGGGCACGCGCGTCGTCGTGGGCGTGAACGACTTCACCGAGGGCAACGACGACGCGGACTTAGAGATTCTTCGGATCACCAACGCCGACGAGCGCAAGCAAGTCAGCCGGTTGAACGACGTTCGAGCTTCCCGCGATGAAAAGAAGGTGCTCCTCGCGCTCGAAGAGCTGACCCGAGACGCCCTCGATCCCGAAGTGAACCTCATGCCGGCCTTGATCAACGCGAGTCGCGCCTACGTCACGGTCGGCGAGATGATGGGCGCCATGGAGAAGGTCTTCGGTCGTCACGTCGAGGTGCCGACCCTGTGACCGTTCGGGTCCTAGTCGCCAAGGTCGGCCTCGACGGACACGACCGCGGCATCAAGGTCGTCGCGCGACTATTGCGTGACGCGGGCATGGAGGTCGTCTACACCGGTCTCTTCCAAACACCCGAGACGGTGGCGATCGCGGCCATTCAAGAAGACGTCGACGTCGTCGGCCTGTCAATGCTGTCGGGCGCACATTTGACCCTGGCCCCGCTGGTGGTCGAAGCGCTTCGGGCCCGGGGTTCGGACATTCCGGTCGTGGTGGGCGGCATCGTGCCGAGCAACGATCTCGATGACATGCGCGCCGCCGGCGTGGCCGCGGTATTCGGGCCCGGCGCCAGTGCCGACGACATGGTCGCGTCCATCAATCAAGTGGTGACTCAAGCCCGGGCCTAGCCCCGTCGACTCCGACGTGACCGACGGTGTTCGCGTCGCTACGCCACCGGCTTGATGAGATTGTCCACCTTCGTCGACCAGTTGTTGAGGATCTTGCCGGCGTCGGTACCGAGCACGTCTTCGAGCATCGAGGCGTAGACGTCACGGAAGTCCACGACCACGGCCAGGTCCCCTTGCACCAACTGCGTGAGCGAGGGCTGCTCCCCGTAGAAACCACCGGCCACCCGGTTGCCGGCGACGAAGACCGGCGCGGACGTACCGTGGTCGGTGCCTTCCCCGCCGTTGGCTTCCACGCGGCGACCGAACTCCGAATAAACCATCACGACCACGTCGTCGGCTCGCGGCGTCGCCCCGACCTGTGTAAGGAAGCTCGTGACCGCGTCGGAGAGCTGACCCACCAGCACGTTCTGTTGGCTCAGTTCGTCGGCGTGCGTGTCGAAGCCACTCAGCGACACGGAATACACGCGCGTCGGTACATTGGCCGTGATCATGTTGGCGACGACGTCGAGCTGTTGGGCCAGTGGTGACGCCGAGGTCGGTGGCGCGTTCTTCAAGACCGGCGTGAGCGTGGACGAGAGTGTGTAGAAATCAGCGATGGAACCGGCGGCGTCGGCGACCAGCGCGGTGTCCTGATGTGAACTCGCGGCGAACAGTTCCAACTGAGTCCCGAGTGATCCGTAGGGCACCTGGAGTCCGCTGATCGGCACCATCGAGCCCACGCGGTTATTGCCGGCCAGCAGCGGCGTGAGGGTGGAGTCGATTCCGATCGCGCGATAAGGGTCGTGCGGGAGTCCGTCGAGATAACGACCGATCCAGCCACTCGAGATTATCTCCACGGGCGAACCGGTCTGCCAGATGGCCATGGACGAAAAGTGCGAGAGGTTCGGATTCGGGTAACTCGTTCCGAGCACGATGGCCAGTTTGTTGGCCGCCCACAGCGATTGAAACCCGGTCATGGTGCCATTGAGTGACAAACCGTCACTGAGGGGAAGCACCTGGGAGGCGTCGAGGGACATGTCGGGACGGTTCGACAGGTAGGCCGGGTCGAGGTACGGCACGACGGTATTGAGTCCGTCGTTGCCTCCGTAGAGCGTGACGATCACCAGGATCGGAGTTCCCACCGGTAGCGGCGTCACGCTCGCCGCCTGGGCCACATCGTCCATGGAGAACGTCGCGGCCATGGTGGCTGCGCCGGCGGCCCCGGTGTACTTAAGGAACTGACGGCGATTGAAGTCGCAGGGACTCATGCGTTCACCAAGTACTCGGGGGCATTCAGCGCGAGGAGGGCTAAGCGCGCGGGGTCCGCGACGGCTTGATGGAGCGCGCGCTCGGTACGGGTGCTCCACTGCGCCACGCCCAGCCAGTCGGCGGCGGCCTGGACAATCTTGGCTTTCGGCACCGACGTCAGTGGCGCGAGGTCACCGTATTGCACGAGGTTGGTGGCCAGGGCAACACGGTACGGAATCGCCGCCGCGGTCAGCCACGCTTCGTCGTAGGGCCAACCGCCGACGCTCGGCGGATTGAAGGGGTACTGACCCATCGAACTGAGCAACCACGACAGCCCCGTCGACTCCGGTAATTTTGACGGCGTGACGCGAAGGGCGCGACTGGCCGAGACGAACCACTCGACCGGCGACTTCGCCTGCGAGTACTGGGGCCGGCGCATAGCGGGGTTGCGGGCGATCGTGTTGATGAGCAGCGAGATGTCGCGATCTTTGAAGACCTCGGCCAACGAAGCGGGTGGTTCGATGGTCGTGGAGATGAAGCGGAACCAGAGGCGGCGCGCGATGAATTTCGCATTCTCCGGGCGTGACACGATCCAGTCACTCAAGGAGACGGCGTCGAAGACCTGTCGCTTGCCGAGCACGCTGACCGCGGTGTTGTCGTGATTCTTGGAATCGAAGGTGACGTCGCCACTCCACAGATCTACGTCGTAACCGGTGAAGCCGAGCGCCGCCTGGTGGACGTCGGCTTGGGAGTAGTTACCCACGCCGAGGGTGAAGAGCTCCATGAACTCGCGACCCAGGTTCTCATTCGGTGAGAAGGCGAAGTTTTCCTCACCGTCGAGCCAATATATCAGCGCTCCGTCTTGCACCATCGCCCGTGACATGTCCACGAAGTTTCCCAGCGCGTGCGTGCGCAGCGTCTCGTTTTGAATCTTCATTGTCCGGGCGAATTGGACTTTGTCGATCGACGTCGCCCAGTGCCCATGCCAGAACCAAGTCATGCGTTCGATGAACGGATAGTCGGCGAGCACCATCCGGTCCATCCACCAGGGCGACAAGCTCAACGACTGGTCGTAGACCTCTTTAAAGTACGCCGCATTCGCGGTCGGGTCCGAATAGGGAGCCGGTCCCAAGTCGGGGAAGGGCGGCGTCACGAGCGCCTTGAGGCCGGGATCGAAACGGTGGGCCAGAATCTTGGCCCGCGCCTGCGGGATGCCGGCGGCGAGGAGTTGGAGGTACTCCCCGGGCTTGGGTCCGAGGCCAAAGCGGTGTACGAGACGTGACAGTTCGAGTCGATCCGAGGCCGCCGTCATGTTTCGAGACTAGAACAGGTTTTCGTCACCACCTCGGAATTGAACGAAATTGTCACACAATTGATGCTTAATCAAGTTCAAAAACAGGCAGCCAAATCGAAGAGCAGCGACTGCAGGGTCCGCACGTAACTGAGCATTTCGTCATCCGCGGCGGCCAATTGCTCGTCATTGTGCAGCCCGTTGGTTTGGGCCGTGGAACGAAGGGCCACCTGCAATGTCGTGAGCCACACCCACGCTTCGGCGTCGTTCAGGAACTGCTCGTCGACCGTGAGACTGGCTAGTTCGGCGTTGGTCGAGGTCTCGGTTTGTCGAGCGAGCATGGACACGGGATTGTCTTGATCGAGGCTGGGATCGATGGGGCCCGAGAGCGAGACGTGCCACTCGTGGTCGGGGTCGCGCTCGGCCGCCAAGACGTTGGCGAAGGCACTGCGAACCACCGAGCGACCGTACTCGTTCACGCGCACTTCCACCCGGCCGTCGCGACGACGGGTGAAGACCTTGCTTCCCGCCACTACGTATCCTGTTCGATCGTGCTCTGCAAACCGGCAACCTGCAGCTTGACGCAGTAGCTTTCGGCGCGTTCGCGGTGACCGGACCAGACGAGCGCGCGACCCTCGTGGTGCACGGCCAACATCAACTGCGTGCACTTGTTGTTCGAGTAGCCGAAGATCTTGCGCAAGATCACCTCGACGACCGTCATGGGCGTCACCGGATCGTTCCACACGATCACGTTCCACGGCTTCTTGGTCTCGACAGCGTCATCGGTTTGGACGTCCCCTTCGGTCGTCGTGCGCCGAAGCGGTTGCGTAGAGGCCATTCCTCTAGTGTTCCAGACCGCTGCTTGAATTGAAAGTGATGAACGTAGTCTGTCCAAGAGAAAGCGAGGACCGTGTCAGCCACGATGGCCACTGAAACCCTGACTCGACTTCGGCGGCGCGTCAACCGCGACATTCGAAAGTCCGTCGGACTGTCCAAGGAACCGCCGCCTCGTTGCAACGATCCCGACGAGGCCTACTTCGCGCTCGACGGTGTGGCGCGAACCATCCACGGCGACCTGCCCCCCATGCTGGTCGGTGGACTCGGATCACTATTCATTCAGATGCTCCATCCGCACACGATGGCCGGCGTGGCCCAACACTCGCGGTACCGCGAGGATCCCCTCGGGCGACTCCTCCAGACTGCGAACTTCATTGGCTTCACCACTTACGGCACGAAGGCCCAGGCCTACGCGTCGATCGAACGCGTCCTCGCCGTGCACCAGGTCGTTCGCGGGGTCGCCGACGATGGGGCCCCCTACTTCGCCAACGATCCCCACCTGCTGGCCTGGGTGCACGCCGCCGAGACGTCGATGTTCCTCGCGGCCTATCGAAGATTCGGTGCGGTGCGCCTCAGCGACGATGACGCCGACCGGTACGTGCGCGAGATGGCGGGCTTGGCGCTCGACCTCGGCATGGTCAACCCGCCGACGTCGGTCGCGGAGTTGGACGCCGCCATCCAACGATTCCGTCCGGAGTTGCGGCTCAGTGCGGACGGCGCTACCGCGCGAGACTTCATCGTGCGCGGCGTCCAACGTGGGGTGATGAATCGTTCGGCGAATTGGCTGCTCGTGCGCAGCTCCTTCGCGCTGATGGCCCCGTGGCAACTGGACCTTCTCGGCGTGGCGTACCGACCGGTCCGCAATCGTTGGCTCATTCAACCAGCGACGGCGGTGTTCTGTCGGCTGTTGCGGTTCTTCGTGCCCCCGCCGCCTATGTTGCGAGACTGAGACCGCCGTCGATGACGACGACCTGACCGGTCACGTACATTGATGACGCCAACGCCAGGATCACCTCGGCGACGTCCTCGGGCGAGCCGCTTCGCTTGAGCGGAGCGGCGGCCTGGACGAAACCGCGCACGGTATCCCAGTCCGCGGTCCACGGCGTGTCGACGAGGCCCGGCGCCACGGCGTTCACCCTTACCTCGGGCCCCACGACTTTCGCGAGCAGCGCGGTCATGTGGTTGACCGCCGCCTTCGAGGCGGCGTAGGGAATCGACGAACCGAGCGGTCGAACGCCGGCCATCGACGAGACGTTCACGATCGCACCGTGGCTGGCCCGCAGGGCGTCCATCGCCGCGACGCAGAGACTCCACGTGCCAAAGACGTTCACCTCGAAGATTTCGCGCCACACGTCGAGCGACGCGGCCTCCAGGTCGGCGTGGGGAATCACCTTCGTCGTACCGGCGTTATTGACCAACACGTCGAGACGGCCGTAGTGCTCAATGACCTTGGCGACGAGTCGCGTGCAGTCTTCGCTCTGAGCGATATCGGCTTGAACGTAGAGTGAATCCGGCGTCGCGGCGGCGAGTCGCTCACCGGCTTCGACGCTGCGCACCGAGTTGAAGACCACCCGGTCGCCGGCGTCGGCGAATCGAAGTGCCGTCGCCTCGCCGATGCCGCTCGTCGAACCGGTCACCAGCACGACTTTGTCGCTCATCGCTACCTCCGTCGCAGTCGCCACGATCCGGCCCAGTGTTGGCCCGGTTCGAGCACCACGATGTCCTTGCCACTTCGCAGCGCGTCGGGCGGACAGGTCATCGGTTCCACGGCCACCGAGGTACGTCGTCGACCTTTTTCGAGGTGGTCACCCGTGAAGACCTGCAAATACGGAAAGTTACGATCGACGCTCAGTTCGATCTCGCCCCCGGCCGAGTCGACGAGCACGACCGTGGCCAGCCCCGAATCGTCACGCACCAGTTCGGTGAAGGTGGTGTCGAGCGTGTGGCCATTCACCGACTTGCGCTTGGTGAAGTCGAAACTGTTCCCCGCCACCGGCAAGATCTCTCCGGTCGGCAGCTGACGATCGTTCACCGCGACGTACGCGTTCGCCGGGATCTCCAATTCCGCTCCCTCGATCGTCGGCGTGGTGACGGCGAGGTAGGGGTGAAATCCCACGCCGAAGGGCATGGGCACGTCATCGCGATTGGTCACTGTCGTGGTGACGGTGAGACCGAGTCGACCGAAGTGGTACGTCACGTTGATGTCGCTGAGGAAGGGGTAGTCGGGCGACGGATGCAACAACATCGTGAGCGAGCAGCGATTCTGGTTGACTGAGTCGATGCGGAAGGGCCGCCAGCGCACCAGCCCGTGGATGGCCGTCGCGTGGGCGACGTCGTCGATCGTCGGTCGCGCGACGCGGTCGGAGAACGTCCACTCGCCGTCGGCCATCCGGTTGGGCCACGGGTACAACACCTGTCCCCGGGCTCCGGTGGGCACCTCTTCAGCGGCGAAGCCCTCGACGACGCTGAGCCCGCCCTTCACGAAGGTTCGCAGCGTCGCTCCGACTTCGGTGATTACGGCCCGTTGGTCACCGTGGGCAATGGCAATCTGTTCACCGGATGGCAGCATCGGTCGCTTTTCCCTTTAATCACTGACGTGTAACGTACGCCCGTTATCGTACGCCGTATGAGAATCCTCATAACCAACGACGACGGAATCACCGCCCCGGGACTCGAGGTGTTGGCGCGAAACGTGGCCCGCTGGATCGACGAGGCCCCCGCGCACGAGGTGCGCGAAGCCATCGTGGTGGCGCCGAGTGTCAACCACTCCGGTATGTCGTCCGCCGTCGGCGACGTCTTTTCTCACCCCAGCGTCAAGTATCAACGCCACATCATCCCCGGCGCCGAGTCGCTGGTGGCCTACGCCCTCGAGGCGCCCCCGGCGCTGTGCGCGATCCTCGGAGCCGTCGGCAGCTTCGAATTCCAGCCCGACCTCATTCTCTCGGGCATCAACGCCGGCGCGAACGTGGGGCGAAGTGTCTTGCATTCCGGCACGGTCGGCGCCATACTGACCGGCGCCCAACTCGGCCTCTCGGGTCTGGCCGTCTCGGTGCAGTGGGGCGAGAACGTCCACTACGACACCGCCGGCGAGGTC
>Ga0182024_10005069_pt1 | contig 29755 bp, 23 predicted proteins | sample P32metaG_FD_120480 | JGI IMG/M metagenome (GOLD analysis project Ga0182024, IMG submission 120480) | Permafrost microbial communities from Stordalen Mire, Sweden - P3-2 metaG (Illumina Assembly) | ecosystem: Environmental > Terrestrial > Soil > Wetlands > Permafrost | place: Sweden: Stordalen...
AAAAGCAGGTTTCCCACTTTCCCACTTGTTGTTTTTGTACGTCTAAATCAACCAAGAAAGGAGACCCTTGCGGCGGATCGCTTCGCTCCCGCCTTCAGGCTCATTCTTCAATGAGAAAATGCTCCCGCGCTCCGACGCTTCCAGCAGGGCAACGAGGTCTGACACTTCCCAGAGCCGATTCGTAACGCCAGCAGCCATTGCAGGTGTCATGCGTAGCGTCCGATGGATCTTGATGAAGTTGTACGCGAAGTATCCGAGCGCTACGGCTGCTGAGTGATCCTCGATCTTCTTCGAGAATGCATTTGTCAGCCGCGTGTAGCGTCGATTCGTCATGCGGACCGTTAGATTGTGTCGCTCAACGAAGCTGGTTGATACATGGGCCGGATCGGGCTCGCCGATCACTGGTGAGCTAAGAGGTTTGGGTCTGAAGACCGTTTCGGCCTACCGTTCGACTTCGCAACCTTCTTTGCCATACCTCTATAGCATGACAGCTATACTTAAGCGGTTCAAGCTAAAGAAGTTCAAAGTAGCCCACTACCAAAAGGAGTGTAGCGCTGAAAGTTCTGTTGGCGGTCGAAGTGCTCAATTCAGTTTGAAGATTGAGGGTGGATCGGATCGATGACCAGAGCGAATCAGTAGGGCGAAAAGAACGCCCATGGCCGCCAATGCGAGAAGTAGCAAGAGCAGCCACGGCGTTGAGACGATCCCAATAAGCAGGACAATGAGAAGGGTTAAACCTCCGCGTGTACCGAGCCATCCCGGAAGTTTCTGTACTTCAACTTCAATAGGCCGCCTCCACCAAGCGAGTCTTTTGGTAGATCGGCGTGGCGTCGGCACGCCTTTATGCTACGCCAATTGCTCGGGCACCCTCCCCTCGATCTTGTCAATACTCTGGACTGGCGATTCCGGAAGGATGGAGCCGAGGAGCTCCTGACCAGCTACGGCGATCTTCTGCGGTTCACTGAGCAATCGAAACTGCTGAGCTCCACCGAGGCGCACCGGCTGCGGCACTCGGCCGGCGACAGAACGGGCGCTCGGGCGATCGGACATTGCAGGGAGCTTCGCGAGGCGCTGACTGAGATCTTCTACGCGAGATTGGATGGAGGCGAGCCCACGGCGGCAGCGCAGAAGACGCTGGAGCGATATCTCCATGCAGCGCGTCTCCGGCAGAAGCTCAATTGGAAGCAATCGCCGCGCCTGGAATGGGAGTGGCCCCAGAGTGAACATGACCCCGCGCTTCCCCTTTGGGCGCTGGCCCTGAGCGCATCGGATCTGATGACGTCGGAAGCCGTCGATCGGGTGCGCGCTTGCGGCAACACGGAGTGCCGCTGGCTGTTCCTGGATACGAGCAAGAACCATACCCGGCGATGGTGCGATATGAAGCTGTGCGGGAACCGAATGAAGGCGCGCAGGTTCAAAGCTCAGCGAAAAACCTGAGGTCATCATCCACGCCACCCGCGGCAGCCGCTTGACACGCCTCCCGAAACGGTTATCCTAATTCCAAGGAGTCTCGCTATCATGTCGCACCGGTGGATCGTCTTCTGGGCCTTGACTCCGTTGCTCGGCCTACCCGCTCTGGCCCAATCGGTAATCTCGGCTCACTCGGGCTTGATTCATTTTTCCGACGGCTCGGTCTTCTTGGATGATCAGCGCCTCGAACAAAAGACCGGCAAGTTCGACCAGATGAATAATGGTTCGGAGTTGCGGACTCAGGATGGGCGCGCCGAAGTGCTTCTCACGCCGGGAACATTTCTACGCGTGGGCGCGAACAGCGCCATCCGCATGCTCTCCAACCAGCTCGACGACACACGGGTGGAACTGTTGAGCGGCTCAGCGGTGCTCGACCAGGGATCGGACACGCTCGCCAGCACCTCCGTCACCATCGTCTATAACCTCGATCAAGTTCACATCAAGAAGGCGGGCCGTTACCGCTTCGATTCCGAGCCGCCACAAGTGAAGGTGGAGAGCGGCGGCGTCGAGGTGACTGCCGACGGGAAATCGATCGAGGCCGGCGAGGGCTACGTTGTTCCTTTCGAAGGCAAACTCACGGCTCGCAGGCTGCTGACCGACTCATCCTTAAACGATCCAGGCTCGAACAAGTCGGGCGACGAGTTGGACAACTGGAGCGCGGCGCGCGGCAACTCAGTGGACCAGAATAACCAGGACGCGGCGGCTACCTCCGACCTTTCCGGCGTGATCGATGGCTGGCAGAATAACCCGGACGCGGTCCTGCAATCGCTCGGCATTCCGCCCTACATTCCGGGCATGTCGAGCATGGTTGCGCCCCCTGGCTACGGATCGTACGGCTATGGCTCTGGGGTCTATGGTCCCGGCCTTTACGGTCCCGGCCTTTACGGTTCCGCGCTCTACGGTCCGGGTCTTTACGGATCGCCCCTCTATGGACTTGGCCTTTACGGACCTATGAATCCATCGCTGGTCTACGGGATGCCGTTGTATCGACCCTTCGGATCGTATGCTCCGACCTACATCTATCGCGGTCTGACAACCAACCCAGGGCGCACCGGATATGGCTACGGCCCGACGCGTTCCCTAGGGATCGCGCGTCCCGGCGTCGGAATGGGAGTGGCGCGCCCGGGCATCGGCGGGGCGCACGCCGGCGGCCATCGCTAGAATTCACTCGGCCGGAGCATAATACCCCAGTCTCCAGCGAGCTTTCAAGGCTGGCAGCCCTTTCGGCTGCTGCAGCTTGACTTCGATCTTTCGATACTTGCCGTCATGGCTGGGGTTTTGGGGCGAATACGCCAGCACGTATTGATTGCGAAGCTCGATCCCGATACGCTCGGCAATTCCCGGGAGATCGCGCAAATTGGTAGCGGCCATCGCCCGGCCGCCGGTCTGGTCGGCGATTGCGGACAGAAGCCTCGGGCCATCCAGTTCCGCTGTGCCCAATCTGCCCGAGCTCGCGCCACGGCTCAACGCACTGCTTAACCCGAATGAGAGAGTCGGTTCGAAAACGCCCATGGCGTAAACCTGCACATCCGCTTCCCGCACCAGATCGGAAATCTGGGTGGACGTATATCTGCTGTTGTTGTCGCCGCCGTCGGAAATAATCAGGAGCGCCTTGCGTGGATTCTTGGCGCGCTTCATCTCCAGCAATCCCATGTTTACGGCGTCCAACAGAGCGGTGAGCCCGCCGGAGGTGGCCGAAGTCATGCTGCTCTCGATGGCGCCCGCGTCGCTGGTCAGCGGCACAGCCAGTTGGGCCTGATCGCTGAACTGCACCAGAAACGCTTCGTCGGCTGTGTTCAGGGTCTTGAGAAACTCCGCCACCGCGCGGCGCGAGGTATCCAGCTTGGCGCCCATGCTGCCGCTGGTGTCCACCAGCAGGCCGATCGACAGCGGCGCGTCTTCATTCGAGAAATGGGTGACCTTCTGCTCCACGCCGTCCTCGAACAAACGGAGGTCTCCCTTCTCCAGGCCGAGCACGTATCGATTGGAAGGATCGGTGACCGAAACGGGCACCAGGACCAGCGTCGAATCCGCGCGAAAGGCGGTTGTGTCCTTCGCGGCGTCGCTCGAACCGGACTGGCCAAGCAGGACCGTCGCGAACGCGCAGAAGACAGCTAAAAGACCTCGCACAGCGGCCGCACTCCTCATTGAAATTTAACATGGCCGCGCGTCCAGTGCGCCGGCAGAAAACGGACTGGGCAGTAAGCGGTGGATGTTAGCATGGACAGGTGTGCTCCAGGCGGGTTCTTCTTTTCGCCTTCGGGCTGGCCGCCGCGGGCGTCTTGTGCGCGTTTCAGATGCCCTTCCGCGAGTATGCGGGCCAAGAGTACAACGATTTCCCGCTGCCCCAGGACTACCGCGACAAAGCCGAGTTCGTCTTCGCCCGCCTGATGTACCCGCAAGGCAACTGGGGGATCTTCGGATGGCTCTACCGCTTCGACTGGCGCCAGGGCCGCAGCGCCTGGACCAACGATTATCCGCGCGCCGACCGCCACTTCGTCCTGGCGCTCCGCCGCCTCACTCGCTTGCAGGTGCGCAGCGTAGAGCAACCCGTCAGCCCCGACGATGGCGATGACATCTACAACTGGCCTTTCCTGTATTGCGTGGGACCGGATCAATGGAACATGAGCGACGCCGAGCTCGCCAAGGTCCGCGATTATCTGGCGCGCGGCGGATTCCTGCTCGGCGACGACTTCTGGGGCCAGGAGGACTGGGCCTATTTTCAGCGCAACATGAGCAAGCTGCTGCCCGGCCGGCCGATCGTCGAAATCGAAAACAGCGACGCCATCTTCCATACCGTCTTCGATCTGGACCACCGCTATCAGGTATCGGGACAGTGGAGCCTGGGCGGCATGCCCTATTTGAACGGCGGACGCGATCCGCATTGGCGCGCCATCTACGACGACCGGGGACGCATCGTAGTGGCCGTGCTCTTCAATCACGACACCGGCGACTCCTGGGAGTGGGCCGACGACCCCGATTACCCGGAGCGCTACTCAGCACTCGGCATTCGCACCGGCGTCAACTATGTGATGTATGCCATGACCCACTGAGCGGCGCGACCTGATACGATAATCCAAACGCTCTTTGAGGAGGTTTCACCATGAAACTCTTTGCACCCGTTGCCGCGCTGCTACTGCTCGCGGTTTCCGCTTTCGCCGCCGATGTGGACGGCAAATGGACCGGTAGCGTCTCTACCCCCAACGGCGACTTCCCGGTGACGTTCAATTTTAAGGCGGACGGCGCCATGTTGAACGGCTCCATGGCCGGCCCCGACGGCGGGGACATCGCCATCAAAGACGGTATGATCGATGGCGCCAACATTTCGTTCTGGCTGAGTCTGGATATGGGCGGAAACGCCCTGAAACTGACCTACAAGGGCGTGGTGGCGACCGATCAGATCAAGATCTCGGGCGACGCCGCCGGAATGCCCTTCGAGCTTGTGGTCAAGAAAGCCACCTGACGACCGCTCCCTCTGGTCGCTGCTCCGTAACGCTGTGCTGGACCGTCGATACGGAGCCGTGACCGAAGGGAGCGGTTGATCGTTAGCTGTGCGCTAGCTCGGGCGCGCGTTCGCCCTTCCAACGCAACCGCAATCGATCGAGCGATAGATATACGACCGGCGTGGTATAAAGCGTCAGCAGTTGGCTTACAATCAATCCGCCGATAATCGTAATTCCGAGCGGCCTTCGCAGTTCCGCGCCCACGCCGGTCCCGAGCGCCAGAGGCAGCGCGCCCAGCAAGGCCGACATGGTGGTCATCAGAATGGGCCGGAAGCGCAGCAGGCAGGCCTGGTAAATGGCGTCCCGCGGAAGCAGTCCTTCGGCCCGCTCGGCCTCGATCGCGAAATCGATCATCATGATGGCGTTCTTCTTCACGATCCCGATCAGCAGAATGATCCCGATCATCGCGATGATGCTCAGTTCGGTGTGCCACAGCAGCAGAGCCAGCAGCGCGCCCACGCCCGCGGAAGGAAGCGTGGAAAGAATCGTGATGGGATGAATGCAGCTCTCATACAGCATGCCAAGCACGATGTAGACCGTGACGAGCGCGGCGGCAATCAGGATGGGTTCGTTGCGCAGCGAGTCCTGATAGGCCTGCGCCGTGCCGGCGAAGAAGGTGTGAATACTATCTGGCAACCCAACAGTGCGCGCGGTGTCTTCGATGGCGCTCACGGCGTCGCCGAGCGCCACGCCGGGCGCCAGATTAAACGAGATGGTCACGGCCGGGAAAAGGCCCTGGTGATTCACCGCCAGCGGCGCAATGGAAGGCCCGTAGTGGCTGAACGCTTTCAGCGGCACGGCGTGGCCGGTCGGATCCGCTACGTAAATCTCGCGCAGAAACTCTGGATCCTGCCAGAAGCGCGGAGCCGCTTCCATCACCACATGGTACTGATTGAGCGAAGTATAGAGGGTAGATACCTGCCGCTGGCCAAATGCGTCGTACAGCACGTTATCGATGAGCTGCGATGAGATTCCAAAGCGCGCCGCCGTATCGCGGTCGTACTGGACCACGGCCTGTAGGCCGCTATTCTGCTGATCGGTGTTGACGTCGCTGATCAAGCGAACGTGCCGCAATGCCGACAGCATGGGCGGCCCGTAGGTGGTTAAGTCCTGCACGTTGTCGCCGCGCATCGTGAATTGATAGAGCGAGGCGCTATTGCGCCCGCCTACGCGCACGTCCTGGTTCGCTTGCATATACAGGTTGGATCCACGGATCACGCGCAGCTTGGGACGTAGCCGCTCGATCACGTCGTACACCGAGACCTTCCGTTCCGCCAGCGGCTTCAACTGGATCTGCATGCGCGCCTGGTTGATGGTGTTTCCGTTGCCGCCGCTGCCTCCGGTGAATCCCGATACGGTTTGAACCGCCGGATCGGCCCGGACGATGTTCACCATCCGCAGAAGGTTTCCCTGCATGGCTTGGAACGAGGTGTCCTGATCGGCGATGATGGTTCCGTTCAACCGCCCGTTGTCCTGCTGCGGAAAAAATCCCTTGGAGACGTGAATGAACAGGTACACGTTGAGGCCGATGGTGGCAAACAGAACCGCCAGAGTGATGGCGGGATGGCGCAGCACGCGAGCCAGCGTACTTCCGTAAAGGCCGACGATCCAGTTGAAGCCCCGCTCGCTGGTCCGATACATCCAACCGTGCGATTCGTGCTCCTTGAGCAGATAGGCGCACATCATCGGCGTGGTCGTGAGTGAAATCACCATCGAAATCGCGATGGCCACCGACATGGTCACGGCGAATTCGCGGAACAGGCGGCCCACGATGCCGCCCATCATGAGCAACGGAATAAACACGGCTATCAGCGACACGCTGATGGTGAAAACCGTCGAGCCGATCTCGCGCGCCCCACGCAGTGCGGCGGCGAAGGGCTGCATGCCCTGTTCCAGATAGCGCGTGATGTTCTCGATCACCACGATGGCGTCGTCCACCACGAAACCGGTGGAGACCGTCAGCGCCATGAGCGAGAGATTGTCCAGACTGTAGCCGCACAAATACATCACGCCGAACGTTGCGATCAGCGACACGGGAACCGCCACGCTCGGGATCAGCGTGGTGCGGGCGCTGCGCAAGAACACGAAGACCACCAGCACCACCAGCACCACCGATACGCCCAGCGATCTTTCAATATCGCGCACGGACGCGCGAATGGTCACCGTTTGATCCTGAGTGACGTTCAACGTAATCGACTGCGGAATGGCGGCCTTGATTTGCGGCAGCGCCGCCCGAATTCGATTCACCGTATCGATAATGTTCGCGCCCGGCTGCCGGTTCACGGCGACGTTCACCGCACCCTGGCCGTTCGCGACGCCCATGTTGCGCACATCCTCGACCGAATCGATGACGTCTGCAACATCCGACAGCCGCACCGGAGCGGCGTTGTTGTAAGCCACGATCAGCGGGCGATACTCCCGGGCCTTGAACATCTGATCGTTCGCGCCCACTTCCCACAAATGAAAACCGTCCGAAAAATGTCCCTTGGGAATATTGGCGTTGGAGTTATTCAAAACGCTTCGCACCTGCTCCATACCGATTCCGTACTTGTTGAGCGCCATGGGGTTCAGCTCGACGCGCACGCCCGGCAGCGCCCCACCCTGCGCGTTTACCTGCCCCACGCCTTTGATCTGGGAAAGCTTCTGCACAATGATCGTGGACGCGGCATCGTAGAGCTGTCCGCGATCGAGCACGTTCGACGTCAGCGCAAGCTGAAAGATTTGTTGCTCGGCTGGATTCACCTTGCGGTAGCTCGGGTTGTTGGGCAGATTGGTCGGCAGATATCCGCGCGCGGCGTTGATGGCCGCTTCCACATCGCGCGCCGCGGCATTGATGTCGCGATTCAGTTCGAACTGCAGTGTGATGCCGGTGCCGCCCAGCGTGCTGGTAGAGGTCATTTCAGTGACAGCGGCGATGCGCCCGAACTGCCGCTCAAGTGGCGTCGCCACCGACGACGCCATGGTCTCCGGACTCGCGCCCGGCAGGGTCGCCTGCACCTGGATGGTCGGAAAATCCACTTGCGGCAGAGGAGATACCGGTAGCAGATTGTACGCCACCGCGCCCGCCAGCGCTGCCGCAATCGTTAGCAACGTCGTCGCGACCGGCCGATGAATAAACGGTTCAGAGATATTCATCGGCGCCCCCGATCATTGTGGCGCACGCACTCGTGTGAACACTGCGGAGGTGTTCGCATGAGTGCGAACACGGCACGTTGAGAACGTGCGCCACACAGCAGTACATTATGAGAGCAGCCCATTAGTCGCCCATTTCCGGAACGAAATTATGCTCCATGGCCGGCGCCGTGCGCTTGCGGTGCGCCAACCGGTCGAACCAAAGGTAAATCACGGGCGTAGTGTACAGAGTCAAAAGCTGGCTGAAGATGAGTCCGCCCACCATGGTGATTCCCAACGGCCGGCGCAGCTCCGATCCCACGCCGGTGCCGAGCGCCAGCGGCAAACCGCCCAGCAGCGCCGCCATCGTAGTCATCATGATCGGCCGGAACCGCAGGAGACAGGCTTGGTAGATCGCCTCGTGCGGGGGCATGCCCTGAGTCCGTTCAGCGTCCAGCGCGAAGTCGATCATCATGATGCCGTTCTTCTTCACAATACCGATCAGAAGAATGATGCCGATCAGCGCAATGACACTGAAATCCTGGCGGCAGATGAACAGCGCCAGCAGAGCGCCCACGCCCGCCGAGGGCAGCGTCGAGAGAATCGTGATGGGATGGATGTAGCTCTCATAGAGCACACCGAGTACGATGTAGACCGTGATCAACGCGGCCAGAATCAGAATGGGTTCGTTCGCGAGCGAGGCTTGAAACGCCTGGGCCGTGCCCTGAAACGCGCCCTGGATACTGGCCGGCATCTGCAGATCTTCTTTGACGCGATTGATGTCGTTCACCGCGTCGCCGAGCGAGGCGTTCGGCGCAAGATTGAAGGACAGGGTCACCACGGGGAACTGTCCCTGGTGATTCACTGTGATCGGGACGGACATCTGCTCCAGGTGGGTGAACGCGCTCAACGGCACCTGGCTTCCGTTCGTAAAAACCAGTGACGACGCCGACGGCCCGCCGCTGAAGGCTCCGCCGGACGCGCCCGTCGCGGGAGTGCCAACAGCTTGGCCCGCGGTGGCCTGCGCCACGGACGCGCTGGAGGGTCCAAAGCCCGCCGTCGAGGCCGAGCCTCCCGAGACCAGGCCTGAACCTCCGGCCCCCGCCGCCGACCGGATATACAAGTTACGTAAGTCGACAGGATTGTTTTGGAAACCGGGCTTCACTTCCAGAACCACGTGATACTGGTTCAACTGCGTGAACATGGTGGAGACCTCGCGCTGGCCATAGGCGTCGTAAAGCGTGTTATCGATCGCCGAGGGCGTGATGCCCAGCCGCGAGGCGGTGTCGCGGTCGAAAACCACGCGCACACGCAGTCCGTTCACCTGCTGATCGGTTGCCACGTCCCGCAACTCGGGAAGCTCTTTCAGCCGCGCCACCATCTTCGGCACGAACGAGTTCAACTCATCTGCGTTGGGATCTTCCAGCGTGTACTGATACTGCGTGCGGCTGACGCGATCCTCCACGGTCAAATCCTGCACCGGCTGCATATACAGCGTGATTCCCGCCACCTTGGTTAACTCCGGTTGCAATCGCCGGATCACATCGCCTGCACCGATCTTCCGCTCTTCAAGCGGCTTCAGGTTGATCTGAATGCGTCCCGTGTTGAGCGTGGTGTTGGTTCCGTCGATGCCAATGAACGACGACAGGCTATCCACGGCCGGGTCCTGCAGAATCACCTTGCCCAACGCCTGCTGCCGCTGGGACATGGCCCTAAACGAAATGGTCTGCTCGGCTTCGGACACGCCCTGAATTACGCCCGTATCCTGAACTGGAAAGAAACCTTTCGGAATCTTGATGAACAAAGCAAATGTGAGGACCAATGTCGCCCCCGCCACCAGCAACGTGAGCGGCTGATTCCGCAGCACCCAGCGCAACGTTTTGGCATAGAGTGCAATTACAGCCTCGAACCCGCGTTCGGAGGCGCGGTAAAACCAGCCCTGCCGGCTCTCTGGTGTGTGTTTCAAAATCTTGGCGCACATCATCGGAGTCAGCGTCAACGACACCACCGCCGATACTAAAATGGTCACGCTCAACGTCACCGCAAATTCGCGGAACAGCCGTCCCACGATGTCGCCCATGAACAGCAGCGGAATCAGCACCGCGATCAGCGAGACGGTCAGCGAAACGATGGTGAACCCGATCTGCTCAGAGCCGAGCAGCGCGGCCTGGAGCGGACGTTTGCCCTCCTCCAGATGACGTGAAATGTTCTCGATCATCACGATCGCGTCGTCCACCACGAAGCCGGTCGAAATGGTCAGCGCCATCAACGATAAATTGTTCAGGCTGTAGCCGAGCAGATACATCACCCCGAACGTGCCTACCAGCGACAATGGCACGGCGATACTGGGAATGACGGTGGCCGAAAAGCTGCGAAGGAACAGGAAGATCACCAAAACCACCAGCCCGATGGTGAGCATCAGCTCGAACTGCACATCGGCTACAGACGCCCGGATGGTGTTGGTCCGATCGGTCAGAATCTTGACCTGGATCGAAGACGGCAGGGAAGCTTGCAACTGTGGAAGCAGCGCCTTCACGCGATCCACGACGGCGATAATGTTCGCGCCCGGCTGCCGTTGAATGTTGACAATCACCGCCGGCGACTCGTTCATCCAAGCCGCTTGACGGACGTTCTCGGTGTCGTCGATCACCGTAGCGACGTCGCTGACGCGCACCGGTCCGTTGTTTCGATAAGCGATAATCAGCGGGGCGTACTCGCCGCTTGAAAGCAATTGGTCGTTCGCGCCGATCTGATAAGCCTGATGCGCGCCGTCGAAATTCCCCTTGGCCTGATTTACGTTCGCGGCCGTGATGGCATTGCGCAGATCTTCCAGATTCAACCCATAGGACCCCAGCGCAGTGGGATTCGCCTGAATGCGCACCGCGGGCTTTTGTCCCCCACTGATGCTCACCAGGCCCACGCCCGGCAATTGCGAAATCTTCGGCACCAGGCGGGTGTCGGCCAGATCTTCCACCTTCGATAACGGGAGCGCGGTCGACGTCAGCGCGAGCGTCAGGATTGGGGTGTCGGCCGGATTGACCTTGGCGTAGATCGGCGGCGTCGGCAGGTCCGCCGGAAGGTAGGTGCCCGACGCATTGATGGATTGCTGGACCTCCTGCTCGGCGACATCGATGTTCAAATTTAAATTGAACTCGAGCGTGATCACCGAGCTGCCATCGGAGCTGGTGGAGGTCATCTGCTGGAGTCCCGGCACCTCGCCGAACTGGCGTTCCAGCGGCGCGGTGACCGACGACGCCATCACGTCGGGACTCGCACCCGGATAAAACGTGATCACCTGGATGGTCGGATAATCCACCTCTGGAAGCGCGGACACCGGCAGTTGCTTGTAGGCCACCGCGCCCACCAACAGAATCCCGGCCATCAACAGCGAAGTGGCGACAGGCCGGACAATGAATGTCCGAGAAGGGTTCATGAGAGTTAATGCCTCATGATGCTGCTTTGTGCGATCGGCCGCCAGCCTTCCCGCTGCCCGGCTTCCCGGCCTGCGGCTTATCCCCGGGCACTTGCGCGTTCACCTTTCCGCCTTCTTCCAGCCGATCCACGCCCACCACCACGACCGTGTCGCCCGGCTCCAGGCCGGACGTGATCTCGGATTGGTCGCCTTCGGTGGTTCCCACCGTGATAGGACGGACAGCCACCGTCTGATCCGGATTCACCATCCACACATAAGTGCCTTGCGAGTTGCGCTGTATGGCGGAGTTCGCCAGCAACGTGATGTTCTGCTTTTGTTCCACCAGCAATCGCGCATTCACGAATTGGCTGGGGAACAGTTTGCCATTTGAATTACCGAAAATGGCGCGCAGTTTTAATGTTCCCGTGGTCTGGTCGATCTGATTGTCAATCGTCTCCAACTGGCCCTCGGCGAGTTTGTTTTTCAGCTCGCGATCCCACGCCTCCACCTGCAACTGCTGCCCTGCGTGCATCTTCTGCAGAATGGGCGGGAGCTGATCCTCGGCGGTGGTGAAGATTACGCTGATGGGATCGAGTTGCGTGATGACCAGCAGACCGTTGGTATCGGTGGCGTGCACGATGTTGCCCGGATCCACCAGCCGCAAGCCCACCAGTCCGGTAATCGGCGAGGTGATGTGAGAGTAAACCAAATTCAGCTTGGCGCTGTCGATCTGCGACTGATCGGTCTTGATCGTACCCTCATATTGGGTCACCAGCGCCTCCTGCGTGTTCAGCGTTTGCTGCGGAATGGCGTCCTGCTTCATGAGTGTGTTGTATCGATCCAGATCGAGATGGGCGTTCTTCAGCAGCGCTTCATCGCGGATTATCTGACCCTGGGCCTGTTCCAACTGCACCTCATAGGGCCGCGGATCGATCTCCACCAGCAAGTCGCCTTGGTGTACGATCTGCCCCTCTTTGAACCGAACCTTCATGAGCTCCCCGTCCACCCGGCTCTTCACGGTAACGGTATAGATGGGAGTCACCGCGCCCAAGCCGGTCACGTAGACTTTAATGTTGCCTTTGGTCGCTCGCGCCGCCACCACTTGCGACGTCCCGCCGCCCGCCCCGCGCCGGCCCCCGCCGCCCTTCGCCGTACCCTGCGAGGCCGCGCCGCCGCTAGGCAACAGAGTCTTGAGGTTTGGCCATTGCCAATACCCGACCCCCGCCAGCGCAAGCAGGAACAACCACCAGATCCATCCCCGGCCGGAAGGCGGTTGCGGGGGATTGCTCCGGACATCGGTTGGCCCGTGGGATGGCCGCTCCAAAGGATTTGGCTCCAAGCCGGGGGCGGCTTCGAGCGCAGTTGGGGTAGCTTGCTTCATGGGTCCTAGAGTTACTAACGACAGCATACTCCCGTTCGTTACACTATTCGTGGACCACGGTGCGGCCATAGCTCGAAATAGCCATCGGCGAGCTAATGGCGAGCATGAATCTGTTCTATTTTGTAAACTTCTGTAATTTCGCGACCGGTCCGTACCTACGGTTAACGCCGCCCTCGGAACACGACGCTGTAAGATTGTTCCAAAGCATGAAGACCATAATAGCTGTGCTCGCGTTGGTATCCTGGCCTTGAGTGCGGCGTTCTATCGTTCCTGCAAGCTCGGGCGGCGGTTTAGACGTCGCCCCGCACGCGCGGAAGGAGATCGAAAAAGCCGGGCAGAAATGAAAGTCGAGTCCACGCACAAAACGAAGTGCGTGACAGGCACTCCATTCTCAAGGTACGCTGGGACAATGGACATCAACAAAATGTTAGCCGACCTTCGGTTGGAACGCGATCAAATCTCCGAGGCGATCGTCGTGTTGGAACGTCTGACCATTGGACAGGGAAAACGACGAGGCAGGCCTCCGAAGTGGCTGACGGAAGTGAAGCGCCGCGGCAGGCCTAAGGGCAGCAAGAATAAACCGAAGGAGGAGTAACTCAAGAGCCGAAGGCGGAGTAACTCAAGAGCTGGAGAGATTCCCGGTATTTTCTTATTTCGAAGCGTTGGCCGTTGTTTCAGGCTTCCTAAGAATGGTTACCGGCGAGGGTAACCGCGACCCGATGGGCCCGGTGAATTCCTCTTTCGAGCCGTCTTCGTGATACTGGACGAATTTCCACACCAGAGTGGCGCCTTCCTTCGGATTGATGCCAAGCATTCCGAATTCGACGAATTCATAAGGAACGATCTTGCCGTTATCGTCCTTCTTGAAATCGAATTTCCAGCCGGGCTTGAACTCGAAATCGTAAATATCGAGCCTGGCCGGGAACTCGCCTTCCACTCGCCCTATCCGCGTCGCCGGGCCCGCGGCTATCATTTCGATTTCGAGTTCAGATCGCGCCACAGCATCAGCTTAAACGTCAATTTATCGGCGCCGCCGGTCACACCGACTCCGACGCCGGTTTCGATACTGAGGGCCTTGCCGGGGTGATCCAGAACGGCCCAGACCTCCTGGAATTGATCGCTGATCGGGTAGAATTGGCGCAGGGGCCCGAAGTCGGAATATTCCTCGGCGGCAACCACCCATTTGGCGTTGACGTTGTAGGCAATTCGAGTCGCCGGAACGAATTCGAGGTTTCCGAAACCGCCCGCGTAGCCGGTGTCCACAATCGGATTGAAGATGATGTCCACCGGGTGCAGATGCAGGCCTACGATAGGCCTGACTTCGGAGGTGAAGCGCCTCTGTTCCCAATAGTGGTAATTGACGCTGAACTCGAAATTCACGCCGTAAAAGAAGGTGTGCTCCTCGGCGTGAGGCCGCACGAACAGCTCCCGGATCTTGAATCCGTCAAGCGACCCGCCGCGCCCCTGGGAGTAAGCGCTTTCCACCGGTAGATAGAGACCCTGCTCGAACCAGTCGGTGACGCCGTAGGCCCATTCGAGCGCGCCGTTGACCGAGTGGTTGGGAATGATGCCGCCGGGGTAATCGGGGTCCTTTCGGCCGATCGGCGTGTAATTGGTGTGCAGCATCAAATTGAAGATACCCGGCTCCGCGATTACGGCATCGTAGACCTGGATCTCGTCCGTCTGGGCCACGGCCGCTACCGGCGCCGCAAGCAGAACGCAGGCGACCACAGCGTGGCTGCGGCAGAATATACGAACGAGTGGACGCGCCATCTTGTTCTTAGCGGTTCTTTCGCAAAAACTTGCTATCGATTTCAGGCAACACTTCCTTCCGCTTATTCGACGCCGTGTTCACCCCAAGCTGAGCGTCGAGCTTGGAGACGGCTTGGGTCGCTGTCCGGTTACCTCGGCGGTACGCTTCGAAATCGCGACCTCGGTCGATCTGCCTCCGGAAACAACGCGGGGCTTGATGAAGGATAACAAGATAAACGGCTTCCGTCATCATGTCCCCGGTCGCATGTCGGCGCAAAGATTTTGCGCAAAGTAGAAATGTCCTATTGACACGCTCCAGGCTGGGGAGGTGCAAGAAGGACAATTACTGATGACGCAAGCCGAGCCGGACCGGCTGGTGGCCTTGAAAAAGGCCCAGGTGATGCTACTGATTTAAAGTCTCAGTGACCTCCATCGGCTCAATTCATCGAGGCTTTCCACAGACTCGTGCGTACAGGGTGATTGAGCGGCAATCGAAACGCGCTTGCCCAGCACTTCGGTGGTTGATCCAACGGCTACCTCCCCGGTCGAGCTATTCTCAAGAACCCCACGAGAACAAATGACAACGGTCTAATACGAACATGATCGGCGCCCCGTAGAGACCCACGTCGACGGCGCCAATGCCCCAGCCAGAGGACAGGCCTTCGAGTTGTCGTGCAGGCGCCGGTTTTTTGAAATCCAGCAAGTAGAGAGATGGTTCGCCGGCATACCCGACAAACGAATTCGGCGTGGATCGTTAGATAGCGTTCCGAGCCTTTGAGGAGTACCTGAAGGCCAACAATGAGAATCCGAAACCTTCGCCTGGACAGCCGACGCCGATCTGATCCTCGGAAAAATCCAACGACTTTGTGAACGAATTTCTAACTCAGGACACGAGCGGTCAATTGATAATGCCCGTTCTCGTCAGTGAGCGCCCCCAGCTCGTCCGCGGGACTGTTCAGGTGGATCGATACGTCTCGAACGGGGCCGTTGTCATCGACAACGTTTCCCTCCACCACCCAGGACTTGTCTGACGGATGCTGCGCCTCAATTTGCGGAGCCTGCTGTGGCCTGACTCCACCCGCCGCGCCAATCAGCAAGGAGCATACGATGGCGAGCCGCTTCATTGTCATAATTCACGCCTGCATAATGACGGTGCTTTGCCTCACCTCACAGCTCAGCAAATGACCGCCGCCCGAGACCGCGAGTCCGTCGGAACGGCCCGCGAAGTAGCGCGCGTTGATCCGATCGCAGTTCAGGTCTTCGATGTGGCCGAAGCCGAGCCGGGTAAGATCGCTCACCAGTGCGGCGGGATCGAAGAACAATCGAAAAGGTTCGCCCGCGCGAGCTACTCGCGCAGCCAGCGCATCGAGCGCCAGTCGCTGCATCGTGCTCAGCAGCGATCGTTCCACCGCAAAGTCGAAGACCACGCCGCTCCCACAAGGCATGCTGGCGATGAACTGGATGGTGGCCTCGAACGCCGGCCATGAAAGATACGGCGTCACGCCGAGCCAGGAGAAGAACGCCGGCTGGCGTTTCTCGAAGCCTGCCTCGATCAAGCCGTCTTCCAGCGACTGCCGCTCGAAGTCTACAGCCGCGAATGTCATGTCGTCCGGGACGGCGATGCCGGATTCGTCTAACCGCGCGCGCTTCCATGCCTGCGTCGCCGGATGATCCACTTCGAAGACATGCAGTCCCGCAGACCGCAGAGGATTCCGGTAGGCGAACGTATCGAGTCCCGCGCCGAGCACGACGTATTGCCGTACGCCACGTTCGACTGCTAGCGCGAGCTGGTCCTCGGCATAGCGGCTGCGCACGGCGATGAATGCGCGCAACGATCGCGAGAACGGCTGATCGGCGCCGGGCGGCCGCTCGGACTCGCCGGCGATCGCGGCCGCTAGTGGGTCGTCGAATACCCTCGGATGATCCAAAAGCTGATGCGCCGCGCGCCGCAGGGCCACGCGCTGGGCGGTCCCGCTGGGTTTAGCGTCGCGCATGCACCCAATTTACCGCTATTCTCTGTACCGCTATCCCAGGCGCGTTTGCGGGCAGTACCCCTCGCGCCCGTACCCACCCAACGCGCACCTTGCGATCGTAGGATGGAAGCATGAACGAAACTTTTCTGACGGGTCGAACGGCGCTAGTGACTGGAGCCACACGTGGGATTGGCTTTGCAATCGCGCGGGCGCTGGCGGACGCGGGCGCCACGGTGGCGATCTGCGGACGCAGCCAGGACCGTGTGAATGAGGCTGTAAGACGTCTCACTAACGAGTCGAAAGGTAAAGTGGTGGGAAAAGTTGCCGATGTAAGAACAAGCACGGACGTCGCAGCGTTGTTCGAGTGGATCGATAGTGAAACGGGCGGTCCCGATATCCTGGTGAACAATGCGGGCGTGGGCATCATGAAAAGCGCGGCGGAGCTCACGGTGGAAGATTGGCAAAAAACGATTGAGACGAATCTGTCGGGAGCGTTCTATTGCTCGCGCGAAGCGCTGGCGCGCCTGAAGAATCGTGGCGGCGGTTCCATCATCAATATAGGGAGCCTGGCAGGGAAGAATGCATTTGCGGGCGGTGCGGCTTACAACGCTTCCAAGTTCGGTTTGTACGGCTTCACGGAGGCCATGATGCTGGATCATCGCTATGACAACGTGCGGGTCACTCACATAATGCCGGGAAGCGTCGATACAGAATTTGGTGGCGGATCGGCGAGAGCCGATTGGAAAATAGCGCCCGAAGATATCGGGGAGATTGTACTCATGTTGTTGAGAATGCCTGAAAGGACTCTGGTAAGCCAGGTTGAGGTCAGACCAGCAAAGCCACGAAAGTAAGGCTTTTAACGTGGTCCCAAAGTATGGCATCCAATTTGCTCACAGAAAGTATGGAGTGGTTGTGAAAGGGGCCCAGAAGAAAATGTCACGGGTTAACGTTCCTTTAGATCCGACGAGAACGGGGCGGGATGCAGAAGCCCTGGAGGGTAGCCTACGACGGATGATCGTCGGGCAGGATGAAGCTATCCAGCAGATCGTCAATATTTATCAGATGAATCTGACGGGAATGACGCCTTCGGGCCGTCCGATCGGTAACTTTCTTTTCCTTGGGCCGACAGGGTCGGGCAAAACGCGCATCGTCGAAGCCACTGCCGAGGCGCTGGTGCGTAATCCTCGCGCAGTGATCAAGATCGATTGCGCGGAATTTCAGCACAGTCACGAGATTGCCAAGTTGATCGGTTCGCCTCCCGGATACCTGGGGCATCGCGAAACGCATCCGCTGCTCAGCCAGGAAGTGCTGAATCAATATCACACCGATGGCTGCAAGCTAAGCTTCGTGCTGTTTGACGAGATCGAAAAAGCCAGTGACGCACTTTGGAATTTATTGTTGGGTATTCTCGACAAGGGAACCCTCACGTTGGGCGACAACCGCAAGGTGGATTTCTCTCGTGCGTTGATCTTCATGACCAGTAATCTGGGCGCCACCGAGATGAGCAATCTCATCAATCCGCGTCTGGGTTTTACGGCCGGCGAATGCGCGCGGCAATCCCAGAACGGCATCGTGGACGAAAAACTGGGCGCCAAAATGGCGCGCAGCGGAGCAGAGGCGGCACGGCGCAAATTTACGCCCGAGTTCATCAATCGGCTCGATAAAATCGTCACCTTCAAACCGCTCGGCACCAACGAACTGAGAAAGATTCTGGACATCGAATTGAACATGGTCCAGCAGCGCATCTTTAATACTTCGCCCGAGAAATCCTTCGTCTTCAAAACCACCGACGAGGCCAGGGGCTTCTTGTTAAAAGAAGGGACCGACCTGAAGTACGGAGCGCGTCATTTGAAGCGCGCCATTGAGCGCCTGCTGGTGCAGCCCATGTCGAACTTGATCGCTACCGATCAGGTGCGGGGCGGCGATTGGGTCAATATCGATTTCGACCCGGCAGCCTGCTCGCTGACCTTTGTCAAGGAAGCCGAGGGTCTCGCCGTTCACGCCATGGCGGATCTGGTGGATCGCTCCATCTCCATCCCAGCCTTTGCTTTGGCCAACGGCGCCTTCATGGAATCCGCCAAATCGCAGAGCGCCCGATCGTCCAAGCGAGCGTAAAACGCTAAACCTCAGAAATGTTTGAGACGAGAAAACCCGCGGTGCGTGTCGCTAGTACACACTGATGACCACGCTTCCTGTGGTCGCGGCTCGGTAATACGCGTTCGATACTGAGCCGCCGACCGAAGCAAGCGGTTTGATGCATGCTGCCACTAACTGGCGCACTCACCGCGGCCCAACTGCAGCGAGTACTCCATATCGTCGCCCCAGTCCCGGTACATCTCCGGAGCCAACTCGGGCGGTTTCACCAGATCGTTCGTCAGCCCGCGGAAAGTTTCCACCTTGTGCCTCAGCACGTAGTCGCGGAAGGTTTCCCCGTTCTGCCGGTTTCCCAGATAGTGATTCAGAACCCGCCGTACGGCTTCCGGCGCTAGCCGGGCTGGAATGCTCTGAATCGCCACGCCAAACCGCATGACGCCGCCGGTATCGTAGCCGCCGCCCAGCAGCATCAAATAATAGGGGACTTCCTTGCCGTCGATCTTGCGCGCGTTGCCATAGAAGCCAATGTCGCCGATCCAATGCTGCCCGCAGGAGTTGGGACAACCGCTGATCTTGATGCTGAGCCGGCGGACTTGCGGGTCTGTATAATCCTTCACCATTCCGGCCAGAGCCGCACCCAGGTTCATCGACTTGGTCAGGGCGAGATTACAACTGTAAGCGCCGGGACAAGTGATCACGTCCTCGATCTGATGCGCCCCGCCTTCCGACAGCCCCACCTGATCCAGCGCCGCGTAAACTTGAGGCAATGCCCGGAGCGGTATGAAAGCCAACACTAGGTTCTGATCCACCGTCACCCGCAACAGCCCATCACCGGCATCGCGAGAAACCTTCGCCAGTCCATGCATCTGCGCGCCCGTCAGGTTGCCTTGAGGCACCTTCACTGTGACCATGGCGTAGCCGGTCTGCTTCTGCTCGCGAATGTTGGTTTCAAGCCACCGCTCGTAGGCCGGCCGGGAATGCCCGTTCGACCCGCCATTTAGAACCGGTGGCAGCTCGGCGCCCGTTCCAAGCGGTGGTGGTGATGATTGAAAACCACCAAAGCCGTCCGGGACCACTTCCGGTGTCGCAATCCCACCATTGGCCAGGATGTCCTGGTAGTTCCTCTCGATCTCTTCCTTCACCCATTCCCAGCCGCGCTCGCGAACCACAAACTTCAGTCGCGCCTTGTTCTTGTTCTTGCGATTCCCATGCGTATTGAAGAGCCGGAGCACAGCTTCAATGCGGCTCACCAGCCGCTCCACCGGCACAAATTCGTCGAGAACGTGCGCTTCCACCGGCAGCGGACCCAAGCCGCCGCCCACCAGCATGCGGAAACCGCGCTGGCCGTCGCGCATCACGGCGCGCAGTCCCACGTCGTGGATCGCGGCGAGCATGCAATCTTCCTTGCAGCCCGAAAAGGCAATCTTGAACTTACGCGGCATGCTGTCGGTCAGTTCCTTGTGCAGGAACGCGAACGCGACTTTCTGCGCATAAGGATGCACGTCGAAAACTTCGTCGGCCAGCAGGCCGCTCAACGGGCAAGCGGTCACGTTGCGGACCGTGTTGTAGCAAGCCTCGCGCGTCGTCAGGCGGAAGTCCGCCAGCCTTTGCAACAAGTCGGACACTTGCGGCAGTGGAACGAAATGATACTGGATGTTTTGCCGCGTGGTGAGGTGTCCCTTGCCCCCGCAGAATTCGTCGGCGATTGTCGCCAACTGGTCCATCTGAGCAGCGGTCATCGATCCGCCCGGAATCTTGGTGCGGATCATGTGTACGCCGGCCTGGCGCTGGCTGTAAACGCCGCGGCGCAGCCGTTGGGCGCGGAACTCGTCGTCCGTCAGGCCTCCGGCCATGTACTTCTCGGCGTACGAACGGAACAGTTCGATGTCGGCTCGAACCGTGGCGTCGTATTGTGCTTCTGTCTCGGCTTGGAGGTTGAGGGGTAGGTCAGCGGTCATGATTACCCTTATGTCTATAGAGATTACTATATTTGGCGCTCATTTACAATCGGGCAGGTCCCGCCCCGCATAGTAATCGATGCTGTAGCGCTGGGAACGATTCGTTGGAGGCAGGCAAATCATTGATACCGCTGTCCTGCCAGACAACTGCCGGTCCAGTTCAGGATAAACGCGCCATACGATGGCGACCACCGCCATCACGGTGAACGCCGCCACACAAGTCACGGCCAGATCGCGCCTCCCGGTCCTCTCTAAGTACGCGCAGCCCAGGCCGAGCAGCAGTCCTGGGATAATCCAAAAGGTGGCGAGCAGCAGCGGCGTGTGAGAAAGGCCAACCAGGAGCACTTGCGGCAGTGCGTCTTCGAGTGGCGGAACAAGACAAAGCAGCGCGGCGCCGGCAGCGAGGAGCGCCATCAATTTCCCGCTTTGCGCGCGAGTTTCCGATGCGGCGATCCCCATCAGCGCAGCCACCGGCGGAAGCAGCGGCAGCAGGTATCCGGGCAGCTTGTTCCGCGAAACCGAAAAGAAAAGGAAGCCCCACGCGAACCAGGCCAGCAGAAACTGAGCGCGCCGATCTTGAAACAGGCGCTTGCTGAACAGCAGCGCCAGCAGCGGTGTCCACGGGAACAGACCCGCCAGCAAAACTGGCACGTAAAACCAAAGTGGTTGTTGATGCTGTAGAGCGCCGCTGAGGAATCGGCCGAAGTGATGTTTCCAGAAAAATTCATCCAGAAATGGCCGCCCGTTGCGAAAAGTGACCAGAACGTACCAGGGCGCCGCGATCAGGGCCGCCGCACCGAACACGAGCGCAAGATCGCGGATGCGGCGCCGCAAGAACCAAAGAGCTGGAATAAAGAGCGCCAGCGGGACAAGCCCCTTCGCAAGCACCGCGAGACCGAGTAAAACGCCAGCGACAACAGAGGCCCTGACGCCGCCCGTGCCCGCGAACAACCCGAGCATCGCGGCGGCGAATGCGGCGGACATCGGCAGATCCGTTATGGCAACGTGGCTGTAAGCCAGCCATCCCGCCGATGTCGCTAGCATCGTCGCCGAATACCACGCCGCACGATCTCCAAATTCCCGCCGCAGGACAACGAAGAAATAGATCAGGAACGCAACGCTCGCGAGCGCTACCGGAAGCCTTGGTCCGAGCTCGGTTCCGAGCCCAGCTTTAAAGCCCGCCGCAGTCATCCAATAAAGCAGCGCAGGCTTTTCAAACCACGGCGCGCCCCACAGACGCGGTGTGATCCAGTCGCCACTCGCAGCCATAGCCCGTCCGATGGCCGCATAGCGCGGCTCGTCGGGACCGAGTAAACCAGTACGCGTGAGTCCGAAAAAGTAGAGGAAAAACAGGCCAATGCCCGACAGAATCGCGCGCCGTTGCGCAGGGCCGCAGCTCATTCGGAAGGACGGCGGCTTTCTCCCGATTCCGGACTCGGCTCCGCGAACGCCACCAACTCCGCCGGCTCACCGCGCCCGCCCACCGCCACTACAATGTACTGCTTGCCCTTGGCCATGTACGTCATCGGAACTCCGGTGGCGTGCGTGGGCAGCTTCAGTTCGAAGATGGTCTCGCCGGTTTTCTTGTCGAGCGCGCGGAACGTGGATGCATACGCGCCGTTCACCGGCGTCAAGCCCGTGGCGTCGGCCGAAAACAGCAGCGTCTTGGTGACCAGCAGCAAGGCGCGTTCCGGATTGCCGAACTTGCTGGTGTCCACACCCTTCAGCGCCGGGTTGTTCTTAATGTCATCCGGCGGCTGGCCATTCGGAATCATCCAAACCTGATCGCCCGAATTCATATCGTACGCGGTAATGCGGCCGTAGGGCGGCTTAACGATCGGCAAGCCCTTCACTTTTTCGAGAATCACGGTCTTGCCGACGAAATCCATATCGGAACGCTTGCCGTCTTTCACCAGCGCCGCAACGTAGGGACTAGTCACCGAAGGCACGTAGAGGACGCCGGTCTCCGGATCGGCCGCCGCCCCCTGCCAATTCGCGCCGCCTGTCGCGTTCGGAAGCATGATGGTCCCTTTTTTACCATTCGCGTCGAAGACCGATGGGGGCGTGAACAGTGGTCCGGTCTTGTACTCCGATACGATCTTCAGGGCCTCGGCCCTCAGCTCCGGCGTGAAGTCGATCAAATCGTCGGGCGTCAGTCCTTGCCGGTCAAAGGCCGCGGGCTTGGTCGGGAATGGTTGGGTCGGCGAAGTCTTTTCGCCGGGCACATCGGACTGCGGCACAGGCCGTTCTTCAATCGGCCAGACGGGTTCGCCGCTGACGCGATCGAATACGTACACGAAGGCTTGCTTGGTCACCTGCGCGATGGCTTTGATCTTTTTTCCATTGACCGTGATGTCGAGAAGTACGGGCGCGGCCGGATTGTCCCAATCCCAGATGCCGTGGTGAATGATCTGAAAATGCCAGACTCGCTTGCCGGTCCGGGCATCGACGCAGACCAGGCTTTCGTCGAAGAGATCGTTGCCCGGGCGATGGCCACCGTAAAGATCCCCCGTCGGCGTCTCCACCGGCAGGTAGACGTAACCGAGCTCCGGGTCGGCGCTCATCGGCGCCCACACCGCGGTGTTGCCGGTGTACTTCCACGATCCGTTCTCCCAGGTGTCGTTTCCAAAGTCGCCCGGCTGCGCGATGGTGTGGAAGGTCCACAGAAGTTTGCCAGTATGAACGTCATACCCGCGCACATAGCCCGGAACATTTTCCTTGGAAGTTGGGGCCACGCCGAGTAGCAGCGCCGAACCCACCACCACCGTGTCGCCGACCACGATGGCGGGTGAAGTGGCGCCGATGATTCCGGGCTTGATATTCGTCCTATCGAGACCTATAAGAAGATCGACGAGTCCCTTGTTTCCGAAACCAGGATCGGGCAGCCCGGTCTTGGCATTGAGCGCGATCAACTGATATCCGAGCGAGATGGTCAGAATGCGCTCGTCGCCATGATTGTCAGTCCAATAAGCGACGCCGCGATTGTTGAAGCGCACGGCGTGGTCGCCGCGGTCGCCTTCATCCAGGCGATACATCCACAGCGTTTCGCCCGTGGACCCATCCACAGCGATGGTGTCGCGGCGCATTCCGGCGGTGAAATAGAGAACCCCGTTTACCGCGAGCGGCGTCACTTCGTAGTTCGGATCCGCGCGAGGGCCGAAGTTCTGCGCCTTCCAGGTCCAGGCAGTCTGCAGCTTGCCGACGTTGCCGCGATCGATCTGATCGAGCGGCGAATACTTGGTGCTCTCGGCGTCGCCGCCGTAATAACGCCAGTCGCCGTTCGCTGTGCCGGACTGAGCGAGAAGCGGCAAACCCACGGCAAACAGCAGCGCGGAGCGGGCGGCGTGGCGCGCGCGAATCTTCGGCATCAACGAGAATCCTTCCGGAACGAATCCTTCAAAATTATACATGTAGGGGTGCGGATGGAGTGTGCAAGTCGCATCCACACCAGGGACAAAAGTCGATCTTAATAGAGGCATCCGGCTGGCCGGCCATTTGGTAACACAACAACGTCGTCCGTACTTCGTATGGAAGTAACCAAAGCCAGCGATCAGTCCGAAAGCCGTCTTGTTCGGTTTTCTGACAATGCTTTTTGAACTCTGCGCAGCACGAAACCATTCTGTGTTCAAAATAGCCTACCTGCGGTCGCCCTTCGCCGTGCCAGATTTGCTGGCGGCGCTGCCAAGGCGCCATTGACCAATCCGCCGGCGTGCCATCCTCATCCGGTTCAACAACCTCCCTCTGCCTGCCCCCGCGATTGCTCCACGACTCTGCTACGTTCGAACCAAATCCATGTCCCAGGCTAGACCGACGTCGCTTCTGTTACCTGTCACACATGTTTTATGCCTCTTTCGACTTGGCTTCGTTTTGTCAAACGCGGAAAAAATACGTCGCCATACACAAAAATACCCGTGATGCGCCTCCCGCCGCCAACCCCCAGCCACATTGACCGCGCCGACCTCGCCGGAATAAGATAGCCTGCGAAAGCCTGTTTCTCGTAATGAAAGGTGTCATGACCATGTTGAGTCTGCGGTTCTGTCTGTTTGCCCTGATGGCCGGCGCATTATGCGCGCAGCAGGGCTACAGTCCCGCCGACATCCAAACCGGCAAGCAGCTCTACGGCGTCAATTGTTCCAACTGCCACGGACCGAATGGCGATTCCGTTTCCGGCGTGGATCTTGGACACGGGACATTCCGGCGCGCGTCCACCGATAACGAACTGGTCGCCATTATGGTGCAAGGCATCATGGGGACGCCCATGCCGCCGGCGAATTTGTCCGATCAGCAGGCGCACCAGATCGTGGCGTACCTCCGATCGCTCGCCGCCGCAACCGAAACCTCAAGCGCCAGTAAGGCGGATCTGGCGCATGGCAAGTCGCTGTTTGAGAGCCAAGGCTGTCTCAACTGTCATCGCGTGAAGGATCATGGCTCGCGCGTCGGTCCGGACCTCACCAATATCGGCGCGCGCCGAAAGCGGGACGACATCGAGCGCTCGATCGTCGATCCGGATGCCGAAATCCTCGCGGAGAACCGCTACGTCCGCGTGGTCACTCGCGACGGCGCCACCATCACCGGAAGAATCCTCAACGAAGATACGTTTTCCCTTCAACTCATCGACAGCAAAGAGAAGCTCGTATCCCTTCCGAAAGCGGATCTGAGCAAGTTCGAATTTCTGAAAAACTCTCCCATGCCTTCTTATCGCGACAAACTGAGCGGCGACGAACTGTCGGACCTTGTCGGCTATCTGGTTTCCCTGAAAGGATTGTGAACTTCCCCAATGATTAGCCCCATGTCACGCACCGCGTTTGCGCTGCTCCTGGCCGCTGCGTGGTTGCCGGCCCAAGTTTCCTTCGACCGTCTGCTGCACGCCGCCGACACTCCACAGGACTGGCTCACTTACTCGGGAAGCTATCTCAGCCAGCGCTACAGCGGGCTCGACCAGATCGCGCCCGGCAACGTCCAAAATCTTGAGCAAAAGTGGATTTTTCAGGCGCGCTCGCTGGAAAAATTCGAAGCGACGCCGCTGGTGGTGGATGGCGTGATGTACACGGTGCAAGCGCCCAACGATATCGTGGCGCTCGACGCGGTCACCGGCCGGATCTTCTGGATTTATTCCTATAGTCCGGCGCCGCAAGCGCGCTTGTGCTGCGGACGCGTGAATCGGGGACTCGCGATTCTGGGCGACACGTTGTTCATGGGAACCATCGACGCGCATGTCGTCGCCGTCGACGCCAAAAACGGGCATCTGCTTTGGAACACGAAAGTAGCGAACCCTCTGGCCGGTTACGCAATCACGCTTGCGCCGCTGGTGGTGAAGGACAAGGTGATCGTCGGAACCGCGGGCGGCGAGTACGGCATTCGCGGATTCCTGGCCGCGTACGACGTGCATAACGGCAAAGAAGCGTGGCGCTTCAATAATATTCCCGGCCCTGGCGAGAAGGGGCATGAAACCTGGGCGGGCGATTCCTGGAAGCACGGCGCGGGTTCGGTTTGGATGACCGGCTCTTACGATCCGGATTCCAATCTCACTTACTGGGGCATCGGGAACCCTGGGCCCGATTGGAACGCCGACCTGCGCCTCGGGGACAATTTGTACACCGATTGCGCGGTCGCCCTGGACGCCGACACCGGTAAGCTAAAATGGTATTTCCAATTCACACCACACGACGACTTTGATTTCGACGCGGTTCAGGTGCCTGTCCTGGCCGATCTCGATTGGAAGGGCGCACGGCGCAGAGTGCTGCTATGGGCCAACCGGAACGGATTTTTCTATGTGCTCGACCGGACCACGGGAGAGTACCTGCAAGGCACGCCCTTCGCAAAGGTCACCTGGGCTAAGGGCTTGGATGAAAAGGGGCGTCCGATGCGCGCCGTAGGTATGGTTCCCACGGCGGACGGAAAGAAGATCTATCCGGGAAATCAAGGCGCGACGAATTGGTATTCGCCTTCCTACAGCCCGCACACCGGCCTGTTCTACATTCCGACCTGGGACAACTATTATTCGGTGTATGTAAAGGAAAAAGTCGAGTTCGCGGAAGGACGGTTGTTCACTGGGCAGTTGCCCAAGTCACCGGTGCCTTTGATACGACCCCCGCAGATTACCAACCGCGCCGAAGAGGACGGTTACGGCGCGATCCGCGCGTTCAATCCGCAGACCGGCGAACGTAAGTGGGAGTACAAGCTGAGCGATGTTACCGACAGCGGCATCCTGACCACCGCAACTGACTTACTATTTGTGGGTGGGCGCGAAGGTTATTTCCTGGCGATGGATGCTCGCAACGGCGAGTTACTGTGGAAGGCGGTGGTGGGCGGCCAGGTTTCGTCGGGGCCGATCAGCTATTCGGTAAGTGGCAAGCAGTATGTCGCCATCTCCGCCGGAAATTCATTATTCGTTTATGGATTGAGGTAGTAAGTTGCGGAACATTACAATCATCGCGGCAATACTGGTTTCAGCGCAGGCCGGAATGGCGCAGTGGCTGAATTATCCCGCTCCCGGAGTGCCACGCTCTGCCGATGGCAAAGTGATCCTCACGGCGCCCGTGCAGCGAACTCCCGATGGCAAGCCGGATCTGTCGGGCGTCTGGTCGCCGGATAACTTGAGTTACCTGACTTATCTGGGCGCCGATGGAACGCCGATGCCCATGCGTCCTTGGGCGAATGCGGCGTTGCTGCATCGCCAAGCCACCAAAGGCAAGGAGGACCCGGACGCAAACTGCACGCTGCCGGGGGTGCCCCGGATCGACTCGGTGCCCAACCCGTTCAAGATTTTGCAATCGCCCGATGAGGTCGTGATTTTGTACGAAGCTTTCAGCACATTTCGTCAGGTGTTCATGGACGGCCGGCCGCTTCCCGAAGATTCGCAGCCGGCCTGGATGGGATACACAATCGGTAAGTGGGATGGCGACACGCTGGTGTTGGAGACTAATGGCTTCAACGACAGCACCTGGCTCGATAATGCGGGCACGCCCCACAGCGAGGCGCTGCACGTGACGGAACGCTTTCATCGGCGCGACATCGGACATCTGGATATTCAGATCACGGTGGACGATCCCAAGACGTTCCTGCATCCATTCACGGTGACTGAACACGAGCACTTACTTCCGGATACGGTGTTGCTGGAATTTATCTGCAGCGAAAACAACAAAGATTTAAACCATCTGGTGGGTGAGTAGCATGAAACCTTTACTAAGTTTCGGTGTCCTTCTGATCGCGCTCGCCCCTTTGCACGCCCAGTGGTTGAATTATCCGACCAAGAACGCGCCGCGCACCAAAGACGGGAAACCGGACCTGTCCGCGCCGCTGCCGCGCACCAAAGACGGCAAGCCCGACATCACCGGCATCTGGATGCCGAATGGCCTGAAGTATTTGATCAGCATCGCGGCCGACCTGAAACCCGACGAGGTTCCCTTTCAGCCCTGGGCGGCTGCGCTGTACAATGAACGCCGCGCCAATCGCGGAAAGGACGATCCCAACAATCTGTGCCTGCCTTCCGGCGTCCCGGAGAAAGACGCCGTCACGTCGCCATTCAAGATCATGCAGTTTCCGGGCGAGACGGTGATCCTGTACGAATCGCGCACCATCTTCCGGGAAATCTTCACCGATGGGCGACCGCTTCCCAAAGATCCGAATCCGACCTGGCAGGGATATTCAATCGGGCGCTGGGAAGGCGACGACTTCGTGGTGGAGACGAATGGCCTGAACGACAAAATTTGGATGGATACCAACGGCCATCCCATCACCGAAGCCGCGCATATCACCGAACGCTTCCGCCGCCACGACTACGGTCACATGGATATTCAGATCACCATCGACGATCCGAAAGCCTATACCAAGCCGTGGACCATTACTGAAAATCCGCAGCTTCTCGCCGACACCGACTTACTCGAATCGGTATGCGAGGAGAACAATAAAGACGCGCGGCACATTGTCGGAAAATAACTACTTGAGGCTGATATGCCGCTCGGCCAGGATAGTTCCCGTCACTAGCTGGAATTGTGCGATGGCTTCGCTCAGATCCGCTTCCGAACGCCGCTCCTGGCTGCGAGCGGTGATCATGGTGGCTTGACGCTGCTGGACCAGGAACAGCGTTGAAGTGCCGGCACGAAATTGGCGCTGTTCGCTTTGATACTGCTCTTCAGCCGATTCGCGCGCCACTGCCGCAGCCTGCAGCCGGAGTTGCGCCATTTGCAAATTCTCCATGGCGCCGCGCACGTCGGATTGAATATTCTGCTCAGTCTGCTGCATTTGATTGCGGATGCGCCGGGTCTCCGCCAGGGACTTGCCGAGATTCGCGTCCGCCGTGCGGTTCCGGAGGGGCAAAGAAATATTCAGTTCAATTTCCGTGGTCGGAAAATTTCCGTCCCAAATCGTGGCCAGGGAATGTCCGTAGTTTCCCACCAGAACCGGCGGGACCGTCGAACTCCCAAACGAGATGGTGGGAAGCGGCGGCAGCCCGGCCAGCGCCGACAGTTCATTCAGTTGAGAAGTCAGCGGACCGAAGCCCGCCGTAAACGGATTCGGGCCTGGCGGTAAAACTACGCCGGCCAAACCGGTCCGGGTATAGAGCGCCGTCAGATTGACTTGCGGCTTGGTCTGCTCACGATAATAACGAACATCCTTCTCGTTGATCTCGCCATTGATCTTTACTTGTGCGATCTCCGGCCGGTTGGCCAGGGCTTCGGCGATCGCATCCGATAAAGGTGTAAGCGGTGTCTTTACGTCCTCGGGGGTGGTCGGCAATAAAGCAGTAGACCACATTGCGTCGTTGCTATCCGGCAGCACCAGTTCCTTCAATGCGTTCTCCGCGCCGGTCAGCGCCGATTGCGCCGCATAAGCGCCCACTTCAAAAGTGGCGAGCTGCGTCTGAGCGGCCACTACGTCGATGGGCGCAAGAAGGCCCTGTTCTTCCTGCCGCCGGTTGCTCTCGTCCTGCTGGATGCCGATGCGCACCGCGTCCAGTTGCACCTGCAAATTGTTGTAGGCATACGAGAGCTCCCAATAGGCCTGCTCGGCTTGCAGCACCACCGTCATCACGCGCTGCCGGAACTGCTGGTCGGTTAACGAGCGATTCTTTTTGGCGACGTCGATCTGATGGCGGTTGC
>Ga0182024_10005070_pt1 | contig 29749 bp, 29 predicted proteins | sample P32metaG_FD_120480 | JGI IMG/M metagenome (GOLD analysis project Ga0182024, IMG submission 120480) | Permafrost microbial communities from Stordalen Mire, Sweden - P3-2 metaG (Illumina Assembly) | ecosystem: Environmental > Terrestrial > Soil > Wetlands > Permafrost | place: Sweden: Stordalen...
CCCAGCTCGGGAGCCATTTTTGGCCAGAAAAAGTTCAAATCGAAAAATCTCAAAACCCCGGTTAACTTATCCACTCTCAGAGCTTTGGCGGGAATCCAAAACCCATCTCCCGGACAGCAGTGAATCCTGCACGGAAGTCATGATTACTGCCCTCCGAACAGATTTATCAAGCAGCGACAGGCGTATTCCGCCCGCGTTCGACACCTTCAATGCTCTGAAAATATCGTCGTTTGAATACACCTCCCCGACGATCAGATCTTGAATACTGCCATGCGCCTCGTCCCTGATCGTCCCTTGCATCAGTGCAGGCCAGAAACGGAATACCTATCGATCAGAGTCGTCATCGGGGGAGTACGTTCGACCGAGCAGTGTTCGGGCTTCCATCACCAATTCCCGGTGTGACAGGCCCCAATCGTCGTCCGCGACCTTGGTAACGAAGTCAAAGATTTGTTGTTGAAGGCGATCTTCCATCAGATTAGTTTGCTCCCCCTGACTCTTCGGTTTCCAGAAATCCAGCTTTGACTTGGGTCGTCTCGTATTCCTGCATCTCCCGTACCCTGTGCCAAAAACATCCATGCACAAAAATGATTTTACCTCGCGATGGGAAGGAACCCCATCCCGTGTACGAGCCGCCGTACCACCGACTCCGGCTTTGTGTCTTTTGACCGCACGCGGCTCATCCGTTCACTTCTTTCCGCGCGCGTCAGCGTGTCCATGATTCGCCTCTGCCTAAACCAATCCTCCCGGCATCATACCTCCATTTCCTCTCGCTTTTGACGCGCTCGCTGCACTCACGCGGCGAGCGCGGAGGCGCGCAAGTAACCACAGCGAGGCGATCACGCAGCTCATTAAGTCGCTCTACCGGGAGGGCGGGCTGACCGAAGAGGCAACTTGTAAGGCATTCTTGCAAGTTCGAGCCGAGAGAGGAGGCCAGATTCAAAGAAGCCTCCGGGCCTACAGATTAGACATGATCCTGGCTGTCGGATATCGGGTTCGATCCTCAAGAGGAACCCAGTTCCTGCAGTGGGCCACAGCGGCGCTTCAGGAATGCCTCGTCAAGGGTTTCGTCATCAATGACCAGCGTTTGAGGGCCCCGAGCGGCGGCATTGTTTCTGGACGACATTGATCGGGCAATCACGTGAATATCCGAGAAACAGCGTTGATTGCGTCGACTCCAGGACTTGGGATTACAAGCGGGTTGCTACCGTTGGCGCGGCGGTCTTATTAAATAACCCCACCGGCGACAAGATCGCCAGTGCTACAAATTGCAACAGGCGCTCCTGCCGGGCGTCAGTGTTCCCGCAACACCAATACGCGCCGGGCTGCGCCGTCGCCCGCCAACTCCTTCACACCGGAATCGAAGGTCACGAGAACGCCACCACGCTCCCGGCATGCCAGAGGCGGGATTGGTGAGCAGCCCGAGTACGCCCAGTTGCGCCAGCGGATTGGTCGCCCATGCGCGCGCGCCAGACTTCGCGAACCAGGCATGTGCCGCCCTTGTGCTCTTCATGCCGCGGCCACAAAAGCGCCAGAAGGACGCTCACCTCGGCCAGATGGGTCATTCGTAATTGCTCAGCTTTTCACTCGTCTTCAACCAGACCCCGCACGAGATCCGTTGTAATCAGCGGAAACTCATCTGGAGCGTCGAGTACCGGCAGGCCGTTGACCTTCAGTTTTCCATTTTTGATCTCAATATGGAAGTATTGATGCCGAGAGAGCCGGTGAATCCACCGGCGCATCAAACAATGCTGCATTTACTTAAATAACCCCACCGGCGACAAGATCGCCAGTGCTACAATTTCCGGCGGGCATGGTAGATTGAGGCTGTGCGCAAAGGTATCGCGTTACTTTCGGTACTGCTGGTGCTGACGGCGCTCCGCTGCATGGGCACGTGCATCGTCAGCGACGCCGGAGCCGCCGACCACACTGTTCCGCCGTGTCATCGGCATCACGCGCCGTGCCGGAATCTTCCGGGGCTGCTTGCGTATTCCGTCCATCAGCCGTCCGCGCACGTTGAGATACACGTAAATCCGCTCATGGCGGTTTTCGAACCTGCGCCACTGCCACATGCACCAAAGGGCCTTGCGCATACTCCGCCGTTGCCACGCTTCGAAGCGCTCTCTTCGACCGTCCTCAGAATCTGAACCCTCCCATTTCAGCGGGCTTTTGTAAGAAGTGTTTGAACGGGAGTATTCGTGTTCCTAAAGACTTCGTCTTTTCGCGTTCTTTTTACAGGCGGACTGCTGTCGGCCAGCCTCTGCGCGCAGGAGCACGCCGGTATGGGCATGGTGGATGTGAATCCGGCGGGGCTGTACCTGATGAACCTGGCGTCGGGCACCTCGCAAAACCCGTTATCGTGGCCGATGCCGATGCTGATGATCCACTTCGGCCACTGGAACACGATGCTCATGGGCAGTGCGTTTGTCGTCGATACACAGCAATCGGGTCCGCGCGGCGGAGACAAGCTTTACTCCACCAACTGGCTGATGGCTTCGGTGGCGCATCGCGCGGGCGCAAAAGGAATGTTCGAAATGAATCTGATGCTGAGCCTCGAACCCGCCACCATCACGGATCGGCGCTATCCGCTGCTCTTTCAGACGGGCGAGACGGCTTACGGCCAACCGATAGTGGACGGGCAACATCCACACAACCTCATCATGGGCCTCGGAGCCCACTACGCTTATGAAATAGCCGAGAACACCATCGTGGATCTGTATGCCGCGCCGGTGGGCGATCCCGCGCTTGGCCCCATCGCGTATCCGCATCGCGCGTCGGCCATGGAACTGCCCGAGGCCCCGCTCTCGCACCATTGGCAGGATTCGACGCACATATCGGACGACGTGGTGACGCTGGGTGTCTCCCACGGAAAAGTCAAAGTCGAAGCCAGCGGATTCCACGGCGCGGAACCGGGCGAGAACCGCTGGATTATCCAGCAGGGCGCTATCGATTCGTGGTCGGCGCGATTGTGGTACTTTCCAGCGAAGAACTGGGCGGCGCAGATTTCCGGCGGGCGCATCGCGCATCCGGAAGCGGACTTTTCCGGAGATCAGATAAGGTTAACCGGCTCGCTTCACTACACGCGGCCCATGGAGGGGTCCTCCTGGTCCTCCAGTTTTGTCTGGGGACGCAATCACGACACGGCATCGCTGCACAATCTGAACTCGTATCTTGCCGAATCCGTTGTGCCGGTGGGCGCGAGGAATTTCATCACAGGCCGGGCGGAACTGGTGGATAAGGACGAACTCTTCAGCGCAGAGCCGGAGGTCGAAGAGCGGCTTGCCTTGAGTGCCGGCAGCACGTTCCGGATCGGAAGCTACACGGTTGGATATACGCGCGATATCCCCGTGTTTGAGCGCCTCGAAACCGGTATCGGATTCAATTTCAGCGCTTATTCGCTGCCGCCGGCCATCAAGCCTTACTACGGAGACCATCCCGTTGGCGGCAACGTATTTATTCGCATCCGGCTCAAACCGCCTGCATGACTGCTATATAAGAGAGGAGATCTGAACGATGAAAACCATTGGTCCGGCGATTGCTATGACTTGCACGCTTTTCGCGGCATATGTGGCGGGCGCTGAAACACCCGGAACGTTTACGGGAATCGTCACCGACACCATGTGCGGCTCGAAGCCGCACAGCAAAATGATGAAAGACAAAACGGAGGCGGAGTGCGCCCGCCTGTGCGCGCGCGGCCCCAACGCATATGCGCTCTTCGACGGAACGGCCGTAATGAAGCTCAGCGACCAGAAGACGCCCGCGCAATACGCTGGACAGCAGGTTAAGGTGACCGGCGTATACGACGAGAAGAGCAAAACCCTCAAGGTTGAGTCGATTACTCCGACGGGTGGTGATCCGTCCCATGGGAAATGACCGGCGGAGGGGAAGGCGATTACCCTGGTTTGCGCTCGGGGTGCTTACCGTGTGCGGGATCGGTTTGTTCGCCTTAGCCGCCTTTCTCTACACGGCACATGGTCTCAGCGCACGGGAGGAACCGTCCGCCGCCGAGCGCTGGATCGCTCGCCGCGCCCGCATGGCCGCGGTTCCAGCGGACGCCATGAACAGAACGAATCCCGTGCCGGATACGCCGGAAGTTCTGGCCGAGGCCCGCGCGCACTGGGCGGACCACTGCGCATCCTGCCATGCGAACGACGGCAGCGGCGAATCGCTGATGGGCCGCCGAACGTATCCTCCGGCCCCGGACATGCGCGGTCCCGACACGCAGCAGATGACGGACGGAGAGTTGTTTTATATTATTCAGAACGGCGTCCGCCTGACCGCGATGCCGGCGTGGGGAAGCTCGACCGCCAATTCAACCGGCAATTCAAGCAAAGACGAGCTCGATTCCTGGAAGCTCGTGCGTTTCATTCGTCATCTTCCGAAGCTCACATTCGAAGAGAAGAAGGAGATGGAGAAACTGAACCCTAAAGGACCAGACGACAGAAAAGAAGAAGAGGAAGAAGAGAAATTTCTTAAAGGAGAAGATATCAATGAACAACAAACGCAACATCATCACCACTAAGCTTCTGAGCGTCGCGTTTCTGATCGCCTCGGGAACGGCGGTGTTTGCCCATGGCGGCTTCGATCACGTGATCGGGACCGTCGCCTCGGTTTCCGGCAACGTCTTAACGGTAAAGACGGCCAAGGGAAATGTCGACGTGAAGCTCGACGACAAGACCGAGATCAGCAAAGGCGACGTGAAAGTGCAGGCTTCCGATCTGAAAGCCGGCCTGCGCGTGGTCGTGGATATACCCGAGGGCAGCAAGGACAAGATCGCGCACTCCGTGAAGGTGGGAGCTGCAGGAGCCGCGTCTCACGACGCGCATTAACGACCCCGGCAGGCGAAACCGCCTACCCTACCAATGCAGACAGGGATTTGTACTGTTCGCCTGCCGTCACTGCTAATGGACACTATGAACACTCCTCAAAAGCTGGCGCTCGTTCTTACCGGCACGGCCCTGCTCGCGCAGCCTCCCGCGGCGGAGAAGCGGCCAGTGACCGACAACTACCACGGTGTCGCAGTCACGGACGACTATCGCTGGCTTGAGAAAGCCGCCGATCCCGCCGTTAGGGCGTGGAGCGACGCGCAAAACCTGACCACGAGAAAGTATCTCGATGGGTTACCGGCAAGAGCCGCGGCGTTCGACGAATTGAAGAAGCTGTACTCACAGCGGTCGGTGCGGTACCGCGACCTGAAATATCGCCGCGGAGTTTTGTTCGCGATGAAAACTCAGCCGGAAAAGGAACAACCCGCGCTGGTGACGCTGAAATCGGCGGACGATCCGGCATCGGACCGCGCGATCGTCGATCCCAATCAGATCGATGCGAAGGGAGGAACGGAAATCGATTTCTACGAGCCCTCGGTGGATGGGAAGTACGCGGCGGTTTCGTTGTCAAAAGGAGGAAGCGAGAGCGGGGACGTGCATGTTTATGACGTGTTGGCGGGCAAGGCGCTCCCGGACGTCATTCCGCGTGTGAACGGAGGAACCGCAGGCGGCAGCCTGGCCTGGAACGGTGACGGATCGGGGTTCTACTACACGAGATACCCAAAGGCGGGCGAGCGTCCCGCGCCGGATCTCGATTTCTATCAGCAGGTATATTTTCACAAGCTGGGGACGAAAGCAGAGCAGGACGTGTATTCGCTGGGCAAGGACTTCCCGCGCATTGCCGAGATTGAGCTCGAGACTTCCGAAGACGGAAAGTTCGTCATGGCGCGGATGTCGAACGGAGATGGCGGTGAGCACGCCCATTATCTGCTGGGTCCGTCGCGCGAATGGGTGCAGGTTACGCGGTTCTCCGAGCAGGTTTCGATTGCCGCGTTCGGTGAGGACGGATTTCTCTATCTGCTTTCAAGGCAGAACGCACCAATGGGAAAGATCGTGCGCGTCGCGCTCAGCCAGCCCAATCTGACACAGGCGAAAACCATTGTGCCCGAGAGCAAGGTTGCGATCGAGGATTTCGTGCCCGCCGCGAAGAGGATTTTCATAATCGATCAAGCTGGTGGTCCTTCCGAGATCCGTGTTTTCGGGCTCGACGGAAAGGCGGGTGGCCCTGTGTCTTTGCCACCCGTGTCTGCCGTGCGGGGCGCGGTCCGAACGAAGGGAGACGAGGTACTCGTCAATACCGAAACTTATTTGAACCCTCCGACGTGGGTGCGGCTGGACGGCGATTCCGGCAAAGTCACGCCGACCGCGCTCAAGGAAAAAGGCGCCGCGGATTTCAGCGATTGTGAGGTGATCCGGGAATTCGCCACCTCCAAAGACGGAACCAGAGTGCCGTTGAACATCATCCGGCGGAAGGGCACAAAACTGGATGGGAACAATCCAACCGTACTGTACGGATATGGCGGATACAGCATCAACCTGGACCCCTCCTATAACTTGTCGCTGAGGCCGCTGTTGGATCGCGGAGTGGTTTACGTTTACGCGAATCTTCGGGGCGGAGGCGAGTTCGGGGAGGCATGGCACCGGGCCGGGATGCTGACGAAAAAGCAGAATGTCTTTGACGATTTCGAAGCCGCCGCGCGATGGCTGATCGCCAATCGTTACACAACTCCGGCTCGGCTCGCGATCGAAGGCGGCAGCAATGGCGGGCTGCTGATGGGGGCCGCGCTGACGCAGCATCCGGAGCTGTTCCGCGCGGTTGTGTCCCACGTAGGCATCTACGACATGCTGCGGGTGGAGCTGCAGCCCAACGGCGCATTCAACACTACGGAGTTCGGCACGGTGAAGGAAGCCGATCAATTTCGCGCGCTCTATGCGTACTCTCCGTACCACCATGTCCGGGATGGAACTGAGTACCCGGCGGTGCTGTTCCTCACCGGCGCGAACGATCCCCGGGTGGATCCGTCGCACTCGCGAAAAATGACTGCACGCCTGCAGGCCAGCGGAACGAAGCGCCCAGTATTGCTGCGCACTACCAGCGCCGCCGGCCATGGGATCGGAACGGCGCTCAGCGAGCGAATCGCGCAGCAGGCGGACGTAGTCGCGTTTCTGTTCGATCAGCTGGGCGTAAAGCCCCAATGAACGCGGAGTTACGTCCGAAATCGTGCCCTCCCTGCCCACCTGTGCGCGCAAGGCACATTGAGACGCGAGGGCAAGTCCGCTAGAATGTAGGATTCACCCAATAGTGCGCAAGCGTGCAAATGGGAAACGCGACGCCGGACAGGCGCGTCACTGCTTCAACGTGGGCTTAAACGTGACGTGGTCCGGCTCTGGAATAATCCCTTGCGCAAGGTGGAAAGGAACCGGGTCTTCATGATTTCACTCAGGCCGATGCGCCTGAACAGTGCGTTCGTTTGCCTCTGCGGTCTTTTAGCCGTGGTGTCCGCGCGAGCGCAGAATCCGCAGAACGCGCCGGCCGGCCAGCCGGCGCCACAGCCAGCGCAGCAGCCGGCGCCTCCACCGCCGCGAAACAACCCGTTCGAAACAGTTCCGCAGGCTACGCCGGCCGCACCGCCGACAGCGCCCGCTCTGCCTCAGTTCGAAGCGCCGAAACCGACCGAGCAGGGGCAGCAACAGCCGGCGGTAGGTTCGAATGTGGTCGAGGAAATCCAATTCCGGGGCGCGCGCCGGGTTCCCCAGGATACTTTGCGCGCCATGATCTTCAGCAAGGTCGGCGACACCTATAACGAGGACACGCTGCGCCGCGACTTCATGGCGCTGTGGAACACGAACCGCTTCGACGATATCAAGCTCGAAACGGAGAAAGGCGACCGCGGTGGTTTGGTCGTCCGCTTCGTGGTGACCGAACGGCCCGTGATTCGCGACATTAAGTATGAGGGCGCGAAGTCCGTTTCCACATCGGACATTCTGGACCGTTTCAAGGAACGCAAGGTCGGGTTAACGGTGGAATCGATGTACGACCCGAATGTGGTGAACCACGCGGCCGTCGTACTGAAAGAGCTGGTGGCGGAGCACGGGCATCAGTTCGCCACCGTGACACCGGAGTTGCGGCGCATTCCGCCATCCTCTTTGGAAGTGGTGTTCAACGTCGTGGAAGGCCCCAAGATCAAAGTCGGCGAGATTACGATTCTCGGCCTCAAAGCCTTCACCCGGCGCGACGTGGTTCGCGCCATGAAGAATCTTCACCCGATCGGGATTCCGCATTCCATCTTCTTCGAGGAGCTGTTTCCGGTGACCTTCGATTCCTCGAAGCTCGAAGAAGATAAGGAGCGCGTCCGCGATGCGTATCAGAAGGAAGGTTACTTCACCGCCAAGGCCCTCGACCAGACGTTGAAGGTCCGCGATGTGGGCGGGTATAACGGTGGATTTCACATCCCGATCATCAAGGAAAACAAGCCGGGCAAGGTGGAGGACATCACGCTTCCGGTGGAAGAGGGAAGCCGCTACTACCTGGCCAAAATCGATTTCGAGGGAGTTAAACTGTTCCGCTCCCCCGATTTCCTCGGAAAGCTTTTCCAGATGCAGCCGGGCGATGTTTTCTCCACCGAGAAACTCCGCAACGGATTGAAGAACCTGACCAAAGTTTACAGCCAGTTCGGCTATATCGACTATGTCGCGGAGCCGCAGATCGACATCGTTCCGAACTCGAACAAAATCAATCTGACCCTGAACGCGGATGAAGGAAAGCAGTTCTTTGTGCGCCGGATCGATTTTACCGGCAACACTACCACGCGCGATCGGGTTATCCGCCGCCAGATCCTGATCGACGAAGGCGATGTCTACAATTCCACACTCTGGGACGCCAGTATTCTGCGGCTCAATCAGCTTGGATACTTCGAAGTTCTCAAAGAGAACGATTCCTACAACCTGAAGCGCAATCCGGGCACTAATACAGTCGACATCGAGCTGAAGGTGAAGGAACGCGGCAAGAATACGATCAGTTTGAACGGCGGCGTTTCGGGCATTTCCGGAACGTTCATCGGCGCCAACTATTCCACCAATAACTTCCTGGGTCTGGGCGAGACACTGACGCTGCAGGCGCAGGTGGGTACGCTGCAGGATCGCGTCACGCTCGGCTTCACGGAGCCGTATCTCTTCGACAAGCCGCTGCAGGCCGGCGTAACGGTCTACCTCAGCCGGTACAACTACAATGAAGCCCGCCAGGAGTCGCTGCTGACCGGTCAGAACCTGGAGGCCTTTTACAACTCGCTCGGCAGCGCCAACGTTCTGAACTATGTGCAGGATTCGAAGGGAATCACATTCTCCGTCAGCTACCCGATCCTGCGCAGTTTCGCGAGGCTGGGGATAGCGCTCGGGTATGACATCTCCAATATCACAACCGAATCCGCCGGCGCAGCTTCCTATTTCAATTACATCGACTTCCAGGGCGTCAATGGGCCCAATGCTCTGAACGGCATCAAGACGCTGAGCATTACGCCTTCATACAGCTATAACTCGAAAAACAGCTACCAGAATCCGACCGCGGGCAAGAGCATTTTCTTCTCCCTGAAGGCTTCGGGCAGCATACTGGGCGCCAATGTGAACACCATCCAGCCCACTTTCGATGCGCAGTATTTTCACGCCAGCCCTCGCTGGCACAAGAACGTGCTGGCTTTCCACCTTCTCGCCACGACCATTACGGGTTTCGGCGGGAAGGTTGCGCCCCCGTTCATGCGCAGCTTCATTGGCGGCGAAAACGACGTTCGCGGGTTCGATTTCTACAGCATCACGCCGATCGCCTTCCTTCCAAGCTGTGCGTGCTCCGCGACGGGAAATCCCATCAACGTGCTGAATCCGGATGGCAGCCAGCGCACTCAAAATGCACTGGTCGACGGATACCTGACGAAGGTGAATGTCACCCAGAATGTACCGACTTATCAGATCATTACGCCGGGCGGCGACTCGCACGCCGTGTTTAATTTCGAATACCGGATTCCCATTGTGGGGCCGATCTCGCTGGTACCTTTCTTCGACGCGGGAATGAATAGAATTCTGTACAAGAATCAGCTGACCGTGAATCCCGGCCAGGTGGCTAATCTGAACTCCCAGTTCCCGGAGGCGGCGTTCACCAACTATGTGAAAATCGCTCCCGGGACACAGGCGATCCGCATGTCGACGGGACTCGAAATCGATGTCGTACTGCCCGTGGTGCAGGCCCCGTTCCGGGTATACTATTCGTACAATCCGTCCGTAGTGCGCGAATATCTGCAGCCGCCTGTTGTGATGCCTCTGGACTCGTTCCCCAACACGCAGACATTGAACAGCGCGATTCAGTCTTACGGCACCGCGTATCCACTGTTCGAGAGGCGCGGAACATTTCGATTCACTATCGGCAGGACATTTTGACTCGGCCGGGGCTGCCCCGGGGATACGAGCCGGGCGCCGGGGGTTGTATTAAGCTTGAGTTTTGGTGTGAAGGAGTTTAAACGTGAGAAGTGAATTGATGCTGCCGCACAGGGGCTGGTCCGCCGCGCGATTTTCGACGCAGGCGCTTTTAACATTAACGGTATTGCTCGCGCTGGCAGGCGGCGTTGCGTCCGCGCAGACCTCGCTGAAGGTTGGCGTGATCGATATGCAAAAAGCGCTCCTGAGCACCAAAGACGGCGAGAAGGCGGCTGCCGAGCTGAAAGCGAAATTCGCGCCCAAGCAACAGGAGTTCGAGAAGCGGCAGGCGGAACTGCAGGCGATGCAGGAAAAGTACCGCAAGACCGAGAACACCATCAGCGAGGAAGCCAAGGCGGCTCTCGCCCGCGACATCGATGCCGCGACGAAGAACCTGCAGCGCGACACCGACGACGCGCGTCAGGACCTCGAGCAGGAACAGCAGCGCGTCCTGAACGAACTCGGCCAGAAGATGATGCAGGTGCTCCAGAAGTATTCGAGCGACAAGCAGCTGACGATGGTCTTCGACGTCAGCGGCCAGCCCAATAACATTCTCTTCGCATCGAACACAATCGATATTACGCGCGACATCATCACGCTGTACGACGCGGCGGCTCCCGCGACGCCGGTAGCGCCTCCGGCCAAGCCCACCACGAGCTCGGCGCCCGCGCCGAAGCCGCCTGCGCCGAAGCCGGCGGCTCCCGCCACGACCACCGCGCCCAAATGAGTGATACTCTGAGAGCGAGGGAGGTAGCAGTGATGAAGTCTTTCTGCGCTCTCGGACTTTTCGCGGTTCTTGCTGCCGCTGCGCCTGCCTCGGCTCAGTACAGCATGCGAACCGGTTCACTCGGCGGCAGTCTCGCTTCTCGCGCGATCAGCCGCCCACTGGGTGGAACCACGGCGGGCTTCAACAGTTTCGGGACCGGCCGTTACTCGCGTGGCCCTTCGCGCGCTCTTTTGTATGGCGGCTATCCTTATGCTTATTCGGTTTGGGTGCCGGACTATTACGATTACCTGAACTCTCAGAGCCCATATCCCGCGCCGTACGCGTATCCTGCGCCGTACGGGCCTGCCCCGGACGCTTCCGCCTATTACGATCTCCCGCCAGGCGTTGCGCCGGGTGCACAGCAACCCGTGATCATCAATCAGTATTTTGGCGCACCGGGCCCGCAGCAAGCTACTCCGCCGGAAGCAAGCAACGCCACCGCGCAGGCGCCTGGCGATCCGATCGGAACCCCGCAGAATTATTATCTGATCGCGTACAAGAATCACGCGGTTTATACGGCGCTGGCGTATTGGGTGGAAGACAAAACGCTGCACTACGTAACGACGCAGAACACGCACAATCAGGCGTCGCTCGATCTGATCGATCTCACGCTCACGAAGTCGCTGAATCAGCGGAACGACGTGCCGTTCGCGATTGCGGGCAATTAATCTTCAGCGCGCACAACGGACCCTCCGGCCTGTGCGCAATTAATCTTCAGCACGCACAACGGACCCTTCGGCCTGTGCGCAACTAATCTTCAGCGCGCACAACGGCCCCTCCGGCCTGTGCGCAACTAATCTTCAGCGCGCACAACGGACCCTCCGGCCTGTGCGCTCAAAGCCGTCAGGAACCGGGCATCGCCTTCCAGAAAATCATAAGCTGAAAGAGCGGCGCGAGGCTCCCAGAGGATCGTTTCGAAAATCCGGTTCTCGATGTTCCCGTGCCACGCGCTCACGCTCAGGAAGATCAGCAGAATGGGCGACTTCCCCGGGTAGGCGAATTCATAGCGCATGATTTCCGGGCCGGCTTCGGATTCTATCCCCAGTTCTTCGCGTAACTCGCGAATGAGCGCGGCGGCGGGCGATTCGTCCGCTTCCAGTTTGCCGCCCGGAAACTCCCACTTGAGCGGATGCGGCTGATCCGCGCGGCGGCGGCCAATCAGAATGTTTCCGTCGCGTTCGAGCACGCCGGCCACAACTGTTGTCACAACTCCTATTCCTCCTTTGTCTTGTGGCGCTGGCGGTCCTTGCCGCCGGCGTTCCCAAGCGCTTGACCACGGCCAATCTTCCGGCGATGCCGCCAGCCCGGCGACGACCGGGTTTTGTTCGACATAATCTACGATCGAGAAGAATTCCTTCTCAGAGCGAACCCAGTGGTCATAATACTCCCGCTGCCAGAATGGAGCGCCAGACCTTCTAAGAAGCCGATTGGCGCGAATGGCGGTCGCGGCTTTCAGCCATCGCATGATTTCCGGCAAGTGCTGGTGGGGCTTCAGTACGGCCTGAACGTGGTTCGGCATGACAACCCATGAGAAAAGATCGTAGCAAGCGCGCACGCGGTCGCCGTGAATGAGAGCCGAAACTATAATATCGGCAATGCGCGGGTCTTTCAGCCATATGGGCCCGGACTGAATACGATCGGGGTTTCGATCCTGGCGGGCGAAACTCTCCCTGGGATTTGGATCGTTAGTGAGAAACGCGGGTTTGGGCATGGGCAAGGTACCGGCCAGACGCCAGGTTACGAAGACTACAGCGCCTTCGGGGACGCAGTGAGGAAGGTCTCTTTGCCAGTACATTTTGAAAAAACGCCGGCGGCAAGGACCGCCAGCGCCACAGCTTCAAGGACTTGTTGCACGTCCTGGCAATTTAGTGGGCGTGGAGCGTTTTTTTCTCCTGCTTACAATGGAGCTGATGTCTCCGGAACTGATCGAGCATTTCCAGAATCCGCGCAATGTGGGTGAACTGCCTCCTCCCGCGGTTACCGTCGAGGTTTCGAATCCGATCTGCGGAGATATCCTTCGGCTTTCCGCTCTGATTAACGACGGGTCGATCACTCGCTGCGGTTTCAAAGTTCGCGGCTGCACGGCTTCCATCGCCGCGGGATCCGCGCTTACCGAACTCATCGCCGGGCGCGACCGGACCAGCCTCAAGAGCCTCACAACGGGCGACATCGAGCACGCCGTCGGCGGTCTCTCGAACGAATCGAAACACGCGGCCGCGCTCTGTCATGATGCCGTCCGCGCCTTACTGGCTCAGTTTCCGGTTTAGAAGATCGAGCGCCATCTGTGCCGCGAATGCCCTCACACGAACGCGGTCGCTGGTTGGCCAGTGCCTGTGATACGTTTTCGTTTCCCCGGGGCCGCTGATGCCCACGTGGACCATGCCCACGGGCGCTTGTTCTCCATCAGTTGTGGGACCGGCGTTGCCCGTGACCGAGACTGCCCAGACAGAGCCGGTGCGGCGGCGCGCGCCGATCGCCATCGCTTCCGCGGTCTCGGCGCTTACGGTGCCGAACTGTTCGAGAATTTCCGCGGGCACACCGAGCAGATCGATCTTCATCCGCTTCGTGTAAGTGACGAAACCGCCCAGGAACCACGCGGAACTGCCGGGCACGCTCGTGATCCGCTCGGCGAGACCGCCGCCGGTGGCGCTCTCCGCCACCACAAGTGTCGCGTGCAAATTCGCCAGTTTCCTGCCGACCACCGCTTCGAGGGGATCTCCATTTCGCGAGTAGATCCGGTCGCCCAGCACGACGTCGATCTTCCCGCCTACTTCGGCGAGCAGCGCGATCGCCTCGACCTCCGATGGGCAGCGGGCTCGCAGGTGGACCTGCATGTCGCCGTTGTGCGCGAGTACGGTGGTGACGGGGTTCTCGTATTGCTTGTAGATGGGTGCGATGGCCTGGTCGAGCTCGGATTCCGACATGCCCGCGATTCGAAGCTCCAGCGTGCGAATGGCCAGGGGCGGCAAAATGCGCTGCAGGCGCGGCAGGCACTGGCGGGTGAACATAGATTTCAGCTCATGCGGCGGACCGGGCAGGATCATCAAAACGCCGCCGCCTTCTTCGATCCACTGGCCGGGAGCGGTGCCGCGATCGTTCGACAGCACATGCGCGCCCTCGATCACCATGGCCTGACGCCGGTTGATTTCCGGCATCGGACGATTCATTGTTCGAAAGCGCTGCTCAATGCCCTCATTGATCGCGGGGTTGAAAACCTGGCGGCGATCGAGCGCCATGGCGACGGCATCGCGCGTGAGATCGTCTTCGGTGGGCCCGAGTCCGCCCGAGACGATTACGAACTGGGCCGATCCCAGCGCGCGCCGTACGGTTCCGGCCAGACGTTCCAGATCGTCGCCGATCACATGTTTGGCCGTCACTTCGACGCCTAAATTATTCAGCTGCTCGGTCACGAAGAGCGAATTCGTGTCGACGCGCTTGTGCGTCAGCATCTCCGAGCCGACGGCTATTATTTCGGCATTCATGGATCAAAAACACCGGCGGCAAGACCGCCAGCGGTACAAGTTTCGGTCATGCAAACTGGGAGCCGCGAACGCCGACATCCACGCGGAAGATCGCGTTGGTGGTGGATACGATCATGGCCCGAGTCGGCGAAAACGCGAGGCCAACGATGCCCGGTCCGGAAACGAAAAGGTCCGCTTTACGATCCGGCGTGATTCTTACGACACCCTTGCGGCCCATGTACGAAGCCGCCGAATACAGGTTCCCATCCACGTCGAAGGCCATGCCCTGCGGACGCCCCAGGCCGCGATAAAACGTCTCGACGTCGCCGTTATCCGCAACTCGGTAAATGGTATCGAAACTGGACGTGGTGGGGCCGCTGACGTAGAGGTGCTGATCCGGTCCCCAGGCGAGATGGTACGCGGAAATGGACGGCTCGATAGTCGCGAAAACGAAAATCTGCCGGTTCGGACTGATCTTGAATACCGTGCCGCTGCGGTCCCCCACATACAGGTTGTTCTCATCATCGAAAACAACCCCGGTGGCCACGCCCATGCCTTCCACGAACACCGACATGCTGCCGGTCGGGGTCACTTGGTAAACCATGCCGTCAAAGCGGCTGGAAACGTAGATGAGCCCGTCGCGCCCAATGGCGATTCCGGTCGCGTTCATCATGTCGTTGATGAATGGCGTCACATTGAAATTCAGGTCGATCCGATAAACGGCTACCGGAACCTTCTGGCCGCGCGATCCGCTGAACGTGGTGTAAATATTGCCGATCGAATCGACAGCCGGGCTCGTCACCGGGTGCAAATTTTCCGCGATCTGGATGCCGATGTCGCAGGTCCACGCCTGGCTGGAATGCGCGCCGTTTTCGAGAATCAGCTCACCAGCGGACGCGCCTTCCGGCACTTTAACGATCACCAGCGAGCTGGAGCCGATGACGACGGGCGCGGACACGTCGCCGATGGTGACGTGCGGCCGATCCGACGTCGCGAGGCTCTTCCCCCGGATGTAAAGCTCTCCGCCCGTAATTGCAGCTTCAGGCTGGACTTGGGAAATCACAGGTCTGCCGTTCGAATCTTTGCGAATTGCCATGGTTTGTGTTGAGGCCGAGGAACTAAGTAACTAATGATGATTGAACCACCCCACCAGAAATAAGACAAGTGCTCCGTACGCGCCGGCCATCATGTCGTCGAGGACGATGCCCGCGCCGCCCGGAATCTTCTCGATGAGACGAATGGGGGGAGGCTTCCAGATATCGAACAGCCGGAACAGCCCGAAAGCCAGCGCAAAGGTCGGGAAATCGAAACGGAGGGCGCCAGCCAGCGTGAGCCACTGCCCGAGAACTTCATCAATCACTATGACTTGCGGGTCTTTTCGGTTCGATTGCGTGGAAACAATGCTGGCTGCCCGGACCGCCGGGTAGAGGAGCGCGAATGCCAGGATCAGGAAGTGAACTCGTCCGAACCCGAGGCGGGATAGAGGCCAGGCGAGCAGAATGGCTGCGAGGGACCCCACTGTGCCGGGCGCGATTGGTGAGTATCCGCATCCGAAGCAGGTGGCGAACAGCCAAGCGGGTTTAGTTTGCATGGGGACGCCGGAGCCGAAGCCGCCGCCGGCGGCAAAGACCGCCAGCGCCACAACTGCTATTCATCGTCGGGCTCGCGGTCGGGCGGGGGATGGGCCGGGGTCGAGATGGCGTACTTTTCGGTGGCCCAGTTGCCCAGATCGATCTCCCGGCAGCGGTCGCTGCAGAAAGGGGCTTCGGGATCCTTGAGGTTGACCGGCCTTTTGCAAATCGGACACTTCATATCGGAACTCGCCGCACAACGGACTGGCGCCTGTGCGGCTTCATCGTGCGGGAATCTGGTTCGGGATCACGAAAGCCGGAGCAATGTTGACGAGTGAAGGCAATGGGTAACCTTTTACAGCAGGCTCGGTTGACGCGAGCAGTGTGCCGATCAGGTCGTAATCGTGCGCCTCGGTGATCCGGAGGAGGCGCATTTGTCCGGGAGCGGGTTCCGCGCCTTCGAAATCGTTGATCAGCACTACCCCATCGATCTCCGGGGCTTGCGTGGACATTCGCGCTTGCCACAACAGGTCGGTATCCGGCGATGGGCCTTCCACGAGCACCGGAACTTCGCGCCCGATCATCCCGCGGTTCTTCGCGCGCGAAATCTTACGCTGGATCGCCATCAAGCGGCGCTTGCGATTGGAAATGGTGCGGCCATCGACCTTGCCGTCCAGCGCATAGCTCTTACTGGTGTCTTCATCGGAATACGAGAACACTCCCAGCCGATCCAACTGCGCCGCCTCCACGAACTGGCACAGTGTCTCGAAATCGGCTTCGGTCTCGCCGGGGAATCCGGCGATGAAACTGGTGCGAATCGCGACTCCCGGAATGGTTCGGCGAATCCGCTCGATCAGCTTCAGGAAAATGTCTCCCGACGCCCCACGCTTCATACGCTTCAGGACTGGCGCGCTGGCGTGTTGCAGCGGCATGTCGATGTATTTGACCAGATCCGCGTGCTCCGCCATTGTGTCGAGCAGTTTCTGTGTGACCTTATTCGGGTAAGCGTAGAGGAACCGGACCCACTTCGGCAATGGGGTCTCGATCTGAGCCAGCCGCGCGAGCAATTGCGCCAGGCCATCCTTCAGGCCGAAGTCTTCCCCATAGCAAGTGGTATCCTGGCCGATCAGGTTGATTTCGCGTACGCCTTGTGAAAAAAGCCGCGTGGCTTCGGAAACCACCGACTCAAACCGGCGGCTGCGGAAATTGCCGCGATACTGCGGGATCACGCAAAAGGTGCAGGGATGATCGCAGCCCTCGGCGATCTTCATGTAGGCAAAATGGCGCGGTGTGGCAAGAACGCGCGGCGTCAGGTCGTGATACAGATAGGGCGCGGGATCGGCAATGGGCGCGGCTCCCTCGGGCACGACGCCTTCGCAAACGGCAACGATTCTGTCGATTTCATTGGTCCCTATGATCGCATCGACCTCGGGCATGTCCTTGCGGATATCGCCGCGATAGCGCTCGACCAAGCAGCCCGCGACGATGAGCCTTTGTGCCCGACCGACCTTCTTATACTCCGCCATCTCCAAAATCGTGTCGATAGATTCTTTTTTGGCGGGATCGATGAAACTACAGGTGTTAACGACGAGAACGTCGGCCTGATCGGGATGCGCGGTGAGCTCATGCCCGTGCGCAGCGAGCTGGCCCATCATGACTTCGCTGTCGACGAGATTCTTGGGGCAACCGAGACTGACGAAACCGACTTTCAAGTTGAGCTGACCGTGGCGGATATTCCTATTCTAGCCTTCGGCCTTCTTTCGAAGTTCGGGCGCGGACTTGCCGCCCATAAGCATGTGGATCGCGAGCGGAATCTCGTCCGGGTGGGTCGCGCACCACACGATGATGCTGTTCAGTTTCATTTCATCGTCGGCCATGGCGCTGATCTCGACGAGCTCGGCCTCAACAATGTCCGGTTCTCTCATGAACCTTCAGCATCGCATGGAACGCGTCACAGCAGCCTGAAATTGACTTCGATGACCGCGTGTACGGCAACAGGCTCGCCGCCGAGCGTGCCGGGCGCGAAGTGCCACTGTTCCACTGCTTCGGCGGCTTTCCGGTCGAGGCCCGGATCCAGGCTTTTGGCGACGCTGATATCGTGGGCCAGGCCATCGGTTCCAATCACCATGTTGAGCATGACCGTACCGCTGAGCTTGGCGCTGCGGGCCTCCTCCGTATACGCTGGGTCCACTCTGTAGAGAACGCGCGGCGAAGTGACATCGCCACCCACTTTGTACACCTGATCGGATTGAGCACTGCTCTTTTGGAGACCAAGTGTTCCAATAGCTGCAAGAACGATGGCAAATCCGGCAGCGGTCCGAAGAAGGTTCGCGCGTGAAGTGGTGCGCGCGATGCCGCGGTCCAGCAGGCGCGCGATTCTGGTGTTCAGATTCATTTGAGTTGTCATGGGACATCCTTGAAGAAGAGTTGAGGCTGGGGTTTGGGCCACCGCCAGAAGTGCCTCGGCGTAAGTCGCGGGTTCAAACCCGGAGAAAAGGACGGCATCGTCGCACGCCGTTTCCTGACAGGCGCGCAGTTGACGGGAAAGCATCCACACCAAAGGATGAAACCACCAGGCCGCGCATGCAAGCTGTGCGACGAAGCTCGCCCAAAGGTCTTTCCGGCGGACGTGCATGAGTTCGTGACGCACTGCGGCATCAAATTGCCAGTCAGGCCATTGAGAGGAAGATCGCGGCATCAGTACCGCGGGCCGGAGCAGACCACAGACAATGGGAACGCTCACATCTGCCACGTAAAGCTCATCGGCCTTGACCGGAGTAGCCGCACTAACCAGCCGCGCGACACGCCAGTGGCCGACTGTCAGGCGCAGGACGAGGGCGAAGCAGCCGAGCGCCCAGAGAGTGAATAGCACGGTGGAGGAAGGCCAGCTCACCGATCGCGCCACAACTTGAGAGGACGCTACTGCGACAATCGCCGGCAGCCGGACTGTGATTACACGCGCCGGGAACAGCATCGTAACCGGCAGAATGAGCGATCCGGCCATAGCACACACGCACAGAAGATGCCTCGCGGCTGCGGTGGATCGCTTCGCGGCGAGGAGCGCAATCAGCGCAGCGATGAAGAGAAGTGTGACTTTCGTTAACAGCACCGGCATTATGTTTTCTCCTTACGCGCCTGACGAATCAGGCGTTCCAGCTCTTTGAGGTCGTCTTTTGATAACTTAGCCGTGGATGGATCGAGGAAGGCTGCGGCCGCGGCTTTCACGGAGCCGTCGAAGAAAGTCGCGACCAGTCTCTCGATGGCCGACTTCGTCGCTTTTTCCCGCGTCACGACGGGCAGGTAGACATAGCGCAGGCCTTCTTCGATGTGCCGGATGTGGCCTTTGCGTTCGAGCACGCGCAGAATGGTCCGGACACCCGAGTAGCTTGGCTGATCGGGCAGGCGCTCCTGAATTTCAGGGCCGCTGGCGCGTCCCAGCGCGAAGAGGATGTCCATGATCTGGCGCTCGCGGCGGCTGAGATTATCTGTCACTTTCGGAGACCTCGACAGCAAGTTGGATCGCACGTATGACCACCTCGGGCTGGCTGATTTCGATGGAGTGGAAGCTTTTGCCGGCAATGAGCTGCCTGCTGTTATGTGAGAGAGCGAGGAGGCTGGTCTGTAGTTTCGCGTAACCCGGCGAATCGTTCGCGGTGCTGACTACAACGAGAGGCAGGTCTCCGAGCGTGGTGTCTCTCAGTTCGGAAATGCAGGCTTCGGCGAGAGTAACATCCGGCAGGGCCGGATTCCGGGATATAGCCCAGCGGTGGAGGTCGCGGGCACGCTCCGGCAGTTTGTCGAATCCCGGTTCATCCTCTACGCCGATCTCGATGGGCGTTGCGGAGATCACTGCCGGCGGGCTGTCCGGGCCGGAAATAACTGGCGGAGGCGCTGACGGTGCCGGGATATATGCGTGGTCGATCAGAACCATTGCAGCCACTTCGTTCGGATAGTCTCTCGCGTATAGGCGGGCGAAAAGCGCTCCCGCGGAAAATCCGGCGAGCACGTATGGGCCGTCGATCTTCGCGCTGTTGAGCAGGCGGTGGATTTCATCGACGCGACCGGAGCACGTCGGCGCTGGCCCGGGACCGGGCTCACTCCATGCGTTTCCGGATGCGTCGTAGGTACAGATGCGGGTGACCTTCGCGACCTCCGGCTGGACCAGCGCCCAATCGAAGGAAAAGCCTCCGATGATCATGACCGTCGGCGTACCCGTCCCGGTGCAATAGAGGTGAACGCGGTAACCGCCGACGTCGACGAGTGCGCCTGGCGGCGTTTGCGCGAAGGTCGCGGTTGCGAGGAGACATAGAAGCACGCAAACTCTGATCATTGCTGTTTCCATGAAATAATCTCGCCTCCGGTCAGGATCAGCCTGAGAACAGCCGGGCTCGAATGGTCGAAATCGACAGGGGTGGGATGACCGTTGTAGAGCCGGGAGATCGTGAGTTGCGGCACGACAGTTTCAGGTTGCCGTTCACCGGAATTGCGAATTGCCTCCGCTACATTTGCGCCCCAGGTGACCATGACTTCACCTCCATTGACCGTGACCGGAACCATCGGGTTGATGGCCACACGCCGGGGAATCGCTACGCACATGTTGCCGGTCAACTTGTCACAGGAAGTAGCACTGTTATCGAGTAGCCCGATGCGGCGGTCCAGCTCCGCGCGCGTGGGGGCGGCGACGACGAGGGCCGTAAAGTCGGTCTGGCCGGATTTGTAGAAGAGCCGGTAGAATGCCGCGTCAGCGGGGAATTGCAGGTAATTGGTGGCCGGTTGCGCGCGGCGTTGGGTTTCATCTTTCAGATGCCGCTCCGCATAGAGGGGTGCGATGGTGAATCCAACTCCAGTGGTTTTGGATTGGGCAGCGTACCAGGCAGTCTCATAGCCGATGAGATTATCGGAAGACTTCAGGGTGACGGTGATCGCATTGCCGCTGCCGGATGTTTCAAGAATCGGAGCGTCCGGCGCCGCGCCATCGCGCAGGACCGGGCTGACGACCTGGAGACGGACGGGTGGCGCGATATCCACCTGTCCGCTTTGCCGATCATTCGGGTACAGCAGGTGGAAGGCGAACTCGGGATCGAGCGGGAGAGCTTGAGCCAAGCGGACGGCAAACAGGGAACCTTCACCGGGTGCGATGCAGCCTTGGGATTCGATGCTGGCCGCCCATGTAGTCAACCATCCCGGGGGCTGATGGAGGAGCATATCGCGGGTCACCGTAATGAATACGCGTTTCCCTTTCACGCGGATAGCCGGCGGGCAAACGCCGGGACCGGCTGCGAGATCGACGGCGAATGTTCGTTTGGCGAGATCGGGTTTTGTGACGCCCGGCGGTATCAGGATGTCGCCGGTTCCTTGTTTGATCAGGCGCCAGTTTGCAGTAATCGGCTGGTGGACGGCGCAGCTTTCACAGAACAAAACCGCGAAGATAAGGCACTTGCGCAAAATTAAGCAGCCTGCGTTTAAATTAACATCTCGAGGAAGAAGAGTCAAGCCGCCGACAAGATCGCCAGCGGTACATTTACTTGCGGCGGCGCGGCTCTTTGCCTGGGAGGGCCGCGGGATTTTCCTGCACGCGCTCGCGGTAATGGCCGCGCATGCCCGAGCCCAGCGCGACGGCAGATTCGCCGTAGCGGTCGCGAAGACGGTCGGCGGCTTCGAGGGCCTGCCGCCAGCGCTCGGAGCGTCCGCCATCCATCAGGTCGAGTTGACCCTGATCGCGCTCGAACCCCGAAGTTTGCACGCCAAGCAGACGGATCGCACGCCGCGTGTCCCAGTTGACGCGCAGGAGCTTGCGGGAGTGCTCGATGAGATCGATATCGAGTTGTGTGGGTGACGAGAATGTGTGGGCGCGGGTGATGGTGGAGAAATCCGAATAGCGGAGCTTCAACTGCAGCGTGCGGGCGTGCAGAGCGTGCTCGCGCAGACGGCGGGCGACCTTCTCGGCGAGATGAGTCAGCGTGGCTTCCAGTTGGTCCGGGTCCCTCGTATCGGTATTGAAGGTGTGCTCGTGACTGATCGATTTCGGGTCGCCGCGCTCGCCGATTTCTGAATCGGGCACTTTCCGATCGAACCAGCCTCCCGCGTCCAGGCCCTGCGCTTTACCGGCGAGAGCGAGTCCCCATTTTCCGAAGCGGGATTCGAGTATGTTTTCATCGAGCGCCGCGAGGTCGCCAATGCGGCGGATGCCGAGCGAGTGGAGGTTCTTCTCCATAACTTTGCCGACGCCGGGGACTTTTCGTACTTCGAGCGGGGCGAGAAAGCGCGCTTCGACACCTGGCAGAACGCGGAGGATGCCGTTGGGCTTGGCCTGATCCGAGGAAATCTTGGCGACGAGCCGGGATGTGGCGATACCGATCGAGCAGTTCAGGAGCGTCTCAGCCTTGACGGTCTCGTGCAGCGTGTGAGCGGCGCGAAGGGCGGGGCCATGCAGGCGCTCGGTGCCGGTCATATCGAGATAGGCTTCGTCGACGGACGCCATTTCGACGAGTGGCGAGAATCGCCGCAGTATCTCAAAGACGCGGCCGGAGTACTCTCGATAACGCTCCGGGTGCCCTTCGACGAAGATGGCGTGCGGGCAAAGCTTGTGCGCGGTTCGTAGGGGAAGGGCGGAATGGACGCCGAACTTTCGGGCTTCGTAAGAGGCGGCGGAGACCACGCCGCGCTCGTCGCTCTTACCGCCGACAACAACTGCTTTGCCTTTGAGCGTGGGGTCGTAGAGTTCTTCCACGGATACGAAGAACGCGTCCATGTCGATGTGGAAGACGGTGCGGATCATTTGTGTAAACCCACCGGCGACAAGATCGCCGGCGCTACCTCTCGCATAACAGCACGCGCGGGATTCCGGCGAGGTCGGGGAAGAGTTGCAGGTCGCGCCAATCGGCGGCGAGTTCGGACACAGCTTCCGACTGCCCGAACCCGATCTCGATCGCCAGGATACCACCTGGTTTGAGCACGCGTCTCGCTTCCGGGATCAGGCGCTCGTACACTGCGGTTCCGGTTGGGCCGCCAAAGAGAGCCAAGGACGGTTCCCAGTCGCGCACTTCGCGCTGTAATGAAGTCCGATCGGACAAAGGGACATAGGGCGGGTTGGAAACGATGATGTCCGCGCTGGCGTCCGCAAAGGGTTTGAGCAGGTCGGCTTCGAGGAACTGAACGTTTGCGCCGAGTTTTACGGCGTTACATCTTGCGATCGCACAGGCTTCGAACGACCGATCGGTAGCGATGACCGGGCGACCGAGCTCGAGGGACAGCGTGACGGCGATGATGCCGGAGCCAGTACCGATGTCCATCAGGATTCCGGGCTGCGGTTTGAGTTTAACAATCGTTTCGATCAGCAGTTCCGTCTCGGGGCGGGGGATCAGCACATCGCGCGAGAGGGCGAACTCGCGGCCGTAGAATTCCGTGCGTTTGGTGATGTATTGAGTCGGCTTACCGTTGAGGCGTTCGTCGAGATAGCGTCCGTAGTGCAGCCACTCGACCTCGCGGAGCTCCTGTTCGGGGTGTGCGTAAAAGTAAGCCCGCTCGCAGTGGATCGCGTGACCCAGCAGTACTTCGGCGGTTAGGCGAGGCTCCGGTATTGCATCGCGTTCGAGAAGTTCCGACCCTTGCGCGAGAGCTGTACGGATCGTCATCGGCCGCCGTTCCCGTGCCCTTTGCGAAATAATCTAGGCGGCCGCGCCTTCTTTTTGGAGCTTCTCGGCTTGATAGTGCGCGGTCAGGGCCTCGAAGATCTGGTCGAGTTTGCCATCCATCACAAGGTCCAGCTGGTGGAGCGTGAGGCCGATGCGGTGGTCGGTGAGGCGGTTCTGCGGAAAATTGTAAGTGCGAATTTTTTCGCTTCGGTCGCCGGTGCCGACCATGGTGCGGCGCTCGGCTCCGATAGCGGCCTGCTGTTTTTCCAACTCCATCTCATAGAGCCGTGAGCGAAGAACGCGCATAGCCTTCGCGCGGTTCTTGATCTGCGATTTTTCGTCCTGGCAAGACACAATCAGGCCCGTGGGAAGGTGGGTGATGCGTACGGCCGAGTAAGTCGTGTTGACCGACTGGCCGCCCGGACCGGAGGAACAGAACGTGTCGATCCGAATGTCTTTTTCTTCGACTTTGATTTCGACTTCGTCCGCTTCGGGAAGCACGGCGACGGTGATCGCGGAAGTGTGCACGCGGCCCTGCTGCTCGGTAGCGGGGACGCGCTGCACGCGGTGCACTCCGCTTTCATATTTCAACTTGCTGTAGACCTTATTGCCGCTGACGAGCGCGAGAACCTCCTTGAGTCCGCCGACCGCCGACTCGCTGCTCGATGTCACTTCCACTTTCCAGCGCTGTGTTTCCGCATAACGTGTATACATCCGGAAAATCTCCGCGGCGAAGAGGCTGGCTTCATCGCCGCCCGTGCCGGCGCGGATTTCGAGCACCACGTCCTTATCGTCGAGAGGATCTTTCGGCAGCAGGAGGAGCTTAATGTCTTCCTCCATCTGAATGATGGCGGGTTCCAGCCGTTCGACCTCGAGCGTCGCGAGCTCGCGCATGTCGGGATCGGACTCATCCAGCATGGCTTTAGCCTGAGCCAACTGGTCCGAGGCCTCGCGGTAGTCGCGGTATTTCGAAATAACTTCGGAGAGGTCGCTGTGCGCTTTGGAGATTTTGCGGTACTGCTCGCCATCGCTGATGACGGCGGGATCGGCCATCTGGGCGGTCAGTTCTTCAAAATGCTTTTCGAGCTGGTCCAGCTTGTTCGTGTATTGCATGTGGTCTGTATCAAGCTCGGGCTCAAGCGATTACGAGCTCGCCGCCCTGCTTTGCTTCGAGCGCCATGGCGCCTTCGAGAGCGTGGATCGCCACCGCCGTCTGCTCATCGGATGGCGGCTTGGTGGTGATGCGCTGGGTCCACAATCCTGGGGCTGCGAGAAGGGCCAGAAACGATCCGCGACGTTTGGCGGCGAACCGGATGAGTTCGTAGCTCAGGCCAGCAATGATCGGAAGGAATATGATCCGTTCGAGCAACTTCGCGGTGAAAGTCGGCGCGGGGACGATCATGTATACGAACATCGAAATCAGCATGATCACGAACATGAAACTGGTGCCGCAGCGGGGATGGAACGTGACAAACTTCTGCGCGTTTTCGACGCTCACCGGCGTACCGGATTCGAAATTGAAAACGACTTTGTGCTCGGCGCCGTGGAACTCGAAGACGCGGCGGATGTCTTTCGCGCGCGAAAGAAGCAGCAGGAAGCCCACGAAAAGACTGAGCCGAATGATGCCATCGACGGCGTTGAATGCAATCTGTCCTTTGAGAGATGGCGCCCAATGGCTGAGATATTCGGTTAGTTTGAGGGGGAGCAGTTTGTAGGCGACGAAGAAGAAGACGAGGGAGAAGATAACCTGAACGGTCATCATCCACGATGAAACCTCCGTCGGTTTCTCGGTGGAGCCGTCGTCGAGAGCTGCGTTGGCGGAGAACTTCAGCGCCCGCATGCCCAGCGACATCGCCTGACAGAGGGTTCCGAGACCGCGCAATACGGGGTACTTCAGCCACGGGTGTTTTTCGGACATGCGGGAAACCGGCATGTCCTCGGTGACGATTTCACCGGAGGGCTTGCGGACCGCGACGCAATAACTGTGGGGGGCGCGCATCATGACCCCTTCGAGGACGGCTTGGCCGCCAACCAGGGTCTCCTCCCCGCTCTCGAGAATGGGGAGCAGCTGTACGTGCACGAGGAGGCGAAGAAAAGTGCGAATGGTCAAGTATTTGGAACCTCGAATCCTTTGAAACTACTATTATACGTGGGAGATCCTGTGGCGCTGGCGGTCTTTGCCGCCGGCGTTCTCGCGCGAGGGGCGAAAACCCTCGCCGGCGGCAAAGACCGCCAGCGCCACAGCCCACCGCTTATTTCGCAGCGTCTGCCTTTGGAGGATCGATTTTCGGGAGTTCCGCTTTGCCGTCGAGCACGAAAGTCAACAGCTTCGGCATTGCGGTTGGTCCGCCACCAAAGGGGTTGGGCGGTGGGGGCGGCGCCCCATGAAGTCCCTCGCCGGCTTCAGCTGCCGGTGCGGCTGGTGCCGGTGCGGCAGGTCTTGCTGGCGCCGGGGCAGGTGCGCCTCCGGGCGGGTCGAAGCGAACCGTTCCGGTCCCGCCCGCGAAGGTGACGTATTGCTTGCCGTCGAGCTCGTACGTTACGGGTGGTCCCATGCCGCCGCGCAGGCCGGTCTGGATGTCCAGCAACTTCTCGCCTTTATCGGCGCTATATGCCATGAGATGGCCGTCGGGAAGAACCTGGAACACAAGATTTCCGGCTGTGGTGACCGTGCCGCCACCGATGCTGCCGCCGCCGGGCGCGCTCCACTTCTGCGTTTGCGTGACAGGGTCCCAAGCCACCAACGCGCCGCGCTGACCCTCCAGCGGCTTCGGCCCGATCGCGGGCGGAGCGGGCAGGATCTTGTCCGGAACCACTAGGCCATTCGGCCCGAAGAAAGGCGGGATACCCATGTTCTGGCTTCCAGGCTTGAACGCGAACTTCGGGTCGTTCGAGAAGTTAAAACTGCCGGTGACAGTAGCTGGAACGTAAACCAGGCCCGTGCCGGGGTTGTAAGACATGGGCGACCAGTTATGCGCGCCGCCCGGTCCCGGGGTGATCGGAATGGCGTCCGTGCCGTAATGCGCTTCGGGATTCACGATCGGCCGCCCGGAGGCTTCATCGAGGCCTTTGGCCCAAGTCACCTGGACGAATGGCTGGCCCGAAATGAACTTGCCGGAGAGCCTGTCGATCACGTAGTAAAAGCCGTTCTTATTGGCCTGCATGATGACTTTGCGCGGCTGCCCTTTGATGGTGACGTCGGCCAACAGCAGTTGCTGCACGCTGTCGTAATCCCACTCATCGCCCGGCACCACCTGGTAGTACCATTTCAAAACGCCCGTGTCGGGATTCACCGCGAGGATGGAGGCGGCGTACAAATTATCCTTTCCCGCCTCGCCTCTCTGATTGCGGGCTGCCTGAGTCCACGGGCCGGCATTACCCGTCCCGACATAGAGCAGATTTGCATCCGGGTCATAGGCCATGGCGTCCCAGACCGTTCCGCCGCCGCCCATTTTCCACCACTCGCCGGACCATGTTGCGGCGGCCTTCTTCATGGCGTCGTTTTCGAAACCTTTGGACGGATCGCCGGGGATTGTGTAAAACTTCCAGGCGAAAGCGCCGGTGTTGGCATCGTAAGCGGCGAAGAATCCGCGCACGGGGAACTCCGCGCCCGCGACGCCGACGATCACTTTGCCCCTGGCTATGCGCGGCGCCATCGTAACGGTGTAGTTTTCCTGCGGGAACGCCACCCGCGCTTCCCATACGAACTTGCCGGTTTCCGCATCGAGCGCATCGAGCCTGCCATCGTTAACCGGGGCGATGATTTTTCCCTGATAGAGGGCGATGCCCCGATTGACCACTCCGCAGCAGAGTTTCGGCCGCACGGCGGTCTGGTTCACTTCCGGATCCCAGCGCCATTTCTCTTTGCCCGTGCGCGCATCGACCGCGTAAACCACGCTCCAGTTACTGATGCTGTATATGACGCCGTTCGAAACGAGCGGCGTGCCTTCCTGATTGCCTCCACCGGTTCCAATGTCGTATGACCACGCGAGTCCCAGCCGGCTCACATTGCTCGCGTTGATCTGGCTGAGCGGGCTATAGCGCGTTTCCCCCGGAGTGAGTCCGTAGGACGGCCATTCAGTGCCGGTCTTGCCAGCATTCTTCAGGGCGGCGCCGTTGACGGGTTTGACCGCCTGCTGGCCGATGGCGCTCGAGGCGGCCAGAGTGAATCCAAAGGCCAACAGGAACGGCAATTTCTGGTTTAGCGCGCGCATTTCAGATCCCCTTTTGAAACGGATTGTACTGGAAATTCTATCGCATACCTGTTTCCGGCGGGAGAACCAGCAGGGGAACGGGTATGCTGAAGAGAGAACGATGGACACTGCCAAAAGGTTCCCGAAAATCGCCGTCGGCGGTGTGCTGCTGGCAGCTGGTGTCGCGTGGGGGCAAGCTCCCGCCGCGCCTAATCTGGAGTTCGAGGTCGCTTCCGTCAAGGCGGCGCAACCGATCCAGGCGCAGCTCGCCTCGGGAAAAATGCACGTTGGAATGAAAGTGGACGGTGCCCGAGTCGATATCGGGAGCATGTCGCTCGCGGACTTGATTCCGATGGCGTTTAAAGTCAAGCAGTACCAGGTTTCGGGTCCCGCATGGATGTCCGCCGACATGCTGTCCGCGCAAAGATTCGACATTATGGCCAAAATGCCGGAAGGCGCCACCGCGAAACAGGTTCCGGAGATGCTGCAGGCGCTTCTCATTGACCGGTTCAAGCTGACCTTCCATCGCGAGAACAGGGAACACGCCATATACGCTCTGGTGGTGGCAAAGGGCGGACCGAAGCTAAAGGAGTCCGTGCCCGAACCCGATGCGCCCGGCGACGCGAATTCGAAGCCTGCAAGCGACGCGAGCTCGAAGGACGATGCGAAGAAAGGCATCTCGATCCCGACTGGGGACGGCTCTCAAACGCGCATCACGCAGGACGGCAAGGGCGGCATGGTGGTCCAGGGTGGGGCGGGCGGCCAAGGGGGGACCATGCGGGTAACCCCTGGGCCCGATGGCGTACATATGGAAGCGTCGAAGATGACCATGGCGGGGCTGGTCGAGGCGCTGACTCGTTTCGTCGATCGTCCGGTGCTGGATATGACAGAGCTGAAGGGCGACTACCAGATCGTGCTCGACCTTTCGATGTCGGACATTCTCAGGGTGGCGCGCGCGACCGGTGCTCTGCCGCCCGGTGCGTTACCCGGAGTCCCGGCCGGGGTGTCGGCGGCCGATGCGGCGTCCGATCCATCGTCCAGCTCGGTTTTTGCGACCGTGCAGAAACTCGGCCTCAAACTGGAACCCCGCAAGGAGCCGATCGAGACGATCGTCGTCGACCGTCTGGAAAAAGCCCCCACGGAAAACTGAAACCTGGAGAAAATTGCTAATGAAGAAGACCGACCAGCCGTTCCTGACCGACGTACAGCATTTGCGAGCCAAGGCGCGGGCGAGTATCGACAAAGGGCCCGTCACTCCCAACCTCGGGGGTAGCGTAAAGCAGACGATTGAAATCCTGCAAAGCGTTCTGGCGACCGAGATCGTCTGTGTGTTGCGTTACACCATGAACGCTATCGTGGCGAGCGGCCTTTCGAGCGACAGCGTCAAATCGGAGTTCGACGAACACGCTTCGGAAGAGCAACAGCATGCGCGGCAAGTCGCCGAGCGCATCAACCAACTCGGCGGGACGCCCGATTTCAGCCCCGAGGGACTGGCCACGCGATCGGCGTCGCAGTACTCTGTCGGCGCGAATTTGGTCGGGATGATCAAAGAGAATTTGATCGCCGAGCGAATTGCCTGCGAACACTACCGGGAGCTGATCCGCTTCTTTGCCGACAAGGATCCCACCACGCGGGTGATGATGGAGGCCATCCTGTCGAAGGAAGAGGAGCACGCCAACGATATGCTGGATCTCCTGGCGGCCCACCAGGGTTAGTGGCTCGTTCGGCATTCGTTGCCGCTCCCTCACGGTCACGGTTCGGTAGATCCGCGTGGATCTGTTTGTTCCGAACCGTGACCGTGAGGGAGCGGCAACGAATGCCGGTACGTTTGCCTACGTTCC